>JAABUO010001115.1_pt1 | contig 37731 bp, 37 predicted proteins | sample 5559291 | NCBI WGS metagenome assembly JAABUO01 (sample SAMN10711878, study PRJNA513372) | rock metagenome | isolation source: Antarctica rocks | place: Antarctica: Victoria Land, Finger Mt sud
AACTTTTGCTTTGATCTCAGCACTGTATCGTTTTCTTGGCATTGCCATCATTTTCTCCTCACAAGAGTCTTCCTTGATACAGTCATTCTACCTTATTGCCGTGTCCAGGTTCTGGGGGATATTATACAAGTCTCAAGCATTCTGTCAAGTGAATTGTGTGCTACCGCCAGCATCCAAGCAAAAGTCGTTGGAAAGAGGCATGCAAACCCGTTGACAAAGCGCAAGGAAAGGTGTAATATTGGCCCTGTCATTCACGACAAACAATGAGTCCTCGTGGCGGAATGGTATACGCGGCAGGTTGAGGGCCTGTGCCGAGAGGCGTGCTGGTTCGAGTCCAGTCGAGGACACTTTTGGCTTCCATCATTCAGTCAAGTAAGGGCGATTAGCTCAGTTGGTTAGAGCGGCTGCTTTACACGCAGTAGGTCACAGGTTCGAATCCTGTATCGCCCACTTCCCACACCTCCTAAATGCGCTCTACAGGCTGTTACAAATAACATTTATTGATGAGGAAATTAGTAGTTAAGTCTCCAAAGAAATGGATACGAGAACTACTGATTTCCTTTTTTGGTTGTTCAAGCCTACTGCCTTTATTTTGTTTTTTACTACTTGTAATTTATGTATTGTAAACGATATAAAATTCTGGTATACTAACATATAGATGATAGTCTTTGTATTGCGAATGGAGGAGAAATTTGTCTAACTTTGATGAGCGACTGGCGGCATTGGAACAGACATCGGTTACACGTGCTGAGTTTACGAAGGCTATAGATAATCTGACGTGGCAACAAGGACGAACGTTGAGTGATAGAAACCAAGGGACAGCAATCTCGCTAGGTATTTTAACGGATGATGTACGTGTTCTTAAAGAGAACACGGCATCTCTCAGAATAAGAGTTAATGAAGGTTTTACTGATCTCAGTCAAGAGCTTTATTCTCTGGATGAGAAGTTCGAGAAGCGTTTCGTTTCTCTGGATGAGAAGTTCGAGAAGCGTTTCGTTTCTCTGGATGAGAAGTTCGAGAAGCGTTTCGTTTCTCTGGATGAGAAGGTGACACAAATTCTTGCACTCCTCTCTGCAAAATCCTAGTATCAGATAAATTGCATATAAATATAGAAAATACCCTAGTTGAGATGCCGTCTCATAGACTAGGGTATTTTCTATGCTGCAAAGAACCCTAAATGCTACGAACAATCGCAGGAGGATTTTGTGTGCGATGACCAATGGGAAGGACGACTCCTTGTTGTGTATGTTGCTCTTTGTCTTCTCCCAGTTGTTTTAAGGCATTCTGCACATCAAATTCATGCGGCGGACGTTGGTGCAGAGATATCTACGTATTCAGCTTCATTATGAGATACAGGAATTGGCTCATTGTCCTCAATCATTCCCTGAATATGCATCTCAATCGCCTCACGCATATTCTTTTCTACCTCCTCCCGTGTCACGCCAACAGCAACACAGCCAGGAAGATCAGGAGAATATGCTCCGTAACTAGTCTCTCCCTGCTCAATAATGACAAGAAAACGGTACATTTATTTTTTCCTCCGAATTTGTGCTTGCTTAAAAATACTTTGTAGGGTATCTAGCGGAACCCCTATCTGCTCTCCTGAATTTGTGCTGAATTCCGTTTCGCCCTGTTTCCCAAAAGCATAGCAAGCCAGATCAGGATCAAGAAGACCACCATAATAGCTATACAGTAGAGTGCGACTCCCCCGTATCCGCCTACTTTGGCGGGGTTGAAGAATGGATATGGGTAGAAACCTACGATTGCGCCGCGAATCAGTGAATAGACTAGGTAGAGGAAGGGGAAGATGAGCCATGTCCAGGTTTGCGCGAAGACGAGCCTTGTCTTGGGTGGTGCATAGAGCCAATCGACCACCATCATCACCGGCATCAGGTAGTGGAGAACGAAGTTCACCCAGGGCAAGAGAGAGCCGAGGTCCTCGTCTCTTAGTAAGAGACCGAAAACGATGCCGACGAGTGCCATACCGACCACCGCAGCACCTCGAATCAGGTCATAGGTAATGCTTGGTTCACGATGTTGTATCAGATAGAAAGCACCAAGCAGCAAAACAACGGCAGCAAAAATATTTGATAAGTTGGTAAAGTAGCTGAAAAAGTTCACCACGCTTAAATGTAGTTGCACTTGAATAGTGAGTTGAGTAATGATGGCTACCAGAGTGAGGAGACCGAAAAAGAGCCGAGCAAGCAGTAGGATTGTTCGTTGTATTGCGCCCATACGTATTCCCTCCATGTCCTATATCACGCACTTTGCAAACGGCGTTAGCGTGGAACCCTGCTTCCTCTACCGCCCCAATTCAGCGCGGCAGGACGCAGAAAACCTTATTATAGCATACATCCAACTATGGTACGTGTTGAGGAGATTACTAGTTTCGTTATGTTCCACGATAGCAGGGAAACTACAAGTTGTGCGAGTGCGTGTTACAGAAAATGGATTTTCGCTTACCCTTTTCCTTCACCATGTTCTTTTTGGTCAATTAGCGGGGCGAGAGGCTGCGGCGATTGCAGTTCTATTTTTATTGTCGTGAGCAGGTCGTCGATATCGAAGGGTTTGGGAACAAGTCCAATGCCTTTCGCCTGAAGGTATCCCTCAGTAGTATATTTGTGCGTATGCTTGCATACACTGCTTTTGCCTGATATACTAACTATGCAACTTACAACGGTTGTGTATGTGAGATAGCGCAATCGAACATTGGAAAGACAATTTGTCTTGCATAGGGAGTAAGAGAGCCATGCATGGCTAAAACATCTACGAGGACGAGGACAGGGCCGAAACCGCCTGAAATACAGGAGAGTCCAATCATTCATGGCGATGAAGTAATTATCAGGCAGTGGCTTACACACTATTGGCACAAATTACAACTTCCCCCCCACGAACTTCCCCATCTGGCAATCACTCAGGACCGTAGCGAGTATAGGCTGTGGACTGGCAAACGACTCAATGTGATGGCTATTGGCTGTTATTGTTATTACTCTGGCATGGTTCCGATGCTAAAAAGTCGCATTCCACGTCTACCAGGGGATGATGGAAGCAGGCTCCATCGTCACCTGATCTTTATTGAGCCAGTGATGCAGCCACGGTCGATAGAGGTTACTGTGGCACATGAACTTATTCATCTTGCCGACCGCGTGAATGGTACACCACGTCGCCATCGTCATCACGGCTACGACTCAATTGCTGACGATGAAGCCGCTATCACTGGCTACGCGCCAGAGGAGTTGCGTACATTGTTACGTGAGGAGAGCATGCGCCGTAATCAAGCACGTCGTGAACGTAATCCTATTCGCTACCTCTACGAATGCCCGCATTGTGGAAGCCAATACCCACGGGTGCGTCGCTATACCCATGCGGTCTCTTGCAGTAATTGCGACAAAAGTTATAACCCTCAATTCAAATTGTTGTTACGCACCTCCGATGCATCATAATGGATTTTGTGCATAGGTGAAGTAACGACGGGCGACCACAAGGGTCGCCCTTTGGGATGTTTCTCCAATTCGCCCGTTTATTCTACACATCCGTATTATCGTGATTGTATGAGGTGTGGCTGTTGTACATGTACCTGCACCAGTGTATGATAGACGCGAACAAGCTCTGCACTGCCTAGTACAGAGGCAGGTACATACCCGCCTGCGTGGGGAGCATTCCCATCGAAGATTCCGCCAATCATATCGAGCATTCCCTCGTTCAAGTGCTTTTGGAATGGGAGAAGCTGCCGTAGACTCCTTTTCCACAGTGTCTCATTATGTGCTGCCGAGGTATGGGCTGTCTTATAGAGCGCGTCGATATATGGACCTAATAGCCATGTCCAGACGCTTCCCTGGTGTATTGCCTCCCGTTGCTCGTCTATGGCTAGACCAAGATAACCGCGATAGCCCTCAGTATCTGGTGCAAGAGTACGTAGTCCATAAGGCGTGAGCAAGCTTTTTGTTACCTTGTCTAGCATCGCGCCGCTATGCTGCTCATCATCCAGCACGGCGTAGCGTAAAGAACAAGCTAGCAATTGATTAGGGCGTAGTGCGGTATCATCACCATGTGTTCCAGCGACAACATCGAAGAGATAACCGCCTTCGCTATACCAGAATTGCTGATGAAAGCTTGCTTTACAAAGTGCAAGTAACTCCTGATACAGTGCCTGCTCGTGACTAAAACAGTTCGTGCGTGCCAGACGTTGTGACCACTCATATAGCAGCGACAATGCGTTATACCACAGCGCATTCACCTCCACAGGTTTGCCCTGACGCGGTGTTATCGCAGCACCATGCCTTCGAGCGTTCATCCATGTACATACATCGCCGGAAAGGGATAGCAGGCCATCGTTCGGGTCCATCTTCACACCATACTCGTTGCCCCGAATATACCAGTTGACGCTCTCGGCGATGCGCGGATATAGCTCGTTGAGCAATTCATAATCTTGGCTGTTCTGCAGGTAGGCATCGAGGGCATAACAGAACCACAGCGGAGTATCTGCACCATGATAGGTTTGCTCCTCAGCCTGGCTACCCGGAAGGGGCACGATGTCGGGCAACATGCCTTGCTTGAAGGATTGTGCCAGATTCCGCAAGATGCGAGAAATCTCATTATAGCGACCCGTTGCTATCATCACGCCGGGTAGTGCTATCAACGTGTCTCGTGTCTGCCGCTCCATACTCAAAAAGTTGGAGTATAGGTCGGGTACGCTCTCTGCTCTGCCGAAGAGCCGTTCATGGTCGCCCTGTGCGCTTATATGTGGCAAGCGATGCTGTATCAGGAAGCGTTCGTTGGCTCGTAGCAGTGAGCGGAGGAACGCTTCGTCCTCTGTTTGGAGTGTTGAAGAGGTCGCGCCGAGATGCAAGACAGAGAGACGCTGTGTACGTGCTGCCTCGCCCCCATCACCGAAATAGCGATGTTGTATCAACGCACCTGAAAAGAGTTGTCTCTGCCCTTCGATACTCCTTGTGTAGGAATGACTCAGTTGTTGTGGGCGTAGTGTTAATGTTGCAAGCTCTTCCGCGCTGACAATTATTGTAAGCGTTGCGTCACTCTCGGGCCACAGGGTTGCACGAATAACACCTGGTAAATAAAGATCATCGAGTGCAGGCCGACCAGCGGCGGCATCCTGACGGCGCAAGAAATTCCAGTACCATACGTTCGTAGGAATGAAGCTGACCTCGCTTTCTGGCCGACCAACCGCGAACAGGTGATAGGGGTGTGCGTTCTCCCACGCGCGAATAGTACAACCCGCAACTCCTTCGGGCAGAAGCAAGGGGTCTCGTGGTTCGTCACCAGTGAGCACTTCCTCTGCATGATCTTGATAGTGACGCACCCGAAAATGCCAATCGTTATTGCCATGCTGCGCTTGATTGTATGGACGATAGGCCGTAAAAGGTAAAAGTGTCAGGGTAACGGCCTGTTGTGTGAGTTCGCTATACTCGGTACTACGGCTGGGACTATTGCTCAGCGCACCTGTAATGCCGCTTCGTCGATAGCCAGTTTCGTCGGCCTGTGTGGTACGAATAGCGCGGTATTGAATATAGGTGGTGTCACGACCCTGTTGCATCCAAATGCGTTTTTCAAGCACGATGCCATCAATACCGCCAAAGCGATAGGTAAAAACGGGAAAGCCCTCTTCGAGCTGGAATGTTTCCAGGTGAACAAACCCAGATGGGTTGAGCGTACCGTCGCGGTACTCATTCGTACCAAGATAATAGGTGCGCTGATCAAAAATGACTTCTTCGTCGATTTTCGCTAGCAGGAGTTGTGGTGTATCGTTCTCTGGTGGACGCGCAACTAGCAGGCCGTGTTCCATACGGGTAAGAACACCAGCGACAGTTCCGGCTGCATATGCGCCCAGGCCATTGGTGATGAGCCATTCGCGTGAAATGGTCTCATTCAAGTCACAACAAACGCTGCGATTCAGTGTGACGGGCATCATAGACCCTCCAAGCCCCTCGCTATATTGTGGTTGGAAACTACACAGGAACAAGAGATATGAGGGGAGATCAGAAACGTCTCCCAACTCACTTTGCATAATATTGTGTGTAGAAAGAGCAATGTTGTACATTTGACTCTCTCTCTAGTGTAACATATACCTTGTCTAAAATCAGTATTTTCTACCCCATTTGTCACTATGTTTCCACAAATTTGTTACAAAGAAATGGCATTGTCATAATACAAAAATACCAAATGTATGTATATATGTAGTATACATACAACCGTGTAGCCACTCCCTACAAAAAAGAAATGCTGTTGAATACCGTGTGAATGCCAGCAATACGCTGACAAATGAGTATCCTTCATTCTGTGATATATCTCATCAAGGATACGTAGTTACTCACAAGAGATAACTCTCTATGGCGTGGACGCCGCGTCAGGTTCCAGGGTGTTACCAATACGCACCAATCAATTACAGGAGGTTTTTCCTCATGCTCTCCTCTTTTCTCAACGGCAGACAACGCTCTTTCTTCGTGATAAGTTTTTTTGTGCTGCTCTCCATACTTCTCGCAGCTTGCGGCAGCACCAGTAGTACCACAACAACGGGTGGTGGTTCAAGCAAACCTGCTATTGCAGCACCCAGCGACTTAATTACTCCCGGTGTATTAACTGTTGGTAGCGACACTACTTATCCACCACAGGAATTTCCAGATGTCAAAAATCCTGGCTCATATACAGGCTTTGATATTGATCTCATCACTGCAGTTGCCCAAAAGATGGGTTTAAAGGCGCAGATTGAAAAAGCCGATTTTGGTACAATCATCACCAGCCTGGGTAACAAACGCTTTGATGTAGTTATTTCTGCTGTTACCATTAACGATGATCGTAAAAAGGTTGTAGACTTCGTGCCATATTTCAATGCAGGTGAGTCTCTGCTGGTACAAAAGGGCAATCCTAAAAACCTCAAAACAACTGCCGATCTCTGTGGTCAGGACGTAGGTGTACAGAAGGGCACTGTCGAGCAAGATGATCTCACAACGGCTAATGCTGCCTGTAAAAAGGCAGGGAAGGCACCTATCAACGTGACTGTCTTGCAAGATCAAACGGCAGTTGTACAATTGCTAGCAACGAATCGTGTTGTCGCAACCTATCAAGATTCTCCCGTAACCGATTATTACAACAAGCTAAACCCTGGTCAGTTCGAAGTTGGAGGTTCGGTTGTCAATGCGGCAGAAGAAGGCATCGCGGTACGTAAAGGCGATACGTCTATGTTCAATGCAGTACAATCTGCATTCAAGGCAGTGCAATCAGATGGAACATACAAAAATCTCATTGCTAAGTGGGGTGTGACAACAGGAGCGATCAGCTTTATAGATCGCCGTTCGCGCTACGTATAAAGAAGTTATCCAAAAAATGTGGAGATCAAGTGCGACATGGCAAGGCATGTCGCACTTGATCTCCACATTTTCTAAATAACGTTTACATAGATAGACCCCTTGTATATGAAGGACTCATCGAGTATCATATGCACAAGCATTTTTCTTCCGAATCGTACAAACAGGAGGAGACCCTCTATGTTCCAGTGGAATGTTGTCTGGCAAAACCTCTTCTCGTCCTTATTCTTACAAGCTGCATGGACAACGTTATGGTTATCAGTTGTGGCTCAGCTTATAGGAGTTATTTTAGGACTTCTTCTTGCGCTCATGCGTATGTCGCGTAACCCCGTTCTTAACCTGCCTGCCCGATTCTACATCTGGCTCTTTCGTGGTAGTCCGCTTCTCGTCCAAGTTTACATTCTTTTTACAGGCATACCAGAAATTTTCCATGACAAGATGGTCACAAACTTTTTGTCTGCTTACGTGGTTATCTTAATTGCCTTCTCGCTCAATGAAGGTGCATACATGGCGGAGATTGTCCGCGCAGGTATCGAGTCTGTCGATACGGGACAAATGGAGGCAGCGAAGGCATTGGGTATGCGTTATAATTTGGCGATGCGACGTATCGTTATTCCACAGGCAGCACGAGTCGTGATTCCGCCGTTGGGTAACGAGTTTAACAACATGCTCAAGACTACTTCAATTGCCTCCGTTATAGGAGTACAAGAATTGACGGGAACAGCGCAAACATTAGGTTCCATCAGTTTTACAAGCTTTGAACTACTCATTGTTGCAACCTTTTACTATCTCATTCTCACGACGTTATGGGGCTATGCACAACGCTGGATAGAGAATAGGCTTGACCCCAACCGTACCAACTCGAAGGTTGAGGTGGATGATAAGAAGAATTGGACGCAACGCATGGTTGGTTTTGGCACGCGTACAGGTGGTGGTACCTTAGTAGGAGGTCGATAGTCCAATGAGTACAGACATACAGACAGACGAGATGGTGCATGCCGAGCAAATTGTAAAACGCTTCGGGAGCTTGACAGTGCTGAACGGCGTCGATCTCTCGGTGAAGCGTGGACAGGTGGTGGTGATTATCGGGCCAAGCGGATCAGGCAAGACGACATTGTTGCGTTGCATCAACCACCTTGAAAAGATTGATGGCGGGCGCATCTATGTTGATGGTGAGCTGATGGGTTATCGCATTGTAAACGATAAGCTTGTCGAGGACCGCGAGACGAATATTGCTCGCATGCGTTCGCAGATGGGCTTTGTGTTTCAACGCTTCAACCTTTTTCCACATATGACGGCACTGGAAAACATTATTGAGGCTCCTATTCATGTGCTAGGCCAGAAGAAAGAAGAGGTTGTCGAACAGGCGCATACGCTCTTAGGGAAAGTTGGCCTGTCAGAGAAAGCGAATGCCTACCCACATAAGCTTTCAGGTGGACAGCAGCAGCGCGTCGCCATCGCACGTGCGCTGGCAATGAATCCTAAATTGATGCTCTTCGACGAGGCCACTTCTGCCCTCGATCCTGAACTGGTTGGTGAGGTTCTCAAAGTCATGCGCCAGCTTGCCGACGAGGGCATGACAATGGCGGTAGTGACGCACGAAATGGGCTTTGCACGCGATGTTGCCGACCATGTTATCTTCATGGACAAGTCGGTAATTGTGGAGCAGGGTACACCAGAGCAGGTGTTCGGGCATACTCAGAACGAGCGTACCCGCAATTTCCTGGGCATGATCTCATAATCATGCGTCTCCACACCGCTACGATTATCGCAACAACACAGGTACGGCAGGGCGTGCAGCTTATCGAGTTGCACGCCCCCAACCTTGCACAAACAATTCTGCCAGGGCAATTTTGTATGGTACGTTGCAGTCCATCAGACGTTAGCGATCCCCTGTTACGTCGTCCTTTCTACATTCACAGCCTCAATAGAAGTCGTGGCACATGCACTCTTTACATCCATATCCAGGGACGTGGCACGACATGGTTAGTGCAACAGCAAGAAGGTGTTGTCTTCGATATCCTCGGTCCATTGGGGCATGGCTGGACATTGCGTCCCACCACACGCAACGTTTTGCTCCTCGGTGAAGAACGCCAGATTAGTGCTTTAACACTACTTGCTCAGGTTGCCTTAGAACAAGATATCGCTGTTACTCTTATCAACCAGAGCCGTACACCGGAAGAGAGCTATCCTCCTGCACTTCTCTCACCTGAGATCGAGTATCACATTGTTACGGAAGAACAAAATAATAACTTAGCTCAACTACTCACCGAAACACTGCCCTGGGCTGATGCAGCTTATTGTAGTGTTTCGCGTGAAACGTCTCTTGCTCTCTACACTCGCTTTGAACGTCTACGCGGCAAGGACTTCGCACAGGGAACGCTTGTACGACCTCTGGCATGTGGTACAGGCATCTGTTTTGCTTGTAGTGTAGAAACGCGCGTTGGTCAGAAACTAGTGTGTCGCGACGGTCCAGTATTCGATTTGCGCGATATTGTCCGATAGAAATCTATAGGCTTGTATCTAAGAAAAAGATGGTTACTTTAACCCAACAGATTATGTGGCTAGAGATTTTGCTAGAGCGAACAGATACGATAGCTTCTCTTGAGAAACAGGAAATCGGGGAGGAACTGAAAATGTACGATAGACTATGGGAAGAAAGCTCACTGGTACAAAGAATACGCGCGGAGAGTAGAGCAGAAGGTGAAGCCAAAGGTGAGCTACAAGCGACAAAAAGAACACTTGTTAATTCTATCAAGGCACGCTTTCCATCACTTACAGAGTTAGCGCAGCAGCATATAGAGAAAATCATGGATATTAACGATCTTGACATTTTGAACATGCAAATTTCTACAGCTTCTAGTGAGCATGAAGTGAGGCGTCTTCTCAATTCAGAAGTTGCCTAAATCAAGGGAAGAGAATGTACAATGGAAAATGTACGATGATTTGTTGCCTTACTTCGTAACCACAAATACAAGCTCGTTTGCAAAGACAATCTTGCGTACATGCCACGTTTCTTCGGCGATGAGTTGCAGAAAGTGGTCTTCATAGTAGGTTGCCATGCCTTTACTTTTGCCACCAAGACTTTGTAGGGGGAACGAGACGAGCATGTGTTTGGCGTGAATTGAGCGTAGTAGCTTGTAGCCAGCCTGTTTATCGACCTGTTCGAGACAGGGGAGCGTTTTGAGGACGAGCGCAACATCGACCTGCTGCTCTGGGCACGATTGCACAAGGTCACATACATTGGCATGACCATCAATATTCAGTAGATGTAACCATTGAGCAAGAAAATTCATAACGTGCTGATAGATGTCATAGGCATAGTAGCTACCATTCTTTGCCAGTGGAAGCCAGGGGAGCGCGAGTGGGTTCAGGCCACAGGCGAGGTCGAGTACGCTATGAATGGGACCGAGGTCAGCAAGCAACGTGCTGTAAAACTGGTCAAGAATGGGGAGCCGTTCCCGTGTTGAGGCGTGATGGCCCATAATGCGCTTACATGCCTGCTGTATATCGACATCATTGCCCGTCGCTACGACCTCTGTAAGTGTTTTCAGCCACTCCTCGTAGTTGTCCCGACCATCAAGATATGCACCTCCAACCTGATGTAGTTTGTTCTTCGTCGCCTTGATTGCCTCTTTCTGCTTGCGCCTTTTAGCGATTTCCTGCGTTGCTACGACACGCACAAGGTCGGGACTAATATATTTGTAGTTCGCACTACTTAGCACCGTCTCAACTACGTTGTCGATTTGTGACGCATCAGGGGTTTTGAGCATGGTAGCTCTCCCGCAATCGTTGTGTGAGCAACGTCATAAAGCGCAGGTTATGCATGGTCGCTAAGCGAAAGAAAAGAGTGTCGCTGATTTTGAAAAGATGACGGAGATAGCCGAGCGAGTAGTGAGTACAGCAGAGGCAATCGCAGTAGGCCGAAATGGGCGCATTATTCTTGATATGTTTATCGTCGTTGGCATAAACATAAGCGAACCACTTCTCCGATAGACCCGATGCACCCGTGAAGGTATAGAGACGTGCATGACGAGCGTCACGCGTTGGCATCGCGCTATCGAAGATGCCGTAGCCAACGTGTGTACAATCGACAATGTTTTGTGGATGGCCTACGCCGAGTGCGTGCATAGGAAATTGTGGCGGCACACATTCGCGTGTGTAGGTGATGATATCGCTTAGCAACTTTCCCTGCGCGTCCAGGGGCCAGCCACCGTAGCCATAGCCGTCAAAGCCTATCTCTAATAGAGCTTCGGCACAGCGTTTACGTAGTTCGTGGAAGCCGCCGCCCTGTACAACGGCAAATAATAACGGTTGTCGCTCTTTGGGAAGACGTTTCTGCTGCATCAGATGCTCAAACTCACGTTTACAGCGTTTGGCCCACGCGATAGTGCGTTGTACCGAGACCTCTTGTATCTCAGGCGAGGCATCAACATGAGTGCAGTCGTCGAGGCAGATCACGATGTCCGCGCCATAACTGACTTGCAACTGAACCGTTTTTTCCGGTGTGAGATGAAACTTGCGGTCGGCATTTTCCGGTTTGAAGGTAATGCCGTCGTCGTCTATCGTTCCGAACCTCGCGTTCTGCTGAATCAGAGAGTATGCCTGAAAGCCACCTGAATCTGTAATAATGGGTCGCTCCCACGCGCTCATTTTGTGCAAGCCGCCGAGTGCTTGAATGGTTGAGGAGCCGGGACGCTGCATAAGGTGGAAAGTGTTCATTACCAGTGCTTGAATCTCGCACTCCATGAGGTCTGTCGCGGCCAGCGAACGTACAACTCCTTGTGTTGCATCGGGCATGAAGAAAGGCATGTGCAACTGACCATGTGGCAGGCTTAGATCGCCATACTGGTTATACGTTCCGTGCATTGAGCGTGTATTCTCGGTGAGTATCGAATCCATAGTCTATCCCCTGTACAGCATCTCTCGTCATAATAGGTGATGGCATTGTACCAAGTCGCGCATGAGATAGCAATACAAAAAAGTGCGGGAACCTTGATTGTCAGGTCCCCGCACTTTTTTGTATGAATTCGTTCTACGAGATGGTGCGGCGCAGAATGAGGTCCACAACACCGAGGATGGCAGGAACCTGTGCATTAGAAACCAGCATGATGCTGAGAATGTCTTTGAAGTGTGGCTTCTCCAGTACGCTATAAATTCTTCTGCCAACCTTCGCGCCGAACAGCATAATTGGAGCGGCAGGAATGACCAGCAAAATCATCCAGAGCGAGGTATGCCAGATACAGAAGACTAGGAGAGAGAAGATTGTTCCATTTATCATCCACTTCCAACGCTCATCTAGGCGCGTTTTCTCAAGTGCAAGAAAGATTACCGATGCCACAAGCAATGGTATAGGAACCCACAAAGATGGATTTTTTATGAGGATAGGTAGCAAGCCACGTATCTTTGTTACGCCATCATAATGCACAAACCACACCGTGTAGATATCGCGTCCCATGAAGACCAATGACCACACAAGCGGCGCGAGTAGCTCGATGCTTACTTTCTGGTCGGCCCAACGTAGTAAGGCCATGAGCCTATTTTTCGGAGCATCGGCACGTGTGGCTTCCATTTTGTTCGTTGTATTGAACTGATGCAGCAGCACGATAGCGACGCCAGCGAAAAAGGTCACAAGCGGGATGAATAGTGGGCTTGATTGTCGGCTTATTTGCGCTGTAATGTAGATACGATACGTATGCTCGATAGTAGGCTGTATCTCGTTAATTCTCAGAATAGAAAATGCATGAAGCAGGCTGAGCGAGTAATTCAAATAGAACGGACCCAGAAGAGGGGGACACAGGAAACAGAGAATGAGTACAGCAAAGACCAGCTTCGTGAGCCAATCAAGCGGTTTGTAGATTCGCATAGCAAGTCGTGAGGAGACGAAGCCAAGAATGACGACGCACCAGGATAATGGCAGCATATCATGTGGCAGGGACCACATTGTTTCGTCGAGACCAAAAGCTGTATGCCAGATGCTATCCATGGCAATCGCAAAACTCAAACAGATAAGACCGGCACCCATAATTGCCAGTGATCCGGCAACCTCTCGCTTGAGGAAAGGTATATAGGTACGTAGACCAAAGCAACTCTGAAAACGTGGCGAAAAAGCCAGCGTCAGAGCTAGGATGCCTGTCAAAGTTGTAATGCCTGAGATAAACATGTGTGGCGGCGAAAAAAATGACTCGAACTTGTGTGTGAGATGCCAGATACGATCCCACAATTTGCCAAAGCCGGTTCCTGCGAAGAAAAGGATAAAGGTGAACCAGAGCAGACGATAGGCCAGTGTCATGTTCTTAGATGAAGCTTGTGCAATTTCCACAGGAATAGGAGTTACTGGTAATGCGACTTCCCCTGGCAGCGGAGTCGCTGGTAACGAACGATATGGTATTGGAGTTACTAAAGTTTGCAGTTGGTCTATAGTGGTCACAACAGGGACCAGTATCACACGCCGTAATTGCATAGGTATGGCAACCTTTCTTCGCTCTTGCAATGATTTTCAAATATAATGCTTATCACTCTGGTTAGTCTAAATGCCTTTATCGAAGTCTTCCTAATCGAAATATTGATATAATAGACGAAGAAATAGATAGTAGTATCTTTGTGTACATAGTAAGTGTAAGACTTATGCATATAAATATTGTATTCTTTTGGTTGAGAAATGGTTAAGACATAGGAAATTTAGGTTAAGGAAGTAGTTCACCATTACATTTCATAGCTGCATGCTTAAAAAAGCTTTTTCTGTTACGGCTTTGATAAATGTCTCGTCTTTACGTATAAGACTACAATGGTTGTGCCTTTTCGTACTTCTTTGTGCCAATACTACCATGAAGGTGAATCTCCATGTCATTAAGTGTGATAGATATACTATTCTTAATAACGGTTGTGCTATTGGTTTTGAGTGGATTTCGTAACGGTTTTGTTGTCAGTTTGTTGAACCTGCTTAGTATTCCACTCGCGCTCGGTATAGCATACTTCTTCGGACCACAATTTACCGCGTTTCTTGCCACAACTGATTTTTCTGCCACACCCCTTATATCGTTTTTTGTACTCTTCTTTATAACGGTGGTAGTGTTACATATTCTTGGTAATGCGCTACGAGGTATCGTCAAGAGTATTCCTGTTATTGGTTCAGGTGATACCCTGCTCGGCGGCGTTGTTGGTTTTGTAGAGGCATGGTTGCTCTGGCTTTTCTTACTAGTGCTGCTTGGTAATTTTCTCTATGGTATTGACAACACCGTGAGCACTATACAACATGGTGCGAGTCTCATCCCCAGTACGAATATCAGTATGGGCCAACTTCAACAATGGAACGATTTTTATAATCAAGCAATAATGCATAGCCTGTTTGCCCAGGTAAATGGTTTCTTTGTCAAAACACTGCCCAACATTCCACAACCACCCCAATAGTGTATCTAAGCGTCTTCTTGTAGCGTGTTGTATGATAGAGGTGATGAATTGTTGTCTATTCCTTGAAGCATAAGTGGAGGAAACTACGGCAAAGCAAGATCGTCTTATTGACACAGGAGTCAATCGTAGGCTTGAACGTGCCTACCTCGTCGCCGTCGAGTCAAACGATCAGGACACGATGTGGAGCGTCGAGGACTCGATAGCTGAATTGGGCATACTCGCTCACACCGCGGGCGCCGAGGTTGTCGGCACCATGATACAACGGCTTTCCCATCCAGATGTACAAACTTATGTAGGGAAGGGCCGCGCTCAAGAACTGGCCGCTTTAGAAAAGCAATTGAACTTCGATCTCGTCATTTTCGATGATGAGTTAACCCCCGCCCAACAACGCAACCTCGAAAAGATGCTCGACGCACGTATCGTAGACCGCACTGCCCTCATTCTTGACATTTTCGCTCAGCATGCTCGTACTCGTGAAGGTCGTTTGCAGGTTGAACTTGCCCAACTAGAGTATCGCTTACCACGCTTGGTTGGACATGGTACAGAGCTTTCGCGTCAGGCAGGTGGTTCACGCGGCGCAAGTGCAGGTGGTTCTGGCGGAACAGGGAGTGCAGGCGGTTCGATTGGTGTACGTGGTCCAGGCGAAACAAAACTAGAGATTGATCGTCGTCGCATTCGGAGCCGTATCTCCGACCTCAAGGAAGCCATTGAAGAGGTTCGCTCACAGCGACAGATTCATCGTCAGCAGCGTATGGCTCAAGCCATTCCTGTTATCGCGCTCGTTGGTTACACCAATAGTGGTAAATCAACGCTCTTCAATGCGCTTACCTCGTCCAATGTGTTAGCTGAAAATAAGTTGTTTGCCACGCTTGACCCAATTACGCGCCACATTGTATTACCGGGCAATCAGGAGGCACTGTTGACCGATACCGTTGGCTTCATTCAAAAACTGCCGACAAAACTGGTAGCCGCCTTTCGCGCCACACTTGAAGAGGTCATGGATGCCGACCTGCTACTAGAGGTGGTAGATGTCAAGCACGAAAACGCCATCGAGCAGAGCGAAACCGTCAACGATGTGTTGCGCGATCTTTCTTCAGAAGAGAAGCCGCGCGTCACAGCCCTCAACAAAATTGACCTGCTTGACAATCCAGCAGAGGTTGACACAACACTTTATCCCCATGCTGTTCCCGTGTCCGCTCTTAAAGAGCTAGGATTGGACTTGTTATGTGAAATGATTGCTCAGGTGCTAGCAGAAAACATGGACACGCTACAAATTGTGATCCCGTTTGCACGAAGTGAACTGGTCGAATTGTTTCATCGTCGCGGGTATATCGACCGCGAGGAGCATCGAGCCGAAGGAACGTTTATCGCTGGCCGTATCACGCGCTCGCTGCGGAATTACTTCGCCCCCTTTAGTGTTGTTGCCCAACGTTAATCATGCTTACAGATGGACGGGCGACCACAAGGAAGCGTCCCTATTATACAAAGCGTGTTATACATGTAGGGGTATATAGTAGGGGCGATCCCTTGTGGTCGCCCATTGGTATAATTGTATATTCGTTTTCAGAGACCAAAAATACTATTTTTTGTACACAAGGGGTATCATGTGTTATCTTATACAGGTATATTGATGTATCTTTGGCATGTGAAACCTTTGTAACGACCGCCTGTGAGAGTACACGGCGATATTTGGTCCTGGAGCAAGTGAGAGCAGTATATGCAACAGCAAAAAACGCAAAGCAACTATTTCCCTGTACGTGTTCGTATTCGCCCATCCACAAAACCTCATACTTCTTCCCTCATGAAACAACTGGATACGAATGAACATGAGCAAACAACTCCTTTGCACTCAATTGTTGAGAAGTCCTGCGAGTCACAACGACGGGCACAGCAAATCAAGGAACTGCTCCGCCTGGGTAATCTGTTACGTGCCGATCTTAGTTTGAATGAAGTTTTGCATAGAATCGCCGCTTCTATAAGTAATTGTACTGGTTTTCGTATGCTTGCTGTTAACCTGATAGAAGAGGGTAAAGGTTATGCACGCCCTGTTGCGTTTGCGGGCGTCACCGAAGAAGGTGAGCAGGCAATACGTGCAAATCCAGCGTCGATTGAGCAAATGCACAGAGTGATGCAACCAGAGTTTCGTATCAGCCAGAGTTATTTTATTTCACACGAGCATCAAGATGTATTCGCAGGGATAACAGTTGTGCGTCCAGATATCGCAGTACAAGAGAATGTGACAGATGCGTGGCATCCAGAAGACATGTTACTTATACCATTAGTCAGTCCCCGCGCACAGAAACTCCTGGGTTTTCTTTCACTAGATAGCCCCGAAGATGAGAAGATACCAACGCTTGAAGGAATCGAGGTGGTAGAACTGTTTGCACAACAGGCCGCCCTTGCCATTGATAATGCCAACATTTTTCAAGAGCGAGAACAAGAGCGTATTGCGCTTGAAGAGAGTATCACGGAACTACGTGAAGACATGGAACGTGTACGGCGTGGCGATCTCAGTGTACAGGTACGAACAACTCATCAGAAATTGCAACCAATCGGCGAAGCCATTAATACTACTATTCGTGAAATAAGTGGCATTTTAGGAAGTACACAACAGGTAATGCATGCTGTGAATGAGCATACGCGCAATATGCAATATACTTCAGAGCTTCTTACACATGACACTGAGCAACAGGATCAACAAGTGAAGCGTATTTCTCAGGTCATTGATACATTTGCAACTGTAATTCATCAAGTTTCTGATAGTGCTGCTACTCTCGCGACAATGGCACTAGAAACAACAGAGACAACACATGCCGGACAAGATGTGGTAGACCTTGCAATTGATGGTATGGGCAAAGTACGCGAGTCTACTCAGCAATCTGAGCGCACGATGAAGCATTTAGGTGAAAGTGGGCAAGAGGTCAATGAGACGGTAAATACTATTACTGACTTAACCGCGCGTATGCATCTCCTCTCTTTGAATGCCGCGATAGAGGCGGCACACTCTGGCGAACACGGACATGGTTTCGTGGTTATCGCGCAAGAAATTCGTAATCTCTCTCTGTATTGTGCCGAGGCATCAAGAAAAGTTAGTGCGTATGTTCGCACTTTTCAGCAAGAGACCGCCGCTGTCATGCAAAGCGTGGGACAAAGCACACAACAAGTCGTGGATCAGACTGAATTGGTGACACAGACAAGAATGATGTTTTATGCTATCGACGCCTCAACTATGCAGATGGCAAACCTTGTACAAAGTATCTGCTCTACAACTGAGAACCAAGCTCAGGGTTCACGACACGTTGTGCAGGCTGTTGGTGAAATTCAACGTATGACCAGCGAGATCAACGCTCACATGCAAGAGGTGCGCCAATCTGTCTCGCACCTCACAGAGTTGACGAATTCGTTGCGCTTACGGCTTTCATTTTTCCGTGTTGTCTAAGGCTGTCAAGCTAACCCATGCTCGATAGCATAACGTGTGGCGGCACTTCTTGATGTAACCTCAAGTTTATGAAAAATAGAGCGCAGATGGGCGTTGACGGTGAGTGTGCTGATAGAAAGTTCTTTCGCGATCTGACTGTTTGTAAGTCCTGTTGTTACAAGGTATAGTACCTCGCGTTCACGTTCCGTCAAGCCTGTATGTGCTGGCAAATTTGTCAATGGTGGCGTTGGTGCCCTGAACTCTGCCTCGACGAGTGGCAGTGGGTCGGTTATTCTTCTCGCCTGAAGCTGGGCAGCAATTGCTTGTGTCGGCGTCATTGCTTGTCCTGCTTTATATGCCACTAGAAATGATGCATCGCCCAGATGAATATGCGCTGTTTCAATGGCGTGTTTATAGTCAGCACTATCTACAGGAAAGATAGGGGTGCCAATCTCTTGACGTATACGCGCGGTAGCTCCCCATAGTTGCACTGCCCATTCTGGTTGACCTTGCGCTGTCAAGACTTCCGCCAACCCTTCCATGCACACCGCCAGTTGCTCTTTGTCATCGCTCTTTTCCAGGAAAAATAAACTTTCTTCGTAAAGTGTGTGGGCAGTAACGTAATCGCCTTCCAAGTATGTCAACTTGGCTAAACGCGCCAGTGCCATCGCGATATTGATGTTACCGCCTGCCTCACGACTCAATACCACGCACTCCTCGATAAAGACACGTGCCATACTCCTATTATTTTGTTTAAGTGCAATATTTCCCAGTAAACCCAGTGTAATCGCTATTCCGCCGCGATATCCAATGCTTTTGGAGGTTGCTAAGCATTCTTCCAGAAATATTTGTGCCTGCCCATAATTTCCTATGGAAAAATGAACACGTCCCAGGTAGTGTAAGGTATAGGACACTCCCCAGAGATCATTGACTTTATGAAACTGGGCCAGTCCAGTTTGCAGATGTGCAATGGCCGCGCTGTATAGACCCTGATTCATAGCGATATAGGCGAGTAGAAGGATAGCATCGGCAACACCACTGGTATCGTGTGTTTGTTTGAAAAGACGCAGTGCCTCCTCAGCCTGAGTTGTTGCCAGTATATAATCATGTTTTGTCCAACACGCCGCCTGTCCTAGCCAGTAAAGCGAGATCGCGCAGCCGTGTTCATCGCCAAGTTCGCGGTACAGAGCGAGACTTTCCCCACAAAGAAGTTCGCCCTGTTCATGTTCGTCTTCATTATATGCTAATGCACCTGCCGCATTGAGTGCTTTTGCACGTGCTACTTTGGTCGTATGCTCGCTATTCGCGAGTGCGTGTTGTAGCCACTGGCGTCCCTCACCCAGATGACCTCGTACCGACCAGAACCAGTAGAGAGCTGCACTCAAGCGCAATAAGCATTCGTAGTTTTCTTGCTCTAATAGCCAGCGCAGGGCCTCGCGCAGGTTATCATGTTCACGATCCAAACGCTCCAGCCATACTGTCTGCTCGAAACCTCCCATATGCTGCTCTGCTTCTTCCGCGAGGGCAAGCATATAGTCGGCGTGAATATGCTGGAAGGTATCGCGCTCTCCGTTTTCGATGAGACATTCCAGGCCGTATTCACGGATGGTTTCGAGCATATATAGACGTGCTTCACCGCTTGCCTGCTCAATTTGTAAGAGCAAACTTTTATCAATGAGCGCGGCTACGCTATTCAAGAGCTGTATCGTGATATGCGCGTTTTTTAGCAATATTTCGATAGCTTCAAAGGTACAGCCACCTGTAAAAACGGAGATACTACGGAACAGGAGTTGTTCGTCTGAAGAGAGAAGTTCGTAACTCCAGCGAATCGTGTTTCTCAACGTCTGTTGGCGCTCAGGCAAGTCTTGTGCGCCGCCTGTTAATAGCTCTAATCTGTGTTCTAGGCGTGCAAGCAGAGCGAGCGGTGGTAAGACCTTGATATGTGCTGCTGCTAACTCGATGGCTAGTGGTAATCCGTCCAGGCGTACACAGAGTTGTGCGATAGTGTGTACGTTGGTATTTGTGAGTTGAAAGGCAGGTTTGATAGCTTCCGCACGCTGTACAAAAAGCATAACAGAGGGATAGAGTGCTACGATCTCTACCGCTTCGTGTCGCTGTGGATCCGGTAAAACGAGTGGTGGAACAGGAAATTCGTACTCGCCGCGCACTCGTAGCGGAGAGCGGCTCGTCACTAACACTTTTACCTGTAAGCAGTGGGTCATAAGTTCGACAATATGTTTAGCCGCTACTACCACATGCTCAAAATTATCAAGCAAGAGCAAAAGCCGCTTCTCGGCCAGAAACTCTTGCAGGCGCGTAAAGAGGGGACGCTCGCTCGTCACTGCGAGACCGAGTGTTTGTGCAATGATAATGAGTACGAGGTCCGCATTGATTGAGGCAAGCGGAATAAAAAAGATACCGTCGGGAAAAATATGGAGAAGTTCATGTGCTACTTGCAAACTCAGCCGCGTTTTGCCAATGCCACCTGTACCCGTAAAGGTCAAAAGGCGTACTTCAGTTTGTTGTAATAGAGCATACGCTGCCTCTACCTCTTGCTCACGTCCAATCAGAGGCGTTAGTGGTGTTGGTAACGTGAAGTTTTGTATGTGTTCGGTCGATGCTTGTCCAACCGATGCCGGATCTTCTAACATACATGCTGTCTTCCCTTTGCCATAGATGGTACTCTATAGATGGCAAAGACTGTGCAAAATAAAAATAACAACGAGATAGTTGTAGTAATTATTGTGCTTAATTATATGCCATGAATACAGCATGTGCAAAATAAAAATCAAGCTGATGTGCGAGGCAAACGACCTCGCACATCAGCTTGATTTATGTTAGTTTATACTTCGACGACAATGGGTAGCACCATTGGACGACGACGGGTCTTCTCGTATAAGAAGTCGCTCAACGTATGCCTAATTTTATCCTTAATAAAGGACCAATCGGACGAATGTCCATTGAGTCCGATAAATGACTCTAGCACACGATTCTTCGCGCTATCAAGTAGTTCCTCAGAGTCGCGCATGTAGACAAAGCCACGCGAGACGATATCGGGTCCACCAATCGGTTGCCCTGTTTCTTTATCGACCGTGAGAATTGCCATCAGGATACCATCCTGTGATAGGGCTTTGCGATCACGTAGCACAATTTGTCCAACGTCACCAACGCTCAGGCCATCCACGAAGACGTTGCCGCTTGCTACATGATCGGTCAACTTGATTGCCTCGTTAGATATCTCGATGATATCGCCGTCCTCGGCGACCACGATGTGGTCCTCTGGAATACCAAGAGAGTAAGCTAGTTTCGCATGCAGGACCAGTTGGCGATATTCCCCGTGAACGGGCACGAAAAACTTGGGGCGGATCAGGCTCAGCATTAGCTTCAACTCTTCTTTTGCCCCATGACCAGAGACATGCACATTCGCGATAGCTTGATAGTAGACCTCGGCCCCCTGTCGGAAGAGGCTGTTGATCGTGCGATTTACCGCCTTCTCATTGCCCGGTACAGGTGTTGCTGAGAGAATAACGCTATCACCAGGTTGAATGCGTATAAGGCGATGATCCTGATTGGCGATACGTGTCAGTGCTGATGTTGGTTCACCCTGACTACCTGTACAGATGATAACAACCTGATCTGGTCGATACTTGTTGATGTCTTCTGGGCGAATAAGCATTCCTTGTGGAACGTTCAGATAGCCAAGCTCACCAGCCATCTGTACGTTGTTCACCATGCTACGGCCGACAAGTGCGACAAAGCGTTCGTAGCGCGTAGCGGTGTCAATCACCTGCTGTACACGGGAGATCAGCGAGGAAAAGGTGGCGAGGATGATACGCCCGGGCGCGTTCGCAAAAAGTTTGTCGAACGAGTCATTGAGTGTACGCTCGGATGGCGTATAGCCAGCAGATTCGACGCGCGTGCTATCACCCATCATCACCAGCACGCCTTCGTTGCCGATGCGTGCCAACATGCCCAGGTCGGCGGCTTTACCATCCACTGGTGTATAGTCGAACTTGTAGTCGCCTGTATGCACAACTGCGCCCACAGGTGTATGAATAACAACTCCGGTCGCATCAGGAATACTGTGGTTGACACGGAAGAACTCAACATCAGATTGACCAAGTTGTACATGGTCGCCAGCTTCAACGATGGTGATGTTTGTCTTTTCGAGGAGCTTGTGTTCTTTGAGTTTCACTGAAATCAAGCCGTGTGTCAACTTTGTTGCAAAAACGGGAGGAAAACCAAGCATTGGTAAAACGTAAGGGAGGGCACCAATATGGTCTTCGTGACCATGTGTTATGAGAATGCCGCGTATACGATTTTTCTTGTCGGAGAGGTAATTCGTATCAGGAATGACAAGATCGACGCCAAGCATCTCATCATCTGGAAACATTACGCCAGCATCTACAACGATGATATCGTCTCTGTATTCGACGACCATCATATTCTTTCCGACTTCCCCTAGTCCACCCAGTGGGATAAGTCGAACATTTTCTATTGTCAAGGTAAAGGGAACCTCCTGACTACATATATATATGTAGTATAGCTATACACTGTATTAAAAAGCATTTATCTCTACTCCTGTTTCCGCCGCCAGGAGTAAAAGTCAAATAAAAATAGGTTTGCGCGTGTCAACCAAAATAAAAGAAGCTATATGGTCCCTACCTCGATTCTATCACATCCAGTGTGAAAATACAAGGACCGATGCTCTTGTGCATGTGATAGAATGATGCAACGAGATTCGTGTATTCCCTTTGTTCTAGTCGCATGGCAGACCAGCGTTGGTCGTGTTGAATGTGTTCTGTTTCGTCTTACGTAGGTGCAATGGTGCAGCGTAAACAGATTCGCACCTGTTTGTGCATACGAGGGAAGCGTTGAACACTGATTTATAGAATTCAGCACGTGTTGAAATGGCCTGAACACAACCAAAAGGAACAAGGAAGATTCATGCAAAAGCTAACACTCACAGTTCTGCCACAGACCTACGCTGTTTGTCGTCTCGACCCCAACGGACCCATTCCGCACTGGGCATTGATGGGTGATGATTTTATCTCACTCACACGTACCCGTACTGAGCTTTCCGTTGTATGCTCGCAAGAGAATGTGCCAGTGGAAGGCACGCAGGCCGAACGTGGGTGGCACTGCATCACAGTCGAGGGGACCTTTGACTTTTCGGTATCCGGCTTACACATCTTACTTGCAAGTCCGCTCGCGGAGTCGAACATCAGCGTCCTCGCCATCGCTACTTACCAAACCGATCACATTCTTGTCAAAGAGAACGATCTTGAGCGCACGATACAGGTCTTAGAGCGTGCAGGTCATGAGGTCAAAAGATAAAGTGTGCCTGGCAGTGAAGACCGCACGGTCTTCACTGCCAGGCACACTTTATAGATTTGTGGGATAGGGACTACATCATGCCACCCATGCCACCCATGCCACCCATGCCAGCAGGCATTGCGGGAGCCGCACCAGCCTCTTCGGGAGCATCGGTGATAAGTGTATCGGTAGTGAGAACCATGCCAGCGATGCTGGATGCGTTCTGTAAAGCGGAACGTGTCACCTTCGCAGGGTCAACGATGCCAGCCTCGAACATATCCACATACTCGCCAGTCAGTGCGTTGAAGCCAACGCCATCTTTACTATTGCGAACCTGTGCAACAGTGACGCCACCGTCGCGTCCTGCATTGAGGGCGATCTGGCGCAGTGGCTCCTCTAGCGCACGACGCAGAATGTTGACACCCGTGGTCTCTTCGCCGGGAGCAACGTGAACGTTGTCGAGAGCCGAGATTGCTGCGACCAGCACGGCACCGCCACCGGGGACGATACCTTCTTCGATAGCTGCGCGTGTGGCGGATAGTGCATCCTCTACACGATGCTTTTTCTCTTTCATCTCGACTTCTGTCGCGGCACCAACTTTGATGACGCCTACGCCGCCCGCAAGCTTCGCCAGACGCTCCTGGAGCTTCTCACGGTCATAGTCGCTGGTGGTCTCGTTGATCTGTGCGCGAATCTGACGTACACGACCCTGAATGTCCTGCTCGGTACCATCACCCTCGACAATAGTTGTATTGTCCTTGTTGGAGGTGACGGTGCGAGCGCGACCGAGGTCTTCCAGGGTCGCGTTCTCAAGCTTGAGACCCTTCTTCTCGGTGATAACGGTGGCTCCGGTCAGAATCGCGATATCTTCGAGCATGGCCTCGCGACGATCACCAAAGCCAGGGGCCTTGATTCCGAGTACGTTGAAGGCACCACGCAACTTGTTGACAACGAGTGTCGCCAATGCCTCACCATCGACATCTTCCGCGATGATGACGAAGTTCTTGTTGCCAGCCTGTAGTACGCGCTCCAGGATTGGCAGAATGTCGGCTACCGCGCTGATCTTCTTGTCGGTAATGAGAATGTAAGGGCTGGCAAGATCGGCCTCGGTGTTCTCCTGGTTTGTCGCCATGTAGGGCGAGATGAAACCACGATCAAACTGCATACCCTCGGTATACTCTTTCTCCATGACGATGCTGCGGCCTTCTTCGACCGTAATCACGCCATCCTTGCCGACCTTCTCCATGACCTCGGCAATCAGTTCGCCAATCTCGTCATCTGCCGCAGAGATCGAAGCGACCTGGGCGATCTGCTCACGCGTCTCGACCGGCTTGCTCATCGTCTGAATGCGAGCGATAACCGCCTCGACGCCAGCCTCAAGGCCACGACGCAGAATCATTGGATTAGCACCCGCTGCCAGATTCCGCAAGCCCTCGGTAACTATGGCCTGTGCTAGCACAGTTGCCGTTGTAGTGCCGTCACCTGCGACATCATTCGTCTTGGTGGCGACCTCTTTCAAGAGCTGTGCACCCATGTTCTCAAATGGATCGGGCAGATCAACGTCACGCGCGATGGTGACACCATCGTTGGTAATGGTTGGCGCACCAAACTTCTTGTCTAGTACGACGTTGCGCCCCTTTGGTCCAAGTGTGACCTTGACGGTATCTGCGAGTATGTCGATACCCTTCTTCAGAGACTGTCGCGCCTCATCATTGAATTGCAATCGTTTTGCCACGATATATTCTCCTGTAATAAATGATTTTTCTCGTTATATAGGGAGACCGCAAGGGTCTCCCCTACATGTAGGGAAATATAATATGTAGGGGAGACTCTTGCGGTCTCCCTGTACATCTCTCCCTACAGATTGAGGATTTTCGTTATTCGACAATACCCATGATATCGCTCTCACGGAGAATGAGATACTCTTCCCCGTCGATTTTGACCTCGCTACCTGCGTACTTGGCGAACAACACGCGTTGTCCAGCCTGTACCTCAAGTGTGCTACGCTTGCCGTTGTCCAGAATCTTGCCTGGGCCAACTGCTAGCACCTCGCCCTCCTGGGGCTTCTCTTTAGCGGTATCTGGTAGTACGATGCCGCTCTTGGTCGTGGTCTCACGCTCCGATGCCTTGACGACCAATCGGTCGCCCATAGGACGAAGCTTTACGCTTACTGTTGACATACAATGTTCCTCTCTGTCTATGTGTTGTATCTTTATGAAGGTAGACAGTTTACCTTTATGGTAAATATTTAGCACTCTCATAGTGCGAGTGCGAACATTGTTATAATACAACATCATGTAAGCAGATGCAAGAGGAAATTTTATAGGGTTTCCTTCAATGAGGGGAAACTGGTCTCCCTGCTCTGATGAGGGACTTCTCTATTGAAAATACTTTGAAAAGTTGATAGCAATACACAACACTATTCAAGAACAAGGCTACATTGATGTACATAACCATCGTTTCTTCATTGTGGTACAACGGCAGGGATGAGACGATACATTGTACTTTTACAAATGGGAGATTTGCACATAACTCCGTTTCTGTAGGCCAACAGGGTGTAATAACGCTGTTTAGGAAAATAGTGTAGCAATGGAAAGACGTGTTGTATAGTAGGGTGCGACCCTTGTGGTCGCCCGTTCCCAGGTGAAAAAGTTAAAGAGCATAATTAGACCCCTACATTATATCTTCTATAGATGCTATACTGCTTAGGAAATAAAAGCAACATTGGCATGTTATCCTCGTAAATTATATGGTGACAGAGTTTTTTAATATATTGGTATAATATGCGTCTTATTAGGTGTGGAAGCGAAAATGCATGAGAGAGCCATGCTATCCTGCACCGAACTTATCGCTGTAAGAGACTTCCAAATTGGCAAATATGAGAGAACAACACGGTCCCTTGAAAGAACAACGTGCCTTCACTAGCAATGGGCACCAGGTCAGCCAGGAGCAACGCTTCTTTGGCAACTATGAACTGGTGCGTCGCATCGACGAAGGAGGCATGGGCGAGGTTTTTCTTGCACGTCAGCGTAGCGCGTTTGGGCGCGAGGTGGCGGTGAAGATTATTCGTGCCGACCTGATACATGATGTCACCGTTCGTAAGCGTTTCTTGCGCGAGGCCGAGGTGAGCGCACACCTGAAACATGAGCATATTCTGTCACTGGTCGAGTTCGGCGAGGATCAGGGACGCCTCTTTCTGGTGACACCCTACATCGACGGTGGCACACTGGCACAGCGCTTGCAAAGCGGTCCAATGTCGCTGGCCGAGGTACATCTCCTCTTTTCTGCCCTTGTACGCGCTGTTTCCTATATTCATAAGCGTGGCGTCGTGCATCGCGATTTGAAGCCCAATAACGTGCTGCTCGATAAGGAGGAGGGTGGCGAACAGGTCTATGTTCGCCTCATCGACTTTGGTATCGCCTCAATTCAAGGCACGGCGACGGCAGAGCCAGAGCTGACCCAATCAGGCAAAGAAGTCGGTACTATCGAGTACATGGCACCGGAGCGACTAGATGGCGTTGCCGCTCCCAGTAATGATATCTACTCGTTAGGTATCATTCTCTATCAGATGCTCACGGGTCGCTTACCTAATGAAGGCGAGCCTGCACAATTGCCATCACCAATGGCCTATGTTGTCAATCATTGTACTGCCCCCAATCCCAAGAATCGTTTCGCCAACGCCGACGAACTGCTACGCGTCTTCGAGCAGGCGTATCGAGCAGTTGCCGCACCTAAACCCGCACCATTGACCGCGACTTTGAACAAAGCAAGCGAGGAAACACCGCATTCAGTCACAGGTGTTGCACAAGGAGAGGAAACTGTCGCAGAAGCGGTGGGAGTCGCAACGGCACGTCCGGTAAGTACCTTCAAAGGTGACGACTATAACGCTCCAACTACGTTTGTTGAACCTGCGAAGTTCCCAGATCGTCAGAAGCCGAGCGTGACCAAATCCGGCGTTACTGGCACTGTAGCCAGTAGACCAGCGCAGGTGCAACTACGACGTAAAAAGGGGTCCATCTTCGCATTTCTCTCATTCGCTATTGTCGCCATTCTTGCTATTATGGGTCTTGTCGGCTACTATGCCTTTGTCGGTGCCATCACTGCAACGGTAACAATCAGTCCACAGGTCCATTCGTTTGCAAAAGTGCTGTTAATGACCGCAAAGCCGACGCTACACAATACTGATCCAAACTCGGCCTCTATCCCCGCCTATGTCCTTACTAGTACGCAGATGGGAAGTCTACAAGGCAATACAACGGGCCAGCAGTGTATCTTCGGCATCTTCGACTGCAAGAAAGTGGTCTCATTCGCGGACGTTGACCCGCTTGCGTACCAACTGCGCCAAACATTGCGAACTGAGGCCCTCACCGACTTAAAGAAACAGGCACAGGTCGCAAATGCAACGACAGTTGGTGCCGTGACCTACACCGATGGCGCACCAACACCCAACCCCGATATTGGCTCTGTTGGCGATACCGTCACGGTGACAATGAAAGAGCAGGGTGCTGTTGAGTATATCAAAGGTACCGAGGTGCAAAGCCTCGCACGTATCCTCCTGACGCAACAGGCGCAGCAGCAGTTCGGTCCCGGCTATGTACTGCTCAATCCCTCGACGCAGATTGGGCAACCCGCTATCCAAAGTGTGGGCACTAATGGCGTGGTGACAATTCAGATCGCCGTTGGTGGTGTCGTGCAATACAATATCGCTGCAACGCAAACAGATAGTATCCTTAACCATATTAAAGGGACAAAAACGAGAGCCGCGCAAACCTTCCTGATGCACCAGACGGGCATTGATACCAACAATATCACCATTCACGTCAGTTATAGCGATACCTTGCCATCCGATATACACCAGATCAAACTCATACAGGTCTCACCATCAACTCTTCCAGGTGTGCAATTGCCACCCGTGAAAGCAGTGTTGACACCCACCCTGTAACAAAAAATGTCATATGAACATCACACAATATGTCTTGGATCGGACGGAGAAACTTGATCTGGATCGTTGAGTTCAGCACCAGGAGGAGCCGCAACGGGACCATTTAACAAGGGATCGTTCGTCTCGCTCATCCAACGATGTAGTCTGCCGCGCATCTCTTCGACGTGCAGGGTCTTTTGAAAGATGGTGCTCGCCAATCAAAACAGAATGATAGTCCTTGTCATATCCCTACAGCGCAGGTAACACACTTTCGGCAAATGCACGTAGTCCATCAATATCGTCGGTATCGAACCATTGTAGCATCAACTCTTCCACGCCAGCCTCGCCATATGCCTTGATTTGTTGCACAATCATGGCAGGTGTGCCAACGATGAGATTGTGTGATCGTAACGTCGCGAGAAGCTCTTGTGACGACTTATTCGCATGTTCGGGTTGGGTACGCAATTGCCCAAGCTTGTGTTCAAGTTCCTGTGTATCGCGTGCGAACGTCAAACCATCCATCATTGTACGTTTTACATCGCCCGGCTTGCGTCCGACCTGTTGTAACAAGCTATCAAGGATAGTGCAGCGTTCACGAAAGTCATCGGGGCTGAGAAAGACAGCGTTCCAGATATTCGCATATTTTGCCACAAGCGGCAATGTACGTTTCACACCGTTGCCACCAAGCAAAATGTCTGGCCCGCCCGAACGCTGTGGACGCGGGAGTAGCGTCGCCTCGTGTAACCGAAAGAATTTGCCCTCGAAGGTCACTGGCTCATTGCTATGCAACAGCCGTGTAATCACCTCAAGCCCCTCTTCCAGGCGAGCTATACGGGTAGGGATATCGCCAAGCTCGTAGCCGAATAGCGTATGTTCGCGCTCCTGCCAGCCTGCACCGACGCCCAGTATCATGCGTCCGCCTATCCTAACGCAATGGTACTTTTATCGCTGGACGCGCTGAGAGTAGGATATACCGGAACCAGCGTAAACGCCAACATTTTTTCGCTTTTTAGCTGGACAATATAACACCAAACAAGCAGAGTGAGAACTGCAATTCTTACTCTGCTATACTTGCAAAGGAGTCAGACGATGCAAGAGCAGCGACACTATGCCCCTGAGCAGCAGGAAACTTCTTCTCACGCGATTTTAGAGGCTTTACAGCCCTACCCACAGTTTGTTGTATGGAAATACATAACGGTTGACGGAAAGCCCAAGAAACCTCCATATAGTCCCACAAATGGACAACTTGCCAGTCCGACAAATCCCTACACATGGAGTACGTTAGAACAGGCACAACACGCACTCACAACAGGAAAATATAGTGGTTTAGGCTTTGTTTTTAGTGAGGACGATCCCTTTACTGGTATTGACATCGACAACTGTGTTGTCAACAATCGCATCACCCCAGCAACACAAGCTCTTATCACTGATCTGTGGAGTTATACAGAACTTTCCCCTAGTCATACAGGTATTCATATTCTTGTCGAAGGCAGTATCCCCGAAGGCAGACGCAAGGGTAATATAGAAATGTATACCAAAGAACGATACTTTACTCTGACTACAAACCATCTCAAAGGAAGTCCTGAGACAATTGAGGAGCGACAACAAGCACTCGATAGTCTCTATGCACAATTAACACCACACACCCAGCCGAGAGAACACAGTGTGTTTGAGCGTACTGCAAGTGATGAAGCGGTGCTGAAAAGAGCAATAGATGAAGTAAAAGACGCATTGTTCATTCGTCTTTTTAATGGAGACACAACAGGATTTACCAGCAAAAGCAACGCTGATTTTACGTTTATCCTCAAACTGTTATATTGGTGCAATGATGATGTTGACCAAGTACGAAAACTTTTCCTCAAATCAGGACTGGTAGATGAGAAAACATTATCTCACAGGGGTGACAGTACCTACCTTGACGTTAGTATTGAAAATGCACTCAAAAAGCGGAATAAATAAGATAGTTATGCATACTCTATGAGAGCAGATACTGAAAAAGAGCTTACGCACTGTTTGGAGGCGGCTTGATATGCTCAGCACTCTCGATAACACTGCTTACAGGATATCCCTCCATCTCCGCATCAGAATATGGATGAAGTAATGAGAGCAACCGTTCCGGCTCAGTGATATCAGGGTCAAGCCAAAGTTTTTCCTGTTCTTTGGCGAGCATGACAGGCATTCGGTCATGTACTGTGCCAACGGTAGTATTGGGGGTTGTAGTGATAATGGTATACGTTTGTATCTCTTTCCCTTGTGGATCACGCCACGTATCATATAAACCAGCGAACGCAAAAAGCTCATCGTCTTTGCGATGAAAATAGTAACGCTTCTTTTCCTTCCCCACCGCCTTCCATTCATAAAAACCCGATGCAGGTACTAAGCAACGTTGCGAGCGGAATGGCTTTTTGTATGACGCAAGTGTTGCAACGGTTTCAGCACGAGCATTAATCATTTTGTACCCTATCTTTGCTTCTTTCGCCCAGAAAGGAATAAGGCCCCAGCGCATTAATTCTATTGTTGTATGTTCCTTGTTGATGATAACAGGCAGTTCTTGCGAAGGGCGTATATCGTACTTAGCTAGCACGTCAACATCATTTTCTGTATCGAAGCGGGAACGGAGTTGCTTTGGTTTATCAAGTGAATAGCGACCACACATGCAGAGGATTATAGCAACTATTTGTAACAGAAGTGTAAGAAATACTAGCGGTCATTGACAAACTACCCATTACAGCATTGTGAGGTTTTAGCGCAACAACCACAACATGTTGTGTCAATCGCTTCTTAATGGCATGCAGTTGAGTTAAGCAGTTGTTAATCGCTCAGGTTCTATTCTGTCTTCAATGACTTGTCCTGACTGAGAACGGTACACATGGTAAGCTCCTTTACCTTCCGCTTGCGATATGGCTTTGGAGAGCTTCTCATCCACAAAATGCAATGCGACACCATCGTCTGTCGCATAGCCTTCTGTTAGTGTCCCTTTTCCAATCAATTCCTGGAACAACGGTCTTCGTTGCACTTCACTATCATAGTGAACACCCAGAGAGAACGGCAATAGGTTATTCCTGTTTATGACTGGCCGCAAATCAGGACCATACGAGTCAGTAGTTCCACCTTTGCTCCAACAGATGGCCCCTGCGCTAATTCCACCGAGCACTATCCCTTTCTCCCAGGCCCGCCGCAGTATTGGATAAAGATCATGCGCTTCCCAAACTGCCATGAGGTTCACAACCGAACCACCGCCTACCCAAATGGCGTGTTGTCCCAAAACGAAGTCCTCTATATCTGTATGGTTGGGCATGGGGAACAATTGCAAGTGTCCTGGCTCTATGTTCTGGCCGCTACAGGCATCGTAAAAATTCTTTATCCAGGCCGCATCGTCACCACCTGCGGTAGCGATCATACAGAACTTAGGCCGCTTTTGTCCTGTGAGGTCAAGCATGTACCTCATGACTGACCCCAATGTTGGTCTTGCTGGCGTAGGCCATTGGAAGCCTGCACTCCCTGCAACAATATGTTTCTCTTTCATGCAGAAAATTGTATCACAAAAACTCTGGACGTGGATGTCCTATAAGCTCGCTCATAACAGGAGTGTACAGCTATGAAACAAGCGAATGTATGCTTGTAGTATCTCTTCATTTTCTCTTCTTTTGCAAGGCTCTACCCTTTACACAAAACACGGTATGGTGTCAACTCCATACCCTTGTGTTCTCATTTTTTTCGTTTGAACTTATACTCATCCATTGCTACACTGAATAGGTACTTTGAAAAGTATAGAGCAGAAAACATCTTACAACAGTGCGAAGCAAAGGAGGAGAAGGAACACGCTCCGATTATCATCGTAGTTTTTACCCACACAAGGAGAACATCATGATTTACGAAGCACTACCCATACCGTCTACAAACGGGAGAGATTGGGGAGTCTACGCAACCTTCAGAAAAACAGGACTACCACCACAATTACAACTCACCACCAAAAAGTACACCGATGCAAAACGATGGGCAAAGGAATGGCATAACGATCACGCCAGAGAACCACAACGAGCCTATACGTGGCGTTGGACAGTGCTTGATGATGATATCAACGAGTGGTGGAGTATGAATGCAATCTATGCAACTGAGCATGGATATAAAAACCCCTACAGAGAGGGAGGCAGAGTAGTAGTCATTGATTATGGTGACGATATTGAATTACCAGCCAAAACAGTAGAATTATGGCCTTACAGGAGGAGACATGAAAAATCCTTGCAGTAAAATCGTCAAGCCAGAAGAAGCTTACGAAGTATGGCAAACAATTGACGGTTGGTTTACTACCTATGTCTTGCGAAAGTATAAAAGTCCAGAAGCAGAGGCGAAAGACCCAGTAGCACGTTGGTATGTCTGTACCACTACGCCAAACAATAAAAATGGTGAGTATGGTGATGCATATGTCACGCATGTAAAAGCGTCAGCGAAAAAACTCTCCGTTAACCCCTTAACAGGGAAAGACATTCCCCTCTTCATTGATTGGGAACAACGATTTCCGATTGTATGGCTCTCACGTCAGGACTTGCAGGAAGCAGGATTTACACAGACGCAGATTGCCAGCATTACTAATGAAGATATGAAGCAGATTGTTTCACGAATGGAAGACAGTATTCGTAGGGATGATTTTGAAGACCTTGTATATATCCAAACAACAATGGTTATGGGAGAAGATCATGAAGCGAGATAGGATTGTCTCACCAGACATCGGTGAATTAATCACCAGTAGTTTCAACACCTTGTTAGAAGATATAGCACACGGTCATTCAGCGAGGATGCTTGAATACTTTGTCTTTAGTGCAAGGTTTCACAAATATTCCCCTGATAACAAGATGCTGATCTTTCAGCAGTGTCCCAACGCAACACGAGTTGCAGGCTATCGCAAGTGGTTAGAAGAAGGATATCAAGTTGCCAAAGGCGAAAAAGGTATCCGTATCAAAGCCCCGATTATCAAAAAAGACCCGGAAGAAGAGGACGAACCTCACATTGTCGGCTTTTTTGAAGTTAGCGTGTTTGACGTGTCACAACTCACTCCCGACAAGAGGCCACCAGCCTTTTTTCCAGAGGTCTACGGTGACTTTGACCACTTATATGATGCAATGCACAGGGCAGTGCAAGAAGGAGGCGTACAGGTCCTAGAAACCGCTCACACGTATGGAGCACAAGGGTATAGTGCTGAAGGCACCATTGCCCTCAGAGAAGGATTGGCAAGCGGTAATCGCTGTTTGACCTTACTTCACGAGTGGGCGCATGAAGTGATTCACAACAAGCAAGCCCGAAAGGAGCTAAATAAGCAGGTGAAAGAGTGCCACGCAGAAGCAACATGTTATATTGTTGCGACTCACTTTGGCATACCAGCCCCATATAGTGCTGACTACTTATTGAATTGGGCAAATACCCCTGAAACCCTGAAAGCAGAAATGGATATTGTCCAAAGTACCGCCTCACATATTATCACTCGAATTAACGCAGTGCTAAAGTGTACTGACAGCCGGACAACAGGAGAAGAAACACATGGCGAGTAATACGAGCTTGATTTATGTTGACCATCATAACAGCAGTCCGATTTCCATCAGAACCGAGACCTACGAGCAGATTAAAGCTCTTATCGAAGCAAATCGGGCATGTTTCAATTGCGGTGCCAAGTTTACGGAAGAGAACCCACGAGTTGCTTTTAACAAGTGCCTCAAATGTGTTCTTGAAAAACACCAAAGCTTTACCTATATTGGCCTTGCCGAGTCTGGTAGCAGTGGCAACTATTACAGCTTCATTGACGCAGGTGGGTATGTGCATACGACCTATCAGGGAAAAGATGATAGTGATCCGCCTAAGAGCGACTATGAAACCATGAAATATTGTGGTTTTCCAACGCTTGCCAGTTACACGTACAAGGAAAAAGAACGACCGCTTGACCGCAGCTATTGGAGTATCTATGGGAACTTCCGTGAAAATGACGTGATTGTTGCCACATGGTATTCCAGCTATGCAGGACTTTCGCTTGCGTTTCTTTCATGCAAGGATGGCACTATTATCGAGATAAACAGACGCATGAAGGAGTACCGCGAACTCTTCAAGGCAGCGAAGGCAGTTGCAGAAGCAACCAAAGATACTAAGGGTTTTTACCACGTTGGCGATTATGCCACCAGCGAACTGCGCGAGTCACAACTGTATGCAATCATTTCTGATATTGCAACACAGGAGTACCGCGAACACTACATTGAACGCAAACGCGCTCGTGTGAATGAATTAGTCCAGGCATGGCTTAGCCGTGACGACGATCCCAAGTGGATACAAACCCTTTCAGAAATTGTCAGCATCTATGAGGAGTTGCAGGATACCAAAAATGTTACGGTATTCCGTTCTCTTCTTGCCCTTGAGCAAAAGGAAAGCAGCGTGTGATGAGACGAGAGAAGGGAGTCATCCAAGAAGCTCGTTTTCTCAGCGATCATGAGTTACTTATTGCCGCGCTTGGCGTAGGCAGCCGGAGCAAATCAATCATCCACAAGATTGAAAATCTCCTAGCCTCGCATCAAAGTCTTGCGTCTCTCGTGCAAATGGATATTGGCGAACTTGCCAATGAATACGATTTAGGCTATGACAGGGGAGCACAGGTACAAGCAATCCTAGAGATTGCACGGCGACTGAGTGACTTTACCCAGGAAAACGAACCGCAGATTGTGTATGCCATTGACGCAGTACGCTACGTCCAAAACGACATGATCTACCTCGATCATGAAGAAATACGAGTACTGGCACTGGATACGAAATTTCATATCAAAGCAAATGTTTCCTTATATCAAGGAACTGTCAGTTCCTCCGTCTATCGTAGTGCAGAAATTTACCGCATTGCGGTTGTTCACAAATGTCCGTGTATTGTTGTCTTACATAATCATCCGTCAGGCGATACCAGTCCAAGTCCTGAAGATGTGGAGGTGACAACCCAATTAGTTGAAGCAGGTAAACTGCTTGATATAGAACTCGTAGACCACATTATTATCGGTGGTCGAAACAAGTATTGCTCTCTTCGAGAGCGAATACGTTGGGAATATCCTGAAAACAGCTAGCATACATGCTTGCAAGTGACTATCAGTGAAAATTCCAACCTATGCCGATATGTTTCGGATTTTCTCTTGAGAGAATTTGCAACATATCGGCTTTTTTTAAAAAGTAATAGGTCATCCTTCTAGTTCTCTTGTGACCATATCCGCATATCTATTGGCAGCCTCTTCTGAGTGATCATTATTTTCTTTGTAAGCAACATTATGTCCAACTTCATGCAGAAACACCCAGCGAAGCACACCATAATCAGAGCCATCTAACTTGAATAATCCGTCTGATCGACCCGAAAATCTACCTTCTTGCGTAGTATATTCAGCTTTAGGTAGCAGGGTAACAGCCTCTACATATCGCTGTGGTGATTTAATGGCTAATTCTTCTAATATCTTTCTGATAGCATTTTGAAATGTTTCAGAGCCACTAATCGGCATACCTTTTTCCAAAAGAAGTTTTCGTTGATTCTCATTTTCTTGCTCGTGAGCTTTTTTTATCAGTTCTGCTTTTTCCAAAAGAAGTTTTCTTTCGTTCTCATCTGCTTGCTCCTTAGCTTGTTTTATCCGTCCTGCTTTTTCCAAAAGAAATTTTTCCTGTATTTTCTTAGCAGCTTCTTTTCTTTCATTTTCATTTGCAACTAAAATAGCTAGCCGTTCTTGGTTTTTCTTCTCAGACCGCTTAGTTACAAAATAATAGATAATATAGAACGGACTTCCAATGATTAGACTAGTAACCAGAAGAACCAGCATACCAAGTATATTGTGCATAGGTATCCCCTCCCTTGCTATAAGTATAATCTGCATATCCATGATTTTCAATGAATGCCCTCTCTAAATGCAGCTTGATGAAATGATTAGACACCTATACGAACCAATAGGTAATAGCAAACCATAGAAAATAACACTGCTCAACAGGAAAAATTTTTCACCATCACGAGCCTCATTATCGGAGAATGATTGGAAAAACAAGCATTAATTTGATACAATCGTTCTATCATGACAAAGCATATAAACTATTCCGAGCATATTAGTATAAATCTTAGCATCCTGGGAGGAAAACCAGTAATTAAAGGAACCCGTATTCCTGTGGAAACGATATTAGAACGATTAGCCCACGATCTCAATACAAAGACCCTCTTTGAAGACTATCCCAGATTAACCGAAGACGATATTAAAGCCTGTCTTTCCTACGCCCAAGACGTTCTAGGAGAGATTTATCCTACACCAGAAGCAAAAAACCACCCCTACGCAAATCTATGAAGTTCCTTCTTGATGAAAACGTTGAGTATCGCATTGCTTCGTTTCTTAAAAAACAGGACTATGATGTGAAAGTAATAGCTCATGACTACCCAAACGCTTTAATAGATCGCGCAGTATTAGCCATTGCAGTAGCCGAGGAACGTATTCTTATCACGAATGACCGTACCGACTTCCGCAAGCTTATTTTTGATCATCATCTCCCCCACTATGGCGTTATTGTTATGCACCTGGATACAAACGATATTCTTGTCAAACAAGAAAGGGTAATTGAAGCTATTGAACAATATAAAGAGCAGCTATCGCGGCATTATGTTGTTATTATGCCAATAGGTACCATCCTGCAACCGCCATTAGAAAAATAGACATATAGGTCACTTCCCTCTTTTTCACTTATTGACCTGTGTTCTCTGCTATCTGATATGATAACAAGGCATAGCGACGAGGCAGAAGTTTATTCAGCCGCGAGTAAGCGGAGATGCTTTTTCATATGCTCAATTGGCAAGTCATGCATGACTTTTTATTTCTGTATTCCCTATCTAGCCTCAAAAGGTAATGTTATTTTTTTACTTCTCTTCACTTGCAACAGATGCAACAGTTTTCCATATTGACAATATCTTACAGAGCTTCTATTGTAGAGCTATGAAGGCGTATTTGAATGCTTCTGAAGTAGCAAGATTATTAAATGTAGATCGTGCAACAGTTACCCGTTGGATAAAGAAAGGAGTGATTAAAGGGGCTGTACGTCCAGAAAATACTCAAAATTGGCGTATTCCCTTCTCTTCTGCTGAAGTGTTATTGAAACAATATGAAAGTCGTTAGTTTTTCTATCTTTAAAGGAGGCACAGGTAAAACCACCAGCACAGTTAATACTGCTGCTGCTCTTGTGAAGAAAGACTTTCTATGTCAAGCTCTAAAAACCCATCATTAGAAATTGGAGCGCAATGAAGCGAGAGAAACGAGGGAGACCTTCAAGTGAGCGTGAGCAAGCGTACCATGCAAGCGGCGGGCTGTCAA
>JAABUO010001116.1_pt1 | contig 37717 bp, 41 predicted proteins | sample 5559291 | NCBI WGS metagenome assembly JAABUO01 (sample SAMN10711878, study PRJNA513372) | rock metagenome | isolation source: Antarctica rocks | place: Antarctica: Victoria Land, Finger Mt sud
CCCCCGCTCGATACTCAGTGGCCGCGCGCCCTGCCCCGGCACGAGCGGCTGCGTCAGATCAATAATCCGCCGGTACTGCATCGTTGCTTCACTCCTATTCCTCGGTCTATTCTGGTGTCACGCCGACGCGGCCCGAAATGATGGCAAGACGCGCTCGGCGAAGAGAGTCATTCCCTCGTCGCTCGGTGTATCGAGAAACCAGAGCAGGAAATGCACGATGCCCGCATCGATGTACTCCTGAATCCGCTGCCGCACTTCCTCCGGCGTGCCAATGATCGCGACTCTGTCCATCTCCGGGATCACGTCCGTCTCGCCGACAAGGAAGGCTTGGAGTGAAGGGGCCGGCGGCTGCCCCGACGGATGGAGATCCACAATCGTCTGCAGACGATGGCGCAGAGTCTCCCGATCGGGTGCAATCAACACCTGCATTTCCAGGCTCTTCTCCAATTCAGAAGCGGAGCGGCCCGCTTCGGCACATGCCACTGACAGCGCTCGGATGTGTTCCCGCACCTGCTGCACGGAGGTCGGGGTGGTGTTCCAGCCCTGCCCGTAGCGCGCGCAGGCGCGGAGCATCGCCGGATTCACGCCGCCGAACCAGATCGGCGGATGGGGCTGCTGCACGGGACCGGGATTGCACACGGCACCGCCCAGGCGATAGTGGGCACCTTCAAAGGTCACGGCCTCGCGCGATCCCCAGAGAGCGAGCGTGAGTTCCAGACCCTCCACCATCTGCGCGACGCGCGCCTCGATGTCGTCGTCCCACGGCAGTCCGTATGCCAGATATTCGTCGCGCTGATTGCCGCAATCGAGGAAATAGACGAAGCGCCCATTGCTGATCTGATCGAGCGTCGTTACCATCTTAGCGACGAGCGCTGGCGGCCGGAAGAAATGCGTCTGGTGAATCAGGCCGAGTGTCACACGGGTCGTGCTTCCGGCGAGCGCCGCGAGTACGGTCCATCCTTCAAGGATGGCGTTCTCCTTTCCACGCATCAAATGATCGGCGACCCAGATAGAGTCGTATCCCAATGCCTCAGCTTGCCGCGCCAGGCTCATCGTCCGCGCGGTGTCGAGTTCGGGGTAGGACGGGGTGCGGAACAGTTGGAGGCCGGGGGCGGCAAAGATAGGCACACAAAAACCGAACTGGACGCGCGACATGTGGGTTCTCCCCTCTGCAATCTCGACTATCTCCTGATGAGACCGGAGCCAATCTTAGCCGATAACGTTCCGCAGCGCCCCGAGTGGTTCGACCGCGAGTTCCACTGTGTCGCCTCGCTTGAGGAAACGGCCAATCTCCGCCCCCGCGCCTCCACCTACCGTGCCGGAGCCGAAGATTTCGCCCGGTAGGAGATACTCGTCCAATGACGCGTGCGCGATCATGTCCTCGAATTTCCAGTAGATCGTGCCGGAGTTGGAGGCGCACCAGAGTTCGCCGTTGATGCGTGCGTGCATCGGCATGTCATAGATATTCTCGATCTCGTCCATCGTCACGAGGGTCGGCCCGAAGACGTGCCCATGCATGAAGTCTTTGCCTTTCGCGGGGCCGAGACCAACCTCCATCTCGCGGCTCTGGATCGTCCGCGCGCTGAAGTCGTTGTAAATCATGAAGCCGAAGACATGTTCCAGCGCCCGCTCGCGCGGGATATTGCTGCCGCCCTTCCCGATCACGAAGGCGATTTCGAATTCGAAGTCAAGTTCGTCCGCGTAGGAAGGAATCGGGATTGTGTCGCCGTCGCCAGCGATGCTGGCCGGGTTACCCTTGTAATAAACGGGCATCTTGTACCACTCCGTCGGGATGGCGCGACCGAGTTTCGGGTAGATATTCTTGAGATGCGTTTCGAACGCCATGAAATCCCGCAGCAGTGGCGGATGGGGCACGGGCGCGAGCAGCGTCAGATCGCCGAGCGCATGGGAGACCGACTCGCCATCGCCTTCATGCTCGCTCGCCCACGCGAGGGCCTCACGGGCCGCGTCGAGGGCACGAGGCCCGCCCTCGATGAACGCTACCATGTCGCTCGGAATGATGGCCTCACTGATCCGCTCTGCTGATTGCTCGGTCGCCCCGGAGGCGACGAGCACATGTTGGTATGCCATCCTGAGATCAACAACCCGGTTATGCACACCGATCGCGCCGATTCGTGTCCACGATCCTACTGGCGTTGCTATCCGAAATGAGACGAGTCGCATGCAAGCCCCTTCATCTCTGCCCCGCTACGGATTCCATACACCGCAAATGGCTTCGTTGGTCATCGCGCATAGGCGTATCCCCGCAGTGAACCGATATGTACACGCCGTTGATTGCCTCGCCGTACGGGGTGCCAAGCGTGTGTGCGCCCCGGCTATCCCACGGCCAGGGTATAGACTTCGCGCTCCCGCTTCTCGAGCAGCGGCACAATCGTGCCCTCGACAATCTCCCTATAGTGCGGAGTCTCGCGGTGCGCCGCCAGTGCCGCTTCGTCGGTGTAGTGCTCGTAAAGGAGGAAGAGATCCGGGTTATCGTTAGATCGGGCGACGTGATACAGCCGACAGCCGGGCTCTCCCGCCGCGACGAGCGGGGCCATCCGCGTAAGTGCATCCTGGATCGTATCACCACTACCGGGCTTCACATGGTACTTCGCAACGAGAACAATCACACCAAACCTCCTATGAATAGTACGTGTCCAATCAACACGCCCTGTGGGGAACACGACACATTGCCTACACTCCCTACAAACACTGTGGCTGGACGCCAGCCCTATACCATCCCGTGAACATTCCCGTCTCGTGTCTCCTTGCGCGAGGCACACGCCCACGCGCGGAGAAACGTTCGCTTGCCATTGGCAATAATCGTGGCACTGCTCTCGTGGTCCATCTGATTCGGTCGGCTTTCCATCGAGAGGATCGGTGTCACATCCAGCCGCGCGCCCGCCCGCGTGAAATAGTCGGCTCCCTGCAATGCGCGGAGGAATTCGATGACTTCTGGCACGTCGTTTCGACCTTCCGGATGGCCGAAGCGCGGATGGAAGTCACCGAAGAAGGGGATCGCGGAGTTATCCGCCACGCAGTTGCCGATGTGGGCGTGGATGAGATGCGGCGCGGCAATGCGAATGGCGTCCGCAGACGACTCACCGAGGAGCGGCAGATGGCTGAGATCGACGGTCAGGCCGAAGTTCGAGCGATCAACTGCTTCCGCGAGCATAACTGCCTCGGTGGTCGGCCCGATCATCCGCTTCTTCTCGATATCGCGGTCGAAGTGTTCGAAGGTGAGATGCAGCCGCCGTCTGCGCGCCCGGTGATCCGCGTAGTCACACAGTTCTCGGAAGTCTTCGGCCAAGCGCTCGGCGACCGCCCCCCGGAGCGCGGGGCCGGGATCGCGCGGGCCAGTTACCATGGCGAGCGGCGCGTCAAACTCGATCGCCTGATCGATCAGTTCCTGCAGTCGGCAAATCGCTTCTCGTCGCCGTGCGTCATCGAGGCTCCCGATACCGAGATCCGCGAAGATAATCGGGAGGATCGGCAGGTACACAACCTGGAGTGCCGCCTCCTGTAGCAGCGCGCGAACCCGCGCCCGCAACACGCGGTCCGGGATTGGGGCGATCTCGACCGCCCCGAAGGTCTCGTCGTCGACGATTGTTTGCAGCGTTTCGAGCATTGGCCCGCCACCTTCCCGGCACTCCAGGAAGGCGAGCGGATGGACCACGCCGAAGTCGAGGGTACCGGCCCACGCAACCATCAGCCCCCCACTTTCGATGTCTCGATTTCGCTTAGATAGGACGATTCTTCGCCGCGCATGAAGCGGTCGATGAAGACCGTACCGCCTGATCGCTCGGACTCGAGAAAGCCGTACACCACCGCGAGTGCCCGGAGACCTTCATGTCCCGTGACCTCTGGCGTGCGACCGGTGACAATCGCGTCGGCGAAATCAGCCAGCTCAATCGCCAGCAGATTCGCATCAATATCGGCAAATTCCATGGTGTAGGACGAGAGCCGATCCCCCCCGAAGAGCGCTGCGGTCGTCGCGTCGAGTGTGAAGTCGGGGACGAGCGCTAGGTGCTCGGTCTCCGGTAGTGGCACATCCTTACCCTCTTGACGGAGGGTCAACGCGAGCGGACGCCCCGAGCGATCGCGGGGAACGGAGAGCGATCCCTTCGTGCCATAGAAGACTCGTGTGAAGTGCGGCTCGCCGCGCCCGGCAAGATTTAGCATCCAGTTCGCGAGCGCGCCGCTCCGGAAACGGGCGACGCCGACCGAGAGATCTTCCGCGTCGACCGGGTGCCACATACCGGTCACGTCGCGTCGCTGACTGTCGACTTGGCCACTCATCCCGATAACCTGATCGATGGGCCCAAGAAAGTATTCGAGGAGGTCCGTATAATGGATACCCATGTCCACGATGATGCCGCCGGACTGCCGCTGATGACGCCACGGTGTGATGATGACTCGTTCGCCTGATCCTGACGAGGATTGCACCCCGAGGAAAACACGTCCGAGAGTGCCCGAGTCGATAATTGATTTCGCTAGTCGATTGATCGGATCGCGTCGGTAGTTCTCCGCCACAGCGAGTTTCTGGCCGGTCCGTTCAGCGGCCGCGATCAGTTGCAGGCTTTGCCGGACGGTTAACGCGATGGGCTTCTCCACCATCACATGCACGCCTGCCTCGAGCGCCTCGACGCCGATCACGGCGTGCAGATGGGGTGGGGTCGTCACAATGATTGCATCGAGATCGGGCATTGCCCGGCGCAACGCGTCGAACGATGAGAAAATTTGCGGCTCCGCGCCGAGCAGTTCGACCGCCCGGTCGCGTGCTAGTTCCGCATTCACGCGATCAATGTCGCAGACGGCCACCAGGGCGATGTCATCCCGGCCAATCCCCTTTAATTTCTGGAAACCAACGATGTGTCGGCGCCCCATGCCACCACAGCCGAAAAGCGCAACGGTTAGTGCCATACAGGTTCCTCCTATCGAATGCTGTAGCCAAGCCCGGTGAGATAGTCGGCATTCACGCGTGCGCTGGTCGCCGGAGAGAGATCGCTGCGGCTGTTCTCGATCACCACCCAGCCCGCGAATTGCCGCGCATCGAGGTCGCGGAGAATTGCGGCGAAGTCGATCCCGACCGTTCCCTGGCCGAGTTCGACGAATTTACCCCGCGCCCAGTCCTTCAGGTGGATGTAGCCGATGCGGTCCCAGAAGCGATGAAAGGTGGCTATTGGATCCTCATCGACGAGCGCGATGTGGGACGCATCGAGACAGAGTCTGAGCGCCGCCGTTCCCTGGAGCAGGAAGTCGATCTCCTCTGCGGTCTCGACGGTGCAGCCCGTGTGCGGATGGTAAGAAACCATCACGCCTTTGGCCGCCCCGTAGATCGCTAGTTCCTCGAGAAATGCGGAGAGTTCGGCGTATTCCGCTGTAGTCGGCGGTCGATAGCGGAGCCGTTGGCCGCCAACCAACCCGTATGCAGCGACATCGAACTGAGCTGCGTAGTCAATCCGCCGCTTATGCGTGGTGCGCTGTCTTTCATCAACGGGCAGGGCGATGGAACCAAACAACGTCGCGACACGCAAACCATCGAGAGACTCCGCGAGCACAGAGGGCGGTCCGAGCCAATCGAGCGAATGACCAAAGAGTTCAACCGCTCCCCATCCTGTCTGACGGATCTCCGCGAGCGCGGCCGGGAGATCGCACGTCGCACCCCAGTTGATCGTGCTATAGGCAAAATGAAGCGATACGCGATGTTCGTTCACCAATCCCCCCTTATCCATCTCACTCCTTACCACCGGTCGTGGCGATACCCTGCACGTAGTACTTCTGCGTCCAGAGGAAGACCAGCACCACCGGAATCACCGTGATCACCGCCGCCGCCATCACCCATGAGACCAGTGTCTCCTGATCGCCCCGAAACAGCAGGATCCCCACCGCCGCCGTCATGCGGCTCGGATCTCGCAGATAGATCAGCGGGCCAAGGTAGTCGTTCCAATGGGCGACGAATGTGAACGCCGCCACCGTGACGAGGATCGGGCGGCAGAGCGGCAGGATGATCCGGGTGAAGACCTGCCACTGGGTCGCTCCGTCCAAGAGCGCCGCCTCATCGAGCGATCGCGGCAGCGTACGCAGGAACTGTCGGATCAGGAAGATGTAGAACGGATTGCCGAAGAAGGTCGGGACGACGAGCGGCTTGAGCGAGTTCAGCCAGCCGAGATCGCGGAAGAGAATGTACTGCGGGATGAAGAGCACCTGGCTCGGCAGCATCAGCGTCGCGAGGAGCACCACGAACCAGACGTTGCGTCCCCAGAATTTCAGCCGCGCGAACCCGTAGGCCACGAGCGTGCTCGATAGCACCGTGCCAATCACCGCGCCGCCCGCGTACAGGCCGCTGTTGATCAGGAAGCGCGCGAACGGCTGAACGCTCCAGATTTTGGCGAAGTTCGATGGTGTCCAGTGGATGGGCGTGATGCTCGGCGGGAAGAGGTTCAGTTCCGCGCGCGACTTGAAGGCGGTACTAAGCATCCAGAGGAAGGGTAGGGCGAAGAGGAAGCCGAAGGCGATCGTCATGGCATAGAGCAGGATCTTGCCGAGCGGCACGCGCGTGCGCTTTGCGTGCACGTCGGACTGGATCAACGTATTGGCCCTCGTGCTGCTCATACGCCATCCCCCGATTCGTAATAGACCCAGCGACGGGAGACGACCAATTGCACTGCGGAGAAGGCGAAAATGATCAGGAAGAGGAGCCAGCCGAGCGCGGAAGCGTAGCCCATGCGCAGGTTCTCGAACGCCTGACGGTAGAGGTAGAGGACATAGAAGAGCGTGTGATTGGCCGGGCCGCCATTGGTGATCACCTTGGCGGGGGTGAAGACCTTGAACGCGCCGATGATGCCGACGATCACGTTGAAGAAGATGGCTGGGGAGATGAGCGGCAGGATCACCGAGCGGAAGCGCTGCCAGCGTCCGGCACCGTCGATTAGCGCCGCCTCGGTCAGGCCGGTCGGCACGTTCTGCAGGGCGGCGAGGTAGATGATCATCGGCGTGCCGATATCCCAGAGGCTCATCAGGATGAGGGCCGGCATCGTCCACTGCGCGCTGAAGAGCCAGTTTGGTCCCTTAATGCCGAAGATGTTCAGAAAGGCGTTGATGATGCCGGTGTTCCCATTGAACATCAGCGAGAAGACCAGCGCGGTAGCGACGCCGCTCGTGACTGTGGGCAGGTAGAAGAGCGTGCGGAAGAGCGGGAAGCCACGCAGCTTCTGATTGAGCAACTGCGCGAGGGCGAGCGAAATGAGGTTGACCCCGATCACATGGAAGATGCCGTAATAGACGGTGTTTTTCAGCGTGATGCGGAAAAGGGGATCGGCGGTGAGGATGGCACGGTAGTTGGAGAGGCCGATCCAATGAGGAGAGCCGAGGATATGCCAGTCGGTGAAGGAGAGATAGAGGGAGTAGAGGAAGGGACCGAAGGTGAAGACGAAGAAGCCGAACAGCCAGGGCGCAATGAAGAGATAGCCAGGCAGATTGCGGCGCAGGCGCTCGCCCAACGTCCGATGTCGCTTCTCTTGCTGCGCTTGGATGAGGGCAGTCGGCGCTGCTCGTACTACCATGGGTTCCTCCTGTCCTCCGCTCCCAGCGCGCGGGAGTGGAGGAAGACATACTGAACGTCAAGATGCGAGGCGGTCAGGAACCAACGTACGAAGGGACGCAAGTACCAAGGCTAATCTTGGCGTTCTCCGCCTTGGTGACCGCAGTCGCGTCGCTCGGCTGCTTGGTACCGAGGACGAGTTCCTCCGCAAAGTTGTCGAAGTCCGTGTTCACTTCCAGACCGTTGCCGTGCCAGAACGAGGTGCGGTATGAATGGAGGATGTCGGGAAAGACCCGCATATGTTTGGGCGGCGCCTTGAGGTAAGCGTCACTAGTGCCCGCTGCCTTGAGCGCCGGCATGACCAGTTGGGTTCTCGCAAAGATTTCCTGGGTGACGGGACCGGCGAGGTGTTTGGCGAAGGCATATGCCTCGTCGGGGTACTTCGTCTTCGCGAAAACCGCCGTGGGATCGCCATCCGCATGACCGATCGGTGTGACATCCTTCGTCTTCCGCAGCGGCGGCGCGATGTCCCACTCGAAGTCCTTGACGTTCTGAGTGAGGTACAGGATTTGTTGCGTGCTGCTCTTCTCCATAAAGCCGACGAGTTTGGAGGCGAAGGGCGACGTAATCCCCTGATCGGTGAAGGCCTTGCTCTGGTCGGGTGGCAGGATGATCTTGTCATCCCGATACCACTTGACGATCATCGTGATTGCTTCGATGGATTTCGGCTGATCGATCGCGTACTTCGGCGGATTCGCCTTGAAGTCGGTTACCGCACCACCGTAGGTGTCGATGATCGGTTGCCACTGATACTGGATTTGGGGATCCAATTGCGCACCCCAGCGCTTGCCTCCACCTGTCTGGGTCACTTTCAGCGCGATCTCGCGAAAGTCATCGAAGGTCCATTGCCCATTGAGATCATCCCACGGATCCTTCGCCCCCGCCTCCTTGAGCATGGTCTTGTTGTAGTACCACGCGTGCGGGCTGAGATCGAATGGCAGCATGTACGTCTTGCCGCAATATTGCTCAATTCCAATCAGGCCGTAGTCTTTATTGAGGTCAATCCCATCCGCCTTCACGCGGTCGGTGAGATCGAGGATCAGACCCGCGTCAAAGTACTTGACCATATTATAATCATCGGCGATGAAGACATCCGCCGCCGTTCCTGCCGCCATCGTCGTCGCCAGATTCTGGCGATAATCGGCCGATCCCGCGAACGATTCGATGTTGACGTTAATGCCCGTGCGCTGCGTGAAGTCCGTCACGGATTGCTTCAATGTATCGATGAGGAATTGGGTCCAGAAGGTTTGGTAACGCAGCGTCACGCCTTTCTTGAGCGCGGGCGCGAAATCGAAGTTACCCGACGGTTTCGGGATGGCGGTTGCGGCACCGGCACTCCCGCTCGCGCTGCTGCCCGTCGCTGTGGTACCTCCCGCCGTCGTGATGCCGCCACTCCCAGTAGCCGCCTGCGGGACGCTCGTCGCGGACAGGGGTGTCAGTGTGCTCGTATCCACCCCACCGCCACATGCGGCAAGAATCGCCGTCCCCGCAGTTGCGGCGATGCCAGCGAGGAAATGACGGCGATTCAAGCGTGTCTCTCGTTGCATGGTAAACCTCCTAAAAAATAAAGAGACGCTCTAATCGCGTGTCTCTTCGCTTCCGCTCGCAACGTATGGAATAGCAGCGATGTATCGCTCCCTCCCGATCAATCATCCCTTCAGCCCGGTCGACGCGATCCCCTGAATGATCCATTTCTGGGCCACGATCCATAGGAGGAGGAGCGGCAAAATCGAGAGGGCGACGGCCGCCATCATGACGGCACGATCCTCCCCCGCCGTGCCGCTCAGTTCGGCGATCGCCATTGGTACGACCTTCATCTGCGGAGAACGGACGACGATGAGTGGCCAGAGGTAGAGTTTCCAGGCATTGAGGAAGGTGAGGATGCCGTACGCGCTGAGGACGGGACGGCTGAGCGGGAGCGTCAGCGTCCAGAATTGCTGCCAATAATTCGCGCCATCGAGACGTGCGGCCTCGTAGTATTCGTCCGGGATGCGCAGGAAGAATTGGCGGAAGAGGAAGGTGCCGAACGCGCCATGCGCGACGGTCGGGATGATAATCCCCTGATAGGTGTTCACCCAATGGAGATGGACGATCACGATGTAGGCGGGGATGAGCGTGACCTGCGCGGGGATCAGCAACGTGCCAAGGTAGAGGAGAAAGAGCTGATCCCGGAACGGGAAGCGGAGGCGCGCGAACGCGAATCCGCCCATGGTCGTTACGAGGCCTTGGAGGAGGACGATGCCGCATGTGACAATCGCCGAGTTCAAGAAGACGCGACCGTTGACGATGCGGATCGCGTTGGGGTAGTTGCTCCATTTGATCGGATGCGGGATCCACTCCGGGGGGTATGCAAAGACCTTCGACAGGGGCTTGAGCGACGTCGAGACCATCCACAGGAAGGGGACGAGGTTAATCAGGGCGGCGCCGATCAGGATCGCCAGGAGCAGCGCGGTGATCAGGGGATTGCGAGTCATACGGCCGAACATTAGTAGTGTACCCACTTCCTCTGGACGCGCCAGTTCGCGAGCGTGAAGACGAAGACCACCACGAAGAGGAGATATGCCTGCGCGGAGGCGTAGCCGAATTGGAAGAACTGGAACGCGTTCTGATAGATGGTATAGATGAAGGTGTTAGTTGCGTTCAAAGGGCCACCCTGAGTCATGACGTTCACGATGTCGAAGGACCCAAACAGGACGCTAATGACGGTGATGAGGAACACGAAGAATGTTGTCGGCGTCAGAAGCGGGATCGTGATCCGGCGGAACTGCTGCCAACCGGATGCGCCATCAATTGATGCCGCCTCGTAGAGATCCTTGGGGATCTCCTGGAGGCCCGCGAGATACAAGATGGTATTGAACGGGAGCGCCAGCCAGACCGTCACGACGATCAACGCCGGCATTGCCCAGGTCGTGTTGTAGAGCCAGTCATGTGGCGTAACGCCAAAGCGGCTCACGACATAGTTCACAAGCCCGTTGTCTTTCGCGTACATCCAGCGCCAGACAGCTGCCGCCGCGACCGGCGAAGTGACGAGGGGGAGGAAGAAGAGGCCGCGCCAAAAGGAGGTGAAACGTGTCACCGCGTTGAGCAGGGTAGCGGTCAACAGCGAAAGAATGATGATCGGAGCGACCGTGCCGGCCAGATAATAGGCGGAGTTCTTGGCGAGACGTGGCGTCAAGGGATCGTGAAAAAAGTGCGCGTAGTTATCAAGGCCGATGAAGTGGGGCGTCCCGATGATATTCCACTTGAAGAAGCTCATATACAAGCCGTAAAAGACGGGGAATGCTAGGAACGCGACGAAGAGGATGAAATTCGGCCCGAGGAACAGCAGCACCCACGGCCAATCGCGGTACTGGCGTTTCTTTGCGCGCCGCGCCCCCTGATTGACTGCGACGCTTCCTTGGAGTGATACATCCGTTTGCACGATTCATCCCCCCAATCTGTACGGTGTGCCGCGCAGTCGCGCGTTCGAACACACGGCAAGATGTACTCAGGGGACTGACATCGCCCGCCAGTCCCCCGATCGCTACGACTGGAGTGAGGCGGTGGCCTGTGTGGCCATCTGCTTGACCGCCTGATCGGGAGTCATCTTACCTAATGTCACCGCGTCCAAGCCGTCCGTCATCGCCTGCTTGAATGGCCCTGTGCTGTAGAACGGGAGCGGCGGCGGCAACATCGCGGTCTGTGTCGCACTCACGAAGATGTCGTTGTTCGCCGGGGGCGGTGGGAGATTCCGCCACGCGGGATCGTTGTAGAACGTCTTGATCGGCGGCACGACGAGGTACGACTGCATGAAGACCTGCAGTCCCTTCGTGAACAGGAATTGCATGAAATCCCACGCGGCGTCCGGGGTCTTTGTCTTGCCGGAGATGCCGTATCCCGTCGTCCCCATCCCGGACTTCCGATCCACCGTTCCCTTCGGGACGAGCTGCACATCCCAGTCATCCTTTAGTTGCACACGGACGTTCGGCGTGAGCGCGCGAACGCTGAACACCATCGCCGCTTTGCTGTTGAAGAACGGGACATTTGGTCCACCCATCGTGCTCTGTACGGATGGCGGCGCGAACCAATTATTCTTCACGCCGGTGAAGATGTAGTTCCATGCGCGGATCCCCTCGGGTGAATCGAAGGTCGCTTTCTTGTTGTCCTCCGAAAGGATCGTGCCACCTTCCGCGACCACCATCGGGACCCAGATTGACCACGTCGTGTAGTTCGACGTGAAGCCGTACTGCGAGACGGTGCCATCGGAGGCCTTCTTTGTCAATTTCTCTGCGGCCCCCATAAAGTCCTGCATGGTCCAGTTCGTGTCGGGATATTTCATCCCACCCTCGTCGAACATCCGCTTGTTGTAGTACAGAACGACGACATCGGCGGCGCGCGGCAGGAAACCAATCTTGCCCTGGTAGTCGGCGAGGCCGAGGAACTGCGGGTCGAAGTCGTCGAGCTTGAACCCTGTCTTCGCCGCAAGCGGTTTCAGATCGGCGATGAGGCCATTCTGAAAGAACGGCTTATTGAAGACATCACTAACGGAGAAGATGTCCGGGAGCGTCCCGCCCGATACATCGGTGAGGAGTTTCTGGTCGTAGGTCGTCGGATCATAGCCGAGGACCGAGATGTCGGCATTCGGATGGTCGGTCTTGTAGAGATCGACCGCTTTCTGCATCAAGGTGACTTCGGCGGGTGATGAGTTGTTCACCGCGATGTTGAGCTTGATTTTGTCCTTACTCGCTGTTGCTGGGGTGGTCGTCCCGCTCCCGCCAGTCGTTGATGCGGCGGCGGGGGCATTTCCGCTCGTCGCCGGGGCGGGCGTTGCGCTTCCACCACCGCATGCAGCGAGGATTGCCGCGCCTGCCGTCGCCGCGATACCCACAAGGAAGTGCCGTCGATTCAATCGCGTCCCCTGTCGCATAACCCGTCTCCTCTTTCGCCGCCTTCACTACCTCGGCGACCGATCACATTCTCGCTGTTCACCATCCCGTATGCGCGTCCCCCTCTCGCCGTGGCCTCCTTCCGCATGTCGCTGATATGACGAGCGCTCAGCGTCGAACCTCCGCCAGCGCGCCGAGAGCGGACTGATCTATCGACCACTGGTTTTGCGCGTCCAGCGCGGTGAGCACCCATTCACCAATTTCTTCGATGTGCTGGCGCATCGCCGCTTCCGCAGCGGGCGCGTCCCCCACGGAGAGTGCTGCCACCAATGCCTCGTGGCGATCCGCGAGTTCGGGTAGTGAGCGGTTGCTCATGTTCACCGAGATCAGCGTCGTCATGGGAAGATTCAGACTCTGCCAAAACCGCTGAAGCCAATCGTTGCCGGAGTGTTCCACAATCGCTTCATGGAGCGCATTGTCCGCCTTCATGTATGCCTGTCGATCGTCGATATCAGCCATGCACCGCAAGTGCGCGAAGAGGGCCTCCAGCCGGGCGATGAATGGAGCATCTGTGCGTTGTGCCGCGAAGCGCGCCGCAACACCTTCGAGCGCAGCACGGATCGGATAGATGCCGACGAGGTCCGCGTGCGAAAGATGCCGGACGCGTGCGCCGCGGAAGGGCTCGCAGACGACGAAGCCGAAGAGATCAAGGTCACGCAACGCTTCGCGAACCGGCCCTTGACTGATGCCAAGTTCCTGGGCGATGCGCGTCTCCACGATCCGCTCGTCGGGCTTGAGCCGTCCACTGAGAATTGCAGCGATCAAATACTCTTTGACATCTTCGCGAAAGACGCGTCGCACAACGGGGTGGGTACGTAAATCCAAACGGCACCTCTCATGCGAGACACACTCAACTGTCTCAATGACTGATAATCTATTATCTATGATTTCATGCGTTTGTCAAGGGGATGTATGGGCCTGGATGCATCTAAAAGCCGGTCGGTCAGGCAGCCAATGCAGCGGAGAGGCGTGACTTCCACTCATCGTTGAGGGTCGCCAATCGCAATGCCATGACCCCGTCCGCCCGTTCCCGCCACCAGCGCATCCCCCGCCGTCCTTTCAACCGCCGATTGACGACGACATCCACGCCCTTCTCTCCTGCTCCGCTGCCAATTGTCTTCCCCGCCTCCTGCCGCGCCGCATAGTCCGGAATCCGCACTGCGTGGTTGCACAGATAGGTGGCAAACTCTCCCAGTGCTGGATGGGCATACTGCTGCTGCATCTCTCCCAGCACCCGCAGGGCGTGGGGCACGTCGCCCACGTCCAAGGCATCCTCCAAGCGCACACTCCACGGCGTGCGTGCCGCCTTGTCGGGCACCGCTGCCCGTGTCGCCCGGCGGCGCGCGTCACGCAGATGCCAGCGATCCAGCACCGGCGTCGCGTCCGGGATGATTGCCGCGCCCAACCGCCAAATCCAGGTTGCGCCATCGCCGAGCAGCGTTTGTTCGGCGGCGGTAAAGCCGTCCAGATGGTCAATCGCCGCTGTGACCAGCGGATCAAAGGGCGTGACCCCGTGCGCGGTAGCGGCATATTGCCGCGTCGGCAGTCGCATGCGCGTCGCGCCGCATGATGCGCTGCCCGTATGCACGACGCCGACCTTCACTTCCATGCCCTGCGCATTGTCCCGGCTGCGAATCCATCCGCCATCAAGGATGATCTCCACCGCCGTCGGCGCCGTCATGGGGACGGGCGCAGTCGCGGGTGGGCGGCAGGCGATTTGGGCTTCCGCCGCGTACTGCGCAGCCACCGCTGCCCCGGCCACCGCGACGATCCGGCGCACCGTCTCCGCCGCCAGCGGTGCCCCACGCACTTTGCCGAGCACGACCGCCGCCTGCTGATACGGCCAACTCGCCCCGCATAACGCCGCCAACTCCTGTAATCGCGGTGGACAGCGTCCCGCGCCCAGCACCGGCGTAAGCAGGGCATCATCGCACTGGAAGTGCCGCCCGCAGCTGCGGCAGTGCTGCCGTTGGCGCACCAACGGCACGCCACCAAACAGCGTTTCGATCCAGCGCGTTTTGTGGCCCGCACGCCGCTGATCGAGCGATTGACAGCTCGGACAGGGAACGGGAGGAAGACGTGCCATCTGTGCCGCCCATGCCGCAGCGAGGGCGTAGCGCTTGAGTTCCTGCCCCCAGGTCTGGATCGTCTCTTCCAATGCATCAAGGGAGCAGGGATCGTCAGGCAGGATGAGAGGGTGTGTTATCCTCAATTCCATGGGAGCCTCCTCGATGTAGGGTTGCAAGTCGCTACACCGCAGTATGGCTCCCTTTCCTTGCTCACCGCTACCGATCGGCTTTTAGATGCATCCCAGTACATGCTCCTCACCGTCCCAGTACCCTTGCTGTTCGTCCTCGGCAAGCCAACCGCGACGATGGTGGGCTGGCTCGCGTATTGTCCATGTCCTGATGGGCTTGATCGTCCGACCAGCCGTCATCGGGGCGCTCGATGTCGGCGCGCTGCTTGTCTGGCACATTCCTGCCCTCCAGCAAGCGACGCTCGCGAGCGAACCGTTGCATCTCCTCGAGCAGGCAAGCTTCCTGGGTGTCGGCCTGCTCTTCTGGTGGATGATCCGTCACCCGCAGGCACGGCCAACGATGGGCTACGCGCGCGTGCTCTTCTGCGACATCGCCGCCTCGCTGGTGGGGGTCTTCTTCGGCATGGCGCTCTTCGGCACGTCAGGACCGTGGTTTCCCGCGTACGCCGCACGGGCCGTGGCGTGGGGGATGAGCGCGCACGCGGATCAGCAACTGGCGGGGCTGATCGTGGGTGCGCTGCCGGAGGTCTTCGACTTCATCCCGGTGATCTACATCGTCGCGCGGTGGATCAACTGGAGCGACGTCTGAAGGCAGCGTAACCGTAAGATCATCGAGAGGCGTCTTCCCCTATAGTGTCGCGCGCATAAGACGATTGTTCCAGATAGAGAGCACTAAAAAGTCGGGAGTGCCGTACCAGAGCAGGCGTTACATGACTTGGGACGCTGGCCGGTGCTCATCGGGCTCGTTTGCACATTGTTTCTCTGGTACCAGCTGGTCGGCCGCACGCGTGTACTTGTAATAAGTGTTGCGTGAAATACCGACGATCTCGCAAATCTCGTGGATGCTATGCTCGCCCTCCTTCCTCAACGCCAGCGCCACTTTCTGCTTCTTCGGGTCTACGCCTTTCGGGCGTCCCCCCTTCCGCCCTCTCGCCCGTGCCGCCGATAACCCGGCATTCGTTCGCTCGCGGATCAGGTCGCGTTCGAACTCGGCGAGCGACGCGAAGAGGTGGAAGATCAGTTTACCGCCACTGGTTGTCGTATCGATACTCTCCTGCAGGCTCTTGAAGTCGTCCCCGCGGGCGACCAGATCGCGCACCGTCTCGACGAGGTGTGGGAGCGAGCGGCCGAGACGGTCGAGCTTCCAGACCACGAGGGTGTCGCCGGGTCGGCAGATGCCGAGGGCGGCAGTCAGTCCCGGCCGGTCCACTTTGGCGCCGCTGATCGTGTCGGTAAACAGGCGCTCGCATCCGGCGGCGTGGAGCGCATCGGTCTGAAGATCGAGATTCTGATCGGTGGTCGAAACTCTGGCATAGCCAACAAGCATGGGCATGGCCCTTTCGTTTGCATCTGTCAGGGTCGTTGTACCACGGAACTCACTGACCGTCGATGTCATTGGTACAGAGATTTCGCAGACCAGTTTTATGGTACGTTTGCGGGCGTTGACACGGTCGAAATCGGAGTGCGTGCCATGCGATCGAGTAGTACCAAGCAATCCTCCGTTTCCTTGCACGCCGCCGACCTGCTGCCCACCGGTTGGAGCAGAGGAGTTCATAAGCGCCGCCTGCATCTCTCTGAACGCGCTACGCGTGATTTCATAGTGTTTTATGGATATGTTTCCCCCTTGACTGAACGTACGTTTTTGTCGTATACCTCACCTGTATCGCATAGCGGTGGAATATGCGGGATGGGAGAAAGGTGCGACATGAGGGAGAAAGCACGGGTCGTCGCGGTCATCAATCAGAAAGGCGGCGTCGGCAAGACGACGATCGCGCACAATCTCAGTGCGGCATTCGTCGCACGCGGTCAGCGGGTGCTCGTGATCGACCTCGACTCGCAGGGGCATCTCACGCGCGGGTTGGGGCTCTGGCATCTCTACGAGAAAGAGGGCGCGCCGTCCCTGTATCACTCGCTCGCAGACCGCAAGAAGCAATACCCCCTCTCTGACGCGGTCCACGAACATCCGATCGAGAAGTTCTCGGTCGTCCCTTCCAACTTCGAGATGGCGCTCGCGGACCGGGAACTCAACCAGCAGCGCGACCGGGAGCACAAGCTCAGGCACGTCATGGAGCCGATCCTCGGGGAATACGATTGGGTCTTCCTCGATACGCCTCCCTATTTGACTCCGACCTCAGACAACGCGATCAACGCGTCCCGCCGCCTGCTCATCCCGGTTGAGGCTGATGGGAAGAGCTTGGGCGGTTTGGAGCTGCAACTGAATCAGATCGAGGGCATCGAGATCGAGTTGTCGATCTACATCGCGATCCTCGCCATCGTACCCAATCGCGTCGAGGACACACGAGAAGCGGCGGACATGCTGGCGCTCCTCCGATCAAACTTCCCCTACGTCGCGCCGTTCGATCTCAGGAAGCGCACACTGCTGGCGCAGGCATGGACCGCCCGTCGTTCGATCTACACCTTCGAGCCGCGCGGATCGAGCCAGGAGCGCACCCGTGCGGAGCTCGTCGCGGCGTATGACCGTCTCGCTGATCTTGTCACCGCCCGCTACGCCGAGGAGGACACCCGTGGCCGATGATGCGACCGAGGACGAGGCACAGCGACGCGCACGACTGACCGCCCGCTTCCGCCAGCACGCGAACTTCACCGGCAGACCAGCGGACCCCGAGGTTGAGGCCCGCGAGAAAGTGAGTCTATACCTCTCGAAGCGCTTGACGGAAACCGCAGATCAACAGTACTACACGCTGCGCGCACGGCTCCATCCGGTGAAAATCACGAAGGCCGCGTATCTTGAGGCGGCACTTGCGTTCGCCATTGAGCATCCTGACGAACTTGCGGAGATACTAGGGGAACGATATCGCCAACGGTGATATTCCGGTGTTCGGACGAATATACGATATCGGGGATATTCACGAATATCATATTGCCTCCCGAATTCGCATATTCATGTTTATGAGTTCCTTGCTACAGAAGGGTTTTTCGCCCATTCCCGGATTGACGCAGGGGCTACACTCAGGGGAAAGAAAGAGCCTCCCCATGTGCTTGGCGGCCGGGGGAGGCGAGTACTCCGTTTGCGCTAGGAGTTAGCAATGACGTTAACATCGTCTGCCCAAAAAAGCAACCCCTCCGCAAGTGAAGCGTTCCGCTTCGCCGGTTTCGGCATCCCGAACGGCACCTATGTGCCGGACGAGGTGTTCGATCTCCTGATGCCCCGGCTCTCCGACATCGAACTCCGGGTACTGCTCTATATCATCCGGCGCACCTTCGGTTTCAAGAAGGGCGCAGACGACATCTCCCTCAAGCAGATGGTCGAGGGGATCACGACCAAAGACGGCCGGGTGCTCGACGGCGGCTGCGGCCTCTCACGCCCGAGTGTCACCAAAGCAGTCCGCAGCCTCGCTATGAAGAACATCGTCAAGGCGACGGCGAACTATTCGCCCCAGCGGGGCAACGAGGCGACGACCTACACACTGGTCTTTGCCGATGAGTCATGCCCCCGGCAAGTGGGTGACGAGGGGGGGGGTAACGGCGTTACGAGGGGGGGTCGTAATGCGGTTACGACACAAGAAACAGTTAAACAAGAGACAGAGAAACAAGGGCAATTCGAACATTCGAATGACATCCACCGCGAAAAAATTGTGGACAACCTGGGGATAACAGGTTACTTGGACAACCTGATCGTCGACATCTCCCGGGAGTTCGGCGACACCGCGCATCTCGCCTCCAACTGTAAACAGGCTAGGAACATCTTCGCAGCGCTCGATCTCAGCGAGGAGGTCTTCGTCGAGCAGTACGTCTATCAGGCGCGGCAGAAAACGAAGCACCAAGCGAAGGTCCGCAGCAAGATGCCCTACTTCTTCCGGGTCTTGCGGGAGATGTGTGGCTTGGCAGTGGCGCAAGACGCGTAGCGGTTCGTGGAGACGAATTATCGCCTTGAGCGAGCGATGCGGTCAGCCATACCCATCTATCGCGATGGAGACGAGGGAATGATCCCCCGAAGTGAGGCGATGGAGACTATTGTTGCCCTCGCGCCGTAGATATGGATATATACCGTCTCTGAGTCGCTCCCCTCTGCGGTGAGCGGTACCGGATGTGGCTCGAGGGTGTCGAGATAGATCACACCGAACCTCTCCAAATCACTCATTCATGACTCCTATTTTGTCCTTCGATATAGCAGTCCACTTATAAGTTGTTTTCACGCCCTCCGTAAGCCATGACGCTATCGTGCATGGAGGACGAGCGAGCCGATGACGTAGGCTGGGAAGAGGCGCGCAAACTCGGGGTGCGGATTCGCGAACTACGCATCGCTCGCGGCTGGACTCAGGAGCAGCTCGCCGAGCATGCCGGCGTGCATTACAAGTATCTGGGCGACGTCGAGCGCGGCGTGCGCAATCCCGCGCTCTTCAATATCGCCCGGATCGCGCGGGCGCTTGGCGTCCCCGTGGCCGCGCTCTTCGTGGATGAGCGAGAGGGGGTGTAATCGCGATGGTGCCACAACCGTTCCGTCCTGCGCCGCGCGAGATTTCCTTCGCGTGGTGTCTGCCCAACGGAATAGCGATATGCTCTACGCGAAGCGCCATACCTCACCCACTGGCACCGATGACCCCTTCTCAGGGAACGCCGCACTGTTCGGTGCCCCATGCGGCGGGATGCTGGTCCGTCAGGCGCGTGGCACCGACGTGCGGCGGGCGACCTGGAGGGTGATTGCGCGGGTCGATGCCCCGTTACTGTTGAGCTTGGTCGGCTGGGTTGGGATCGGGCTCGTTATCGGTAGGTTAACGTATGCCTCGCTCGTCCGGTGGCCCGCAAAGGCACAGCGCGCCGATCTCCCGTTGACGCTCATCCTCGGCCTCGTTGGCGCGCTCATCGGGGGTGCGGTCGGCTGGTCGACCCATGGCGGGCTGAATGCCGTGCTTGCTTCATTGATCGGTGCAGCACTCGGCGCACTGCTTATCTGCCTCGTTTTTCAGTTCATCGTGCCGGTATAACCGAGAGAAGCGCGCTAGCTGGGGTGGTGGTGTGTGAAGACAGGGGCTGGCGATAATGGCGGCTCGTGCAGGCCGAGGCGACGCTCCAACACGGCGTAGAAGTACGCCATCTTGTTCTTTTTCCCGTCGGCGGTGGCATCACGCGCCGGTTTACGAATCGCAGCGGTGCGCTCCTTGGTGGTCATGCGGGCGGCGTAGAGGTGTCCGACGAAATCGTCCATCGACAGGTCGGCACGGTGATAGAGGTTGGCGAGCCGTGATGTCGAGGAGCGCACGGTGGCCCCGTCGTTGAACTCGTGCGCGAGATCGCGAATAAAGGTCGAGAGCTGCTCACGCGTCGCACTGTCGAGCAGGAGCAACGCTGAGCGCTCGCTACGGGGGTGGTCGCCGATGTGGTTGTCCGGAGGAGGATCAATCGCACGAGGAGGCTCTCGAAGTTTCGAAGTTTCGAGCCCTGTTCCTTGTCCCTCTGTTTGTTGGCTACTGTTTGTTGTGTGTCTCACCACAGAGACAAGCCCTGTTCCTGCTGTGAGACAAGCCCTTGTCTCAATCTGAGACAAGGGGGGAGTATCAATCCGGGACAGAGGTGCTGCGGGCGTCGAGGCCATTGCGGATTTCCCTCGGGGAGGAACTGAGTCTTCCCGAAAGCGAAGCGCGTACGTGGTCGGCTCGTTTCCCCGCTCCACGCTGCTGTTGTGCACGGCGACGATGATCCCTTTCGTCTGCAGCCCCTTCAACCCGCGGGCAACGCCCGCCTTGCTGATCCCTGTCCCCCGATCGAGGACCCGTCCATCCCTCGTGCGTATCCCCTCAACCATCTGCTTCAAGCTGATGTCATCATGATCGCGCTTGAAGCCGAAGGTGCGGCGGATGATGTAGAGCAGCACCCGCAGTTCCGGGTCGGTCAATTGCGGCATCAGCACGTCAAATACATCGTCGGGGACGATCGTCCCGACCGGGCTGCTGAACCCTTCGTAACGGAATGTGTCAGGCATGGAACCCCCTGTCACCGCACATGGTCGCGTTCTTGCCTACGTCAAGGCATCAATGTCTTCCATGGTCGCATTGCCTCTCCGGGTTATCTCCGTCGAGCGTATCTGGCGGCTACGCGGCTTGCCCTTATGCCCCTTTCTCGATCAGATCGGTATGTGCATGAGCTTGGCGGCGATCATGAACGCACTGCCACTTACCACACTGCCGATCAGGGCCCCCGCGAACACTTGGAAGAACGTATGATCCCGCAGCTCCATGCGTGACCAGCCGATTAGGGGGAGGAGCGGAACGAGGGCGAGCATCCCGGGGCCGAAGAGCAGCGTGAAAACGGTCAGTACCCCCGACGCGACACCGACGTGAAGGGAAATTTTCCAGCGGAATGTAATCGCTCCCGTGACCACCAGTGCCGTAATCCCTGCGCCGAGGAGGGCAACCAATTCGTGTGACGCTCCCAGCGTTGCCAGCAATGCGATCAGGACCAGCCACGAGCCGAGGAAGACAAGGATGATCGGCAGCCGCTGCTCGCGTCGCCGCACATGGATGTCCGTCACCCGCCCGCGCCGTACCTGCCCGATGAGAAACGCGAAGGGGAGGATGACCACGAACAGTGCGCTCACGCCCAGCCATTTCATGGCGTCGCCGAGCGTCGGGGAGAAGCGCCAAGCAACCACGACAAGGGCGACGATGCCGACCGGTGCCGGGGCGAAGATCTCGGTGAGCATGCGCGAGACCGCGCTTCTCCGGGACCGTTGTGGGGTCGTGGTCGGGTACCCCTTCGTGCCGCCGCCGTGATCCGTCATCTCGTTACCGCCCGCATCGTCCATCATTACGCCGATCGTGGGGGCGACCCGTCGGTATGCGGCCGCGACCGCCCGCAGATGCTGCACGTCGCCGTCGGGATCGGCGGTATCCGGCAGGAGCGGCTCGGTCAGCGGGCGCCGGGCGCGCTCCTTGCGCCGCCGGGCCCGGATCGCCGCCGCCAGCGTGACGGCCTCGACGTACTGCCCCATCACCTCGTGCGCCACGCCAATCCGGAGGCAGTAACGCCGTGCCCAGCGCACCATCGCCCGATCGAGATACGGCTGGAGCGTCATCACGCCGTCGCGGATCTCCGTCGCCCGGCGGTGCAGGCGGAAATCGAGGTCGCCGACCACCGCCGCACGCCCCCGTCCCGCGTGCGACGGGTCGAGGGCGATGCCCGGGAGCACCGCGAAGAGGTCGTGCCAGAGGGGGGAGAGTGCGCCGTAGGTGCGGTAGCGCTCCCCCCAGTCCCACACGGAGAAGAAGCCGTCGCTGAGGATCAGCGCGAAACAGCCGGCGAGCAGCCCATACGCGAGGGCGGGAGAATAGGCGCTTGGTGCGGCCGCCCCCGTCGCGCGCAGGAGGATGTACGCGCACTCTTGGGCGCAATACGCCGCGCCGAGCGCCCACCCCACCGTCTGCAGCCGGACCTGACGGCGGAGCGCAGGGCGCGTCACCGACCCGACCGCCGCGCTGAATCGCTGCCAGAGCACGAAGAACCGGCAACAGGTCAGCCCGATGTAGCCGAGGAAGACGCACCGGTAGGCCGCGACTGCGGGCGCCGTGTCGTAGCGTTCGGGGAAGCCCCCCGGCGCCGATATGGGGAGATCGGCGCGGAAGAAGAGCCCGATCATCAGGGCGAGTGTCAGCGCCATCAGCCACCAGCTGTCCCAGATCCCCCGGTCGCGTGGTGTGGCCCTCGACAACTCCGTCGCCACCGGTGCGAACGCGCATGCCGCGACAACCCCACTGCTATTGGCGAGCAGGCGGGCGAGGTTGGGAACGCCGGTCACCCGGTCGATTACGGCGTAGAGGGGCGGGTCGAGCACCGTGAAGCAGAGGGCCATGCAGAGGAGGGCGAGGCTGTTCGCGCGCTGTGCATCGTTCTGAGGACGCCTGCGGAACCGGAGCAGCTTATAAAGGAGGTTGCCCCAGAGGAGCGTCGCGATGGCGGTGCTGACGAGCACGCTACTCATAGGCGGTGCCCTCCAGGCTATCGAGCAGGCGCAGGATGCGGGTGGTGTGCGGATCGGCATCCACGGCAAGACCCGCCTGCGCGCGCTGCACACGGTGTCCGATCAGTGTCGCGAGCGTCTCCGCCTCGTGTTCCTCGTCCCGCGTGTAGTGGTCCGCGCGGAGCACGCGCAACTCCGCAAGCGTCAGGTCGCCGACCTCCGCAGGGTCGGCCCCTCGATGCCCCAGGAGGATGTGTCCGAGCTCGTGCAGGATGATGTGTTGCTGGTGGAGCGGTGATGTCCGTTCCTCGTAGTAGAGGAGATCCGCCGTGTCGGTCTCGAGCCAGAGACCGGGCAGCCCGCCCATCAGCGGGAGGGCGTACCGCGCGATCGGGCGCTCGCGGCGCGCGGCGATCCCCGCGATGAAGGTGTCGAGGTCGAAGGGGGTAGGCAGCGACAACTCGCGGAGTCGCGCCTCGCAGCGGCGGCGGATCGCTTTCTCATCCATTGCCAAGGTCCCTTAGGCGCATCCCTCAGGGGGAGCGACGTGCCTACGCATCGCCGTCGGCGGTCGCCGATGCATTCCTGCTATCCGTATGTGCTGCGCCTTTCCGATCCCGCACGCCTTCGAGGTGGCGTGCATGCTCGAGGATCTGGGCGACGGCGTTCAGTGTGTCCGGGGAAAGATCGACCGCGCGCAGCATGATCCGTTGCAGGCCAGCGTCGCCGTGCATGGGCAGTGCGGCGAGTTGGGCGTACATGCGGGCTGCGGACTCGTCCCCATCGAGGAAATAGGTCACCGGCACGCCGAAGAAGTCGGCGATCGCCTCGAGGTGCTTGATGCGCGGGTTATCCTTCGTGCCGTTGCGCAGGTCGCAGAGATAGGTGTCCGAGGTCTTGGCAATATCTCGAGCATTGATCCCCGCGACGACCTCGGCGTAGGTGTACTCATCCCCATCGGGGGAACGGACCGACTGGAAGAGGCGGTCGAGCTTCCCCGCGAGCGTGGGGGGATGATCCGCCGTCTCCGCTGCTGCCCGTCCCGACTTCCTCCGAACCATTGTCGCGCCTCCCTGCCCTAGACACCATGCACAACGACACCGATAAAACCCCGGTAGGGATTTATATACAACTTTCCCCAGAATAGCGCAACCCCCTTGCGGAAGATGCCAAGAATCCGTAAAATCCTGATAAGAGGAATAGCGACATTATATCCTCATATGAGGAATATGAGGATGACATCATGGCGATACGTTATTATATCCTCATATGAGGAATATGAGGATGACATCATGGCGATACGTTTCGACTGAATGGCCGGTCGATGGATGGGGTGAGAGGGGAGGCTTTCGCTTCGTGGCAACGACCGGTCTTTCCAAGCAAGGGGAGAAAGTGATGCCCCGAGAGATGACCGACGTGCGTAGGCCTGGCGACGCTTTCGAGACGCTGCGGTCGCTCCCGCGACCCGTCCCGCCGCCGTGGCTACGCGACCGCATCTTGGCCGAGGTGTATCGGGTGGAGCAGCGAAAGCGGCGGCTGCGCATCGCCACCCGGTACGGCGCGGTCGGGCTCGCGGTCCTGCTCTGGGGTGCCGGTATGGTCTGCCTGTGCTGGGCGATCGCGCATTGAGCGGAAGGGGGATTGCACATGTCGTTCTCGACGGACCGAGAGACGGATGAACACATGCATCGTCTGGGAGAACCAGATGGGCGACACGAACCGCGCCAGATGACCAGGAGCACTGTGGCACCATCCACCGCGTTGCGCGCCATGGCGTCGGATGCTGCCTGCGGCGCCACGCTCACTCCGCTGCCACATCCACATCTCGACCGAGACCGTGGCGCACCGCCGGGTACCCCAGTCATAGGAACCAGGACGTCACCCCCAGGTATCCCGGTTCCGGACTTGCGTGCGCACCCGCCGGTTCCCGTCGTCCCGTGGTCAACCCGTGCTCAGCTGTGGGTTCGGGACCGTACCCAACCGGGGCGTATCGAGACGGAACACGACGCGCGGATCGCTGATTGCATGGCGATGATGTCCACCGGCTGCCATATCCTCGCCACCATCGGCCCCAAGGGCGGACCCGGTAAGACCACCGTTGCCCTCGTCACCGGCCTCGTCCTCGCCGAGGTGCCGCTCGCCCGCCCGATCGTCGTCGAACTCAATCCCGACTGGGGGACGATCGATCAGGTGCTCGGCGACGCGAATCTGCGGACGATCCAAGATCTCCTCCAGAACCTCACCGCGATCAACCAGACGGGGATCGGCCTCCTGCAGGGGTACGTGACGATGTGGGGGCGCCTGCCTGTCCTCACCGCGCCGAGCCGCCCCGACGAGATGGCCCGCCTCACCCCGCGGGACTACGAGCGCGTCCTGAAACTCCTCTCGCTCCACTACAACCTGATCATCCTCGACTGCGGCACCGCCTTCACCCAGCGCCTCAATCAATTTGCCATCCAGGCGGCGGATCACCTGCAGGTCGTGGGATGGCCCGATCACGCGACGATGCAGAAGACGGTGGCGGCGATTGACTATTTGGCGAGCAGCCGCTACGCCCGCGACTATCAGAGCGTCCTCGCCGAACTGACCGCCGACCGCGCTGAGGTCCGTGCCCGGACACTCGCCGACATGACGCTCGTCGTCAACGGCGCGGGATTCCCCTCCGGCGCGGCGGCGATCGACCTTGCCAAGGTGCGGATGGCCGTGTCCGGCCTCAACGCCGTCGTGCCCTTGCCCTACTCCGCCCCGCTACGGCGGATGCTCGGGGACGGCACCCTCACCATGGACGCGCTGCCCGCAGACTACCGGCAGGCCGTCAAGGAATTGCTGGTCGCCGTGTTGGGGCGGCTGGCCGACATGTAAGGAGGTACCAGTATGCCCGGTCTTGTTCCCTGTATTCTCACCGCCCACCGGCTACTCATTTCATTCGCCGCTACGGGCGACGCGAGCCAGATGGGTGACTTCTTCAAGAAAGTCTACGAACAGTTGCTCATCCCGATCGCGGCCCCGATCGGCATCCTGATGTTCACGGTCGGGGCGGTGATGTTCCTACTCGGGCGCCGCGACGGGGTGGAGAAGATGCTCTACGCAGGGAGCGCACTCTTCCTGATCGCCTTCGGTCCCTTCATCGTCACCAAGCTCTGGGAGATCCTCACCGGGCTCGGTGGCGGCGTCGCGCACTGATCCCGATCATCGTCGGCAGCGCCATTCATCGTCGGCGGAGCCATCACCGATGAATGGGGAGAAGAGGGGGTCACATGTCACGTCGTATCAATCGTACACCGCGCCATCTGGATGATCCGCTGAAGATCCTCGGCTTCAGCCTCGCCCAATGGGGGGTGCTCGCCCTCGGCGTGCTCTGCCTGTGGGCCTGCCTGATGCTCCTGCCAGCGGCCATCCCGACCACGCTGCGGCTCAGCGTGGGAGCGCTCATGGTCGGCGTGCCACTCGGGCTGACGTTCGCTGGCAGTACCACCCACTCGATCGTCGAGTTGCCGCGCCGCCTCTGGCACAGTATCGGAACCCGGTCTGATTACCTTCCCGGACCGCCGCGCCGTGGCCCGCTCATGCTCACACTCATCGAGGGCGATGCACGGGAGGAGGAGCCAGATGCGTAGGGGTGCGGTCGCGGATCTCCTGCCGGTGCTCGCCGTTGAGGAGCACCACTTCGTCACCATCGATGGGCACGTCGGCGCGGCGCTCGCCTGCACCGGCATCAACCTGGCGATCCAGTCGGACGAGGCGGCGACGACGATTGCCGCGCTCTTCGCGGACACGCTCAACTACCTGCCGCTCGGCGCGCATCTCGAGCTCCTGGCAATCAACACGCCACTGCGCGGTGAGGAGTGGGTGCCGCAGCACCTCGCGCAGTACGCGCCGCCTGCGGGCCTGTCCGGCTATCTTGCCTCCCTTACGGACGCCTACCAGCGGGAAGTGGCGGATCAGCACATCCCCGATCTGCGTTTCTCTGCACTCCTCTCCCTGACCGGGGCGAAGGAGCATCGCGGTGCAGGCTCCGGCCGTCGGGGCGGCAGACGGACGCTCCGTCGCAACCGCACCGCGCACCGCGAAGCGCTGGCGGACCTCGCACAGGCGGCGAGTGAGCTAAGTCATGCACTCGCCGAACTGGAGATCGTCGCCACGCCGCTCGGACGACAAGGACTCCTGGATCTCCTGTGGCAGTGCGCCAACCCGACATGGAGCCAGGAAGTTGTCGCTCCCTATCGTGCGGCATCGCCGGCGGACCTGCGCACGTTGCGGGATCGGCTTGGCCAGAGCCGTCTCCTGCGACGCGCGGACATGCTCTGTCTCGACCGCGGCTACGAGACGACGATGACTCTCCGTGCCCTGCCCGATGGCACCTTCCCCGGCTGGCTGCGCGCGCTGATGGTCACCGGCGTCGCCTTCCGCTTCGCCGTGCATATTGAGGCGCTCAGCAAGGAGAAGGAGCGGCAGTCTCTTACCCGCACCCTGCGCCAGCGGCACGCCGTGCTCGCCGAGCGACGCCATCAGGGGAGCAGTCCCGACATCGAGCAGGAGGAGGCGTACGGTGAGGCGCAGGACCTCCTGCGGGCGATGTCCACGACCGACCTGCGCACCTTCCGCACGGCCATCTTCGTCACGGTGCGAGCGGGGACACCCAATGACCTGGGTGCCGCAGCTCGCGCGGTTGGCAAGGCACTCGGTGACGCCGGCGGTACGGCGATTGACCGCTGCCAGCTCTACCAGGACGTCGTCTGGCAGGCGACCCTGCCGCTCGCCCACAACCCGGCCGGGATGACCTACCGCACCGTCACCACCAACCTCGCCGATACGCTCCCGTTCCTCCACCACCGCGCCGGCACACGCGGGGGCGCGCTGATCGGCTTCTCGCACCCCGGTCACGAAGTGGTCACGCTGGACATGTACGATCCGTCCCTCGACAACAGCAACCTCACCTGTCTCGGCATCAGCGGCAGTGGCAAGACAATGTTCGCGCAATCCTTCGCCCTCAAGCACATCGCCAGGGGCGGGCGGGTAATCGTCCTCGATCGCTCGACGGGACACTGGGATGACCTGGTGGCGGCGGTGCCCGGCGCCGTCGTCCACCGGGTGCTGCTGGACAGCGGCTTCCGGATCAACCCGTGGGAGCTGCCCCGCCACGCCGGAGAGCCGAACCAGACGAAGCTCGAGTACCTGCTCGATCTCCACACGCTGCTCGTCGGTGAGTTGCACGGAGGCACGCCCGCGCTCACTGCGCAGGAGCGGGCGGTGCTGGAAGGGGCATGCCGGGCGGTCTACCGGGAGGAGCAGAAGCCGTACGAGCGTCACCTCTTCGACTGGCTCAGGAAGGAGGAAGGGCGCGAAGCGGCGGAGGGAGGCGACCCCTTGCGTCGGCAGCACTATCACGCGCTCGCCGAGCGATTGGTCCCGTACGTCCACGGCGGCACCTACGCGGGACTGCTCGATGGGCCGACCACCGTCCGGCCCGATGCCCTCCTGGAGGTCTTCAACTTCAAGGGCCTCGCAGACCGGCTCGTGCCGCTCGCCATGCTGCCCCTGATCGAGTATATCTGGGCGGTGATCGCCGACCCGACGCGTCCAACCCTTGTGGTGCTCGATGAGGGATGGAGCCTGCTGAACAATCCCGCCAGCGCCCGGTTCGTCGCCGAGGCGACGCGGACGGGGCGGCACCATGGGATCATCACCCTCAACCTCAGCCAGATGGTTACTGACTACGAGGGGCCGCTGGGACAGGCGGTGATCGATAATGCATCGGTCTCCCTCCTGCTCGCCCAGTCCGACCACGCGTTGCCGCAGGTGCAGTCGGTCTTCCATCTCTCGGCGGACGAGCGGGCGATGGTCGGGAGGCTCAGGACCGTCAAGCAGGTGCGGGCGGGCGCGTACCTGCACTCCCGGCGCGGCGCGGACTCGGGGGAGATCAGCCTCTATGTGACGCCTGAGGAGTACTGGCTCTTCACCTCGGCGCCCGCCGAGCGAAAGCTGCGCCAGGCGGCGATCGCGCGGCACGGCGGGGACGTTTGGGCCGCCGTGCGCGCACTGGCACACGGGGAGCATGTCACGACCCCCGATGCGGCGGTGCCGATCCGGATCGTGGCGGGGCGGGCATGAAACTGGCCGTGGGCACACTCGTCGCCATGCTGCTCGTGCCGCTTCTCCTCCTGGCGGTGGTCGCTGCGGGAGCTGCCGCCCTCGCGCGCTCCCTCAATCCGCTCGGACAGCTGCCCGGCCTGCCGGGGAGCGGCCCGCTCGGTCCCTTCGTCCAAGCGGTCGGGTCGGTCTACTACGCCACAACGGGCGGGACGCCGACCATTCACGATCTCGGCTTCGGCCCCTCGGACGCCGCGCGCATCGAGCACCTGATCGCCGCGATCAATCCGCAGAGTCCGCTGGTTGGCCAGGGAGAAACGATCCTCCACCTCGGGCAACAGTTCGGGGTGGACCCGCTCCTGATCGCCCAGTGGCAATTGGAGAGCAACATGGGGACCGTCGGCATCAATAGCCCCGGAAACGGTGGGAACATGATTTGGGCCGCTGCCGCGCCCTACGCAGCCCACTATGGCTGCTCCCCAGGCTCGTCGAGCACAGGGCATCAGTGGGCGGCGTGTCCCAACGTCCGTGCTGGCCTCGGCATTTGGTTCAACTACGTCGGTCTCTTCTACCGGCAGACTGCCGATCTCGCCGACTACGCGCGCATCTACGACCCGTGCAGCGACCCGGGCAACGCCGGGCTCTCCTGCGGCGACGCCTATGCGCGCCTGCTGCTCGATCTCTTCCGGCAGCACGCCGGGTCGCCCGTTGCCCCGATCGTCCCGGTACCGGGGAAACCGGACCCCGCGACGGGCGACTGTGTGCCGCGCTTACCGGTACGGAGTGCGACCGAGAACCTGACGCCGGCGGGCGTCGCGGCCATCATGCAGATCATCTTCGGCGGCAAGGAGTTTCCCGTCACCCAAGGCTATGGGATCTCACCATTGGGTGGTGAGCCCGCCTTCCTCGGCTATCCCCACTTCCACACCGGCATCGACTGGGGCGCGCCGCTGGACACGCCGCTCTACGCCCCGGCCGCGGCGATCGCCGAGCCGCGCACCTATGGCGGCGCGCTGATCGAGTCGCTGCACATGGCCAGTGGATACACCTGGAATCTGCTGCACCTCGACAAGCAAATCGCCCATGGGGTGGTGGAGCAGGGGCAGTTGATCGGTGACAGCGGCAACACCGGATACTCCACTGGTCCCCATCTACACATCGAACTCGTCGATCCCCACGGGCAATGGGTACCGCCCGAGGAATGGGCCTGTCACCTCGCGTAAGGAGCACGCAATGACCCGACGCCTACTGCACATGTTCCTGCTGCTCGGCCTGCTCGCCGGTGTTGTCATCCCGCGACCAGTCGGCGCGGAGCCGCCCGTCGCAACGCCTGTTCCCGGCGTCTCGGCGCCGGCGGCGACACCGACGGCCGCGCCGGGTGCGGGATCGGTCGCCACCCCGGCCGGGAACACGGATGGCACGGAACCGCCCGTCGCGACCGAGCCGCCCGACACGAGCGACCCCGCGACGAGCGTCACGGTCGGCAAGGGGCCGTTCGGCTTCTCGATCGACCTCGGCGACTGGATCGGCAAGCTCCTCCGGGGGCTCTGGAAGGCGCTCGGTGTCGACGTGATCGGCAAGTTCGGTGACGAGATCGCGGGCTGGCTGCTCAAGAATCCCGACCTGACGACGAGTGCCGGGCAGATGGGCAATGTCCAGCGGATGGCCGACGCCCTGCGTCTCGCTTCGCTCTCCCTCGTCATCGTCCTCTTTTTGGTAGCGGTTTACCGCTTCTGGCTCGGCGGCGAGCAGGCGCCGCAGGCCTCGCTCGGCCGGTTGCTTGGCGTCCTCTTCGCCTTGGGGTTTTACAAGCCGCTCGTCGGCTGGCTGATCGGGGGGAGCAATGCGCTCACCGACGGTGTGCTCCACGCGGGGTCGAATGCCGCCCCACCGTCGTTCGGGACGATCCTCACCGCGATCCCCAACACCGGAGCACTCTGGGCGCTCGCGGGGGTGATCGCCCTCGCCTTCCTCATGGTGATTGGCGTCGTCCGGATGCTGGGCTTCGCCTTCCTGCTCGTCCTCTACGTCGCCGGTCCGCTCGTCCTGCCCTTGGGTCTCGTGCCGGAGACGGCGGGGTACTGCGCGTTGTGGGCGAAGCACGGGGCGAAGCTGCTCTTCTGGCCGGTGGTCTGGGCGATCGAGTTCCGCCTCTTCGATGCGCTACGGGAAGGGCTCTACCTGCCCGACTCGGTTGGCCACACAATCCTCGCGCCCTTCGCGGCGCTGGGGATGCTGCTGGTGATGGTGAAGACGCCGATCCTGCTGCACTCGGGATCGTTCGAGCAGCACGCGCGCACCGTCGGCCGGGCGGCGCGGACGGTCGTCGTGACAATGGCGACGGGCGGGGCGGGAGGCGCGGCGGCGAGCGCCGGGAGCGGTACAGCGGCGGGTACGCAAGCGAATGCGGCCAGTGCGGCGCGCTCGGTACCGAACCCATGAGCGCGCTGCCGATCGCCGTTGGCATAAAGAGAGATGCTTGGCGCGTGGATCACCCTGCCGTTCCGCGGACTGCCGGTGCCCATCCGAGCGATGGCGAAGGCAGGATAAAGGGGTGTGCCCAACGCGGCCAATATGCACGCCGGTCAAGGCGGCAACACCGTCCCAACACCCATCGCGGGGACGACACACAATGGGCACACGGCACCCAATGTTCCGGTCGTGCGGCGGCGGCAACACGGCCCCAACACCCGGACGGTGTATCGCCGACGAGGGGTGCGTGATGCGTAAGGAGCGACACGTCATCTACCTCACGACGGCGACGGTCGCGGCGCTCGCCGACTATCGCGCACGGCGGCGCGACCAATTCCGCTCGACCTCCGAGACCGTCGAACACCTGCTGCAACGCGCGCTCATGGGCGCATTCGACGAGGGGATGGAGGGTCTCGTGGCGCCGGTGCTCGCCCGGCTCGTCCAGCAGGCGGCGGCGCACACCGTGGAGGGGACGATCACCGCGCTCCTCGCGACGCAGACCGACCGACTGGCGGCACTCCTGGTCCGAAGTGATCGGGATACCATCGCCGCAGGGAAGGACGCGGCCGGCGCCTTTGCCGTCGCGACTGCGGTCCTCGAAGTGGTACTCGGCGACCGGGCGCGGGCGCTGGCGCTGGCCGAAGATGCCCGGCTCAAGGCGGGCGCGAAGTACGCCCGCCGCGCGTGGCATGCGGAAGGCGAGCGGTGAGATCCATGCAGCCGATCATCCTGCGGCATAGCTACACGCGACGGCGGGACGTTGCCCGCGCAGCGCTGCGCTACTACCAGATGCGCCCGCGCGGGGAGGGCGAGCCGCCTCGATCACTCTTCACGAAAGGCGGAACGGTCAGTCGCGCGGAGGCTGGTCGGATGCTGGACGACCACCAAGCGCGAGGATATCTGGCGCACCGGCTGATGCTCAGCCCGCCGGCAGAGCAGCATCCCGACGATCTCCGTGCCCTCACCCGTCATGTGATGCGCGAGCTCGAGCACGACAAAGGGCAGACCCTGCACTGGGTCGCCGTGGAGCACCGCAACACCGCGCATCCGCATGTGCATGTCCTGCTCTGTGGCGGCGGGGAGCGGGGTGACGCGGTGCGGGAGGTCCGCCTCGACCGTCGCGATCACGCGCAGATCAAGGAGGACGGGGTGGAGTATTGCCGGTTGGCTGGACGCATCCAGACGGGCTGGGATGCGGCACTGGCACGCGCCGTGGCGGAACACGACCGGGCGGAGATGCGGTCGGATTTGGCGGATCGCGACCGGTAGCCCGGTGCCGGACATGGGAGGGGAGCATGCGCACGCGCATCATCGTCGGTTTCGTCCTCATCGCGCTGCTGATCGGACTGGTCATCGGTTCGGGAGGCATGCGCCGGACAATCGGCGGGCATCTCCACCACGGTGTGCGCCAGGTCGAATTGGTCGCCGCGTTTCCCGCGCTTTGGTTGGATCGTGACATTGCCGCCCTCACGGCCAGACAGGAAACGAATCCGACAAGGCAAGGGGCTGGCTCGCCGGTGCCCGCACCCCGCGCGCAGGAGTGGTTCGCGCAACCGTTCGCCGACCGGTGGCGGGAGTACACGAGCCCGAACTGGGCGCGGGTGCGCCTGATCACACACGTCGAACTGGCGACCCTCGGTGTTGGCCTCGTCGCCCTCGTCGCACGGACGCTCGGCAAAGGACTCTGGTTCCTCGTCATGCTCGGCGCGATGCGCCGCAGGAGACGACCGGGCGGCAGCCACGGCAGCGCCCGCTGGGCAGACGAGTCGGAACTCCGTGCGCTGCGTCCGCGTCCGCGCCACGCGGATCTCATCGTCGGTCGCGTCGGTCGCCACATTGTGAGCATCCCGGAGCGCGCGCAGTATGAGCATCTGCTCCTCGTTGCTCCCACCGGTGCCGGGAAGACGAGCGGCGTTATCCTCCCCAATCTCCTGCGCGAACCCGGTACCCGCAGCCTGGTGATCACCGACCCGAAGCGGGAGCTGCTGCGCAAAAGCACGCCCCAAATCCGCCGCCGGTATCGCGAGGAGAACGTCTGGGCGCTCGACTTCCTCGACCCCGACCTGTCCAAGGGTTACAACCCGCTCGCCTACGTCACCGATGCCGCCTCCGCCGATCTGTTCGCGCAGACCTGGGTCAGGAACACGGGCGAATCCAAGGATGCCTTCTGGTCGAACGCGGCGCGCACCTTGATCGGTGCGGCGGCATTGCATCTCGTCGCGACGGAGGAGATCACCCCGCCGCTCGTCGCGCTCGTGGATCTCCTGTGCGGCACGCCCGCCGAGCAGGTGAGCGCGGCCCTGGCGGGCAGCCCGGTGCCGGAGGTGCGGCGGCTCGCGCGGGGATTCCTGGCGAACATGGCGAAGAACGAGCGGCTGTTGGGCAGCGTCTTCACGGAACTGCCGCCCCGTTTCACCTGTCTCAATCTCGGCGAGGTGCGGGCCGTGACGGGGATCAACGAGGTCGACTTCGCCCGACTCGCCACGACCCCCACGGCGCTCTACCTCGCACTCGATCCGCAGTACGGCAGGACGCTGGCGCCGCTCACCGCCTGCTTCTTCCTCCACTTCTTCACAACGCTGACCGCCATCGCCAAAGCAGACCCCGGCGGCGCCCTGCCGATCCCCGTGATGGCGTATCTGGATGAGTTCGGCACGATCGGTCACATTCCGGAGTTCGCCAGCCGGATGGCGACCGTACGCAGCGCCGGGATCGGCTGCCTCGTGGTGGTGCAGGATCAGGCGCAACTCGCGAAGGCCTACGGGAAGGAAGACGCGGACACGATCCTCAGCAATGCCACGACGAAGATGTGCCTGGCGCGGGTGACGCACGATGATGCGGAATACTTCTCTGCGCTCGCCGGCAAGACGACCGTCTACAGCGCCAATCAGAGCGCGTCGCGACCGCTGCTGCTCCCGTGGGCGGATCGCGGGAACCGGGGCGTCGGCGAGGTGGCCCGCGCGCTGATCACCGCCGATGAACTGCGCACGATGCGCGACGAGATCTTCATCGTCGCCGGGGACCACCATCCGATCCGCGCCCGGCAGCGCCGGTACTATGACGACCCGTCGCTCGCCCGGCTCCTCCCCGGTGCGACGGCGGCGGACCCGCTGACGGCGTTGCGGCGGCGTGCGCCGCTGCCCGTGCCGATCCTTGATACGCCGCGTGTCCCCGATCAAGCGGTTGCACCGACTATTGCTGACCTGACCGCTCCGGTGGCACCGAACAATGTGGCGGCCGCACCGCACACGCTACCCCCTGCGGTCGCACAGGAACCTGTGGCGGCCCCACGGCATGCTGCCCCGGCGGCGGGCGACATCGCTCGTGCTGGCACCGCCGACTCACTGCCAGCAGAGGAAGGGCATCCCCGGTTGAGTCCGAGTCAGCGGGCAGTGCTCGACGCGCTGGCGGTCATGCCGACAGCGAGCAGCACCGATCTGGAGCGCGCCTGCGGCATCAAGCGGTCCACGGTGCGCGGGGCGCTCAAGGAATTGCGGAGCAAGCTCGCGATCGGGCAGGAGGAGGATATCGTGCGAGCGGCGCGGGAGCGCGGACTCCTCCCGGACGAAGGAATGCAGCGAGTGGTATCTGCGGAGTAACGTGTGCAGTGGCGACGAGGAGACAGATGATCAGAGTGGGGTGCGTTCCTTTGGCTTGCGACCCGGCTTGCCCATATTCTCGCGCGCGTAGCGGTCGATTTCGCGCGCCGTGGTCAGCCACGTCTTGCCGATCTTCGTGGCCCGCAAGGTACCTCGCTCGGCGGCGCGGCGCAGCGTATGGGGGCTGCGGCCGATCCGCAGCCCGGCCTGTTGAAGAGAGAGCACCTCGTCCTCGCCGATCTGCATATGTGCATCGTATCAGGGACAAAAGCACTTGAAAATGTACCGTATATCGTGTATATTTATAGATGCCGGTAGGGTAATGCGACGCGGAAGGAGCGGACAGGATGCGGGACGAAGCCTTGACCACCGATCAGACAGATCTGCATTGGGAACCGGTGGCGATGGATATCCGCTGCGAGCAGCGCGACGACGGGCTCCACTTCAACATCGTGCAGCGCGTGCGGCACTACAGCCACACCGGCATGGAATGGGGCTACGCGGGATCGGGACCGGCGGATTTCGCCCTCAACATCCTCGATCGTTTCCTCCCCGTCGGCGAGGACGGCTGGGAGGGTATCCGTTGCTGGGACACGCGCGTCGTGAGCAGGATCGCGTGGGGTCTCCATCAGGAGTTCACGTTCGCCATCGTCGCTGTACTGCCGTACGAGGGAGGGATTATCAGCGGTGCGCGGATTCGCGCATGGCTCACCGCGATGACCGAAGCGGGTTACGCCGTGTTCGGCAGGGCGCGCGATGAAACGGGCAAGGACTACGAATGGTTGCACGACGACGCATACGAGACGCTGGCCGCCGCCGAGGCGGATGCGACACTGCTGACGACGAACACGGCGGATCCCGATCTCATCGCTTTCACTGCACGCCGTGTCCTGAACGTGCGCTGACAACGGTAGCAATCCCGTGATAGCGGATTAGCGAACCGTTTCAATGAACGACGGGATCGCGCGGGTCCCGAGATACATCAGCGGCTGCGCGATGCAACGAGCCGTTGCCACCGGCGCGATGCGACCCGGCGGCGCTGGATACGCCATCCGAGCCAGCCCACGATCCCGGCAAAGCAGGACCCGGCGATCAGGCGCCATGGGCGATCGATTGCTGGTGCCCACGCCACGAGCCACAGATGGGTACCAGCGAGGCCGGAGAGCAGGGCTGCGGTCCCGATGCTCGCGCCCTCGATGCGATGCGGGGACGCGGCACCGTAGCAGCCGCAGTCGCTGCCGTGCTTCGTCGCGAGGAGTATCTGCACAACGAGAAAACCGGCGAAGATGAGGATGGTGAAGGTTGCAACGCGAATGGCGGCAATCCCGGAGAGGAGCGCGCCGGCGAGGGTGATCTCAAGCCACGGAAAGAGACGGCCGATCGTGCCGACACTCCACGACGGAAGGAGATGCTGCTGTCGCAGGGTGGCGGCGAACGGCGCGGGGGCGTCCAACTTGGCGAGACCGGCGATGCCGAGGACGGCCGCGAAGTAGCAATCGAGCGCCAAGGTCAGAAACTGCATGATCGTCTCCCGCCCGCGCCGCCGCGCGGGCGGAACAAGCAACCTACCCGTCACGCCCTTGCGTGCCACCGATGATCACCCGATGCCTATTTCCCCTTGACGAGTTTCGCCCGCTGTTCTGCTTTGGCGAGCTTGGCGGGATCGGTAATCGGTCGCGCGCCTGCGGGCAGGCTCATCGGGATACCGGGGGGATGGTGGATCGAGAGGAGCAGAGGGGTGCTCCCGCCCTGCGGGCCCGCCGCTATTTTGCGCACTTCCCGGTCGATCTCCTTGGGGATCGCCACTGCCTGGCCGCACAAGGGACAGGTGACGTGCGACTGCCGCAGTTCATGATCGACGAGGTCGCGCGCGGTGACGCCGCCCGGTTCCCCGGGATGGATCGTGATCGTGTGGAGTGCCTTCGGTGCTGCCATTCGTGTCCCTCCTAATCGTAATCGATACGACGCGGCTCCCTTAGTACGGGCACGGGATGCGGGCGATGACCGTCGCGGTCCCACCGCACGCGATGCCGATGTAGTTGCAGCACTGGTACTGCACGACCTCGAAGACAGGCGCGGTGCAGCCGGGATACGGCGGGTCGCAGGGATAGAAGCAGGGGATCTGCACCTCGCTGTAGCTGAGCGCGCAGTCGCACTCGCAGTCGTCGGGGATGCCGCACCCACAATAGTCCGCCGCGACCGGCGGTGGCTGGGCGAGCATCCGGGCGGCGGGGAGAAAGGCGACAAGCCCCCCTGCGACCTTCAAGACGCCACGCCGTGAGATTGGTTTCATCGTTACCTCCTTCTGAAGCGTCTGCCCATAAGCCGATTATCCGCATATAGGGATAATATGACATAAATCCCTACAATGTAGATAATACACGATGTAGTCGCCGGTTGTCGAGCCATCGCATGCCCGATGAAGGATCGACTCGCCATCGTGAGCGGATCGGCAGGCAAGCACACGGGAAGGAGGTCGTATGCCGGGTGATCGGGACGACAGCTATGGTGAGCCAATGCGGGAATCACCGCGCGAGCCGTTGCAGCCCACTGCGGAACAGCGTGCGGCATGGCGCGAGATGGGTCGCGAGAAGTTTCGTGATTCCGAACACCAGCGCTACGCGCAGAGCCACCGCACTGCGGAGAGCCTGCGCGACGCGGGCCGACATGGCTATCAGGCGACGGCCGAGCGGTATGGTCGGGATTTCGCGAGCGACCTCCTCGCCAATCACCGCCGCGCGCAACCGACGCGCCCGGAGCGTGAGATGGTCGGCCTCTTGAAGGAACTCGGGGCGGAGGAGGGGCGGGATTACCAGCGCGAGTACAAAGTCTCGCCCGGTATGTACGCGGACTTCG
>JAABUO010001119.1_pt1 | contig 37673 bp, 31 predicted proteins | sample 5559291 | NCBI WGS metagenome assembly JAABUO01 (sample SAMN10711878, study PRJNA513372) | rock metagenome | isolation source: Antarctica rocks | place: Antarctica: Victoria Land, Finger Mt sud
AATGAGAGGAGGACGCGCTCGTGCAGATCAACTGCGCAAGAGAGCATGAACCAGGCGGCAGCACTTTGGCCGCTGTCTTTCTTTCTCAGCAAAAGTCTGGAAGAACTTCCGCCTCTGTGTACTAGTCACTGGCATAAATATGATCTCCACCTTTCAAAGCTCCGGTCTAGCACGCTGTACACTACAGCAGCTTACATGCATAGCTCTTCTTGCGCCAACCGCTTGGCTAGTGAACAAAAAGGTGACTTGAGAAGAACCTTCAGTGTAACTGCTCATCACCGACAGTCCTCATTCGGCGATGAGCAATTTTTATGAAGAAAGATTTTGTCTAGGAGATATTGAGTATGCTTCATATTTTGCGGACCCTCCTCACCTGCTTCATCAAGGAGGGTTCGCAAAATATGAAGCATACCCTTCAGAGGGTTGTTACAGGTAATAGTTGCCAGTATCCCCTTTCGTTCGTGAACACTGGCAATAAGACTACCCCTTCATCAACCGTCTCAACACCGTTGGTAGGATACCACCATTCACATAATAGGTTACGTCGATGGGGCTATCCAACCTTGCGATTGTTTGGAAGGTGAAGGTCGTACCGTTTTCGCGCGTGGCTTTGACGGTGACTTCCTGACGCGGCTTCAAGCCTTGCTCGATGCCTTCGATGTCGTAGGTTTCGTGCCCTGTGAGGCCAAGTGATTCTTTGCTCTCACCCGGCTTGAATTGCAAGGGCAAGATACCCATACCGACAAGGTTGCTACGGTGGATGCGCTCAAAGCTCTCGGCGATAGCGGCACGTATTCCTAGCAGGAGTGGTCCCTTCGCGGCCCAGTCGCGGGAACTACCGGAACCGTACTCTTTGCCAGCGATCACAATTAACGGCACACCATCTTTCTGATACCGTACCGAGGCATCGTAGATGGTTGTCTGCTCACCGTCGGGGAAATGAACCGTGTAGTAGCCTTCCTTGTCGGTAAGCTTGTTGTGCAAACGGATATTACCGAAGGTGCCGCGTACCATTACCTCGTGATTGCCACGACGCGCACCATAAGTGTTGAAGTCACGCTTCTCCACGCCACGCTCTAGCAGGTATTTACCAGCCGGACTGGGGGGTGAGAAGTTGCCCGCAGGCGAGATGTGGTCGGTGGTGATCGAGTCATCGACCATCACTAGCACACGCGCACCATGAATATCTTTCACAGGCTCTATTGTGTCCGATATGTCCTGGAAGAATGGTGGCTCCTGCACATAGGTCGAGTTGGTATCCCACGCGAAGAGTGCCCCCGTCGAGTTCGTGAGTGCCTGCCAATGCTCATCACCATCGAAGACGTGCCCATAGTTCTGCTTGAACATCTCCGGCGAGAGTGAGCTAGCAACGACATCACGCACCTCTTCCTGGGACGGCCACAGGTCCTTCAGGTAGACACTATCGCCGTTAATATCGGTGCCAACGGGGTCTTTTGTCAGGTCGATATCGACGGTACCCGCGAGAGCATAGGCAACAACGAGCGGCGGCGAGGCCAGGAAGCTGGCGCGAACCTGTGGGTGGATGCGTCCCTCGAAATTGCGATTGCCGCTCAAAACAGCCGCCACCACAAGGTCGTTGTCCTGCACAGCTTCGGCAACTGGCTCAGACAGGGGACCGCTATTACCGATGCAAGTTGTACAACCATAGCCAACTAAGTGGAAGCGTAGAGCTTCAAGGTAGGAGAGCAGTTCCGCGTTCTTGAGATAATCCACAACGGCGCGTGAGCCAGGGGCAAGGCTTGTTTTGACCGTTGGCATGACAGAAAGGCCACGCTCAACAGCATGTTTCGCGACAAGGCCAGCGGCCACCATCACCGATGGATTCGACGTGTTGGTGCAGCTAGTGATCGCAGCAATGGCAACGGAGCCGTTTGTCATATGCGACTGTGAGCCGTTCATATCGACGAGAACCTGTTTGCTCAGTCCATTGTGACCATTGCCATTCGTTGCAGCAATCTTCTCCCGCTTTTTTGCATCCTCGTTCTGTGCCACAGGATCGAGCTTGCCATTTATATCGCCCTCGCCGAGATAGCGGTTGACAGCATCCTCGGTGGTGGCGTTCTCTTCGGCGTCCTTGAAGCGGTCAGCATAAGCGGCTCGGAAGACCTGGCCCAGGTTTTGCATCGGCACACGGTCCTGCGGACGACGTGGACCGGCGAGGCTTGGCTCAATTGAAGCAAGGTCCAGTTCGAGCAGGTCGTCGAACTGTGGCTCAGCCGAATCGTCGGTACGGAAGAGTCCCTGTGCCTTTGTGTAATGCTCGACTAGTTCAACCAGTTTCGCGTCACGTCCTGTATCGCGCATGTAGCGTAAGGTTTCAGCATCGACGGGGAAAAGCGTTGCGGTTGCGCCAAATTCTGGTGACATGTTAGCGATGGTGGCACGATCAGCTAAGGGCAAGCGGCTCAAGCCAGGACCAGTGAACTCGACGAACTTTCCAACAACGCCGCGCTTACGCAGCATCTGCGTTACCGTCAACACAAGGTCGGTCGCGGTTGCACCCTCTGGTAAGGCTCCGGTCAAACGGACACCGATTACCTCTGGCGTAAGTAGATACAGGGGTTGTCCGAGCAGCACAGCCTCGGCTTCGATGCCACCGACGCCCCAACCGAGAACACCTAGACCGTTAATCATGGTAGTGTGCGAATCGGTACCGACAAGCGTATCGGGATACGCGAGAGTCTCGCCGTTCTCGTCTTTTGTCAACACGACATGAGCAAGATATTCGAGATTGACCTGGTGTACAATACCTGTGCCGGGAGGCACAACACAAAAATTATCGAATGCTTGCTGCGCCCAACGGAGCAGCGCGTAGCGTTCACTGTTGCGCTCGTATTCGCGGTCAACATTGCGCTCGAACGCAAGTGTTGAGCCGAATGAGTCAACCTGTACCGAGTGGTCGATCACGAGATCAGCGGGGACGAGTGGGTTGATTTTTTGTGGGTCGCCACCGATGCGAGCAACGGCTGAGCGCATCGCCGCAAGGTCCGCCACTGCTGGCACGCCCGTAAAATCTTGTAGAAGCACACGACCAGCCATGAAGGGATATTCCGCTTCGGAGTCGGCGGCGTGCCCTGGCGTCCAACGTGCCAGCGAGAGTACATCATCTTCAGATACCAATTCGCCACCTGCATTACGTAACAGGTTTTCTAACACAATGCGAATGGTGAAGGGCAAGCGACTCAGATTTTGCACACCTTTTGCGGCAAGTGATGCAATTTTGTAGTAAACAACTTTTCCATAGGCACCTTCAAGAGTTGCGCGTGCGTCAAATACGTCGTTGTATGTCATAATATGCCATTCCTTTAATATGAAAGTAGAGAAAATGGGAAATGCTGAGATATATTTCCCTGACATGTCTTTACAGCAAAATTCTTTCCTCTCTTATTATATAACAGAACGCGGGAGCGCATCGGCATAGACCTTGCATATAACTTCCTGACTCGTTATAGTTGCAAAAGATGCTGGAAGTTTAACGAACGCGAGTACAATATATGTAACCTGTAGATTTGACAGTGTTGATGGAATCATTTATATGCAACATCAACCCCGAAAATATGTACTGTATTGTATTGACAAAGCAATACTATTTTCGTTACAGTAGAGGCGACAAAATACCTAATAAATGTGTTTCAAAAAGTGTGCAGGACAGGGAAGAGGAAGTTATTATGGGGCAATGTTTAAATAGAGAAGGGTGTGGTTTTCAGAATCGAGAAAAAGCTCGCTTCTGTGCGCGTTGTGGCATTCCAATGAAGAACGCATTTCTACAGGGGCGTTACGAAATCCTGGCACTGCTTGGCAAAGAGCGAGGCACAGTGATGCTGCAAGCAACTAACCACCACACTAATCAGCCAGTAACAGTACGCGCCCTCATTCCGCGCGAGACGAATGCAGAGGAACGTGAGAGCTTCTTACAGGACGCGGAACTAGCAGTGGCATTCTCCGCAAATGTTGCTGACCCTAACAGTATCCGCGTCATAGACTACGGGCAGGATGGACCGGTAGCTTTTCTGGTAAAATCAGAGTACCCACCAACAGAAGATACCGCTGCATCTGAACGACCACGCATTGTTGCGCGTGTAGGGGGCGATGTCTTTCAGCAGCAACACGTCCCGGCAAAAGTTACACCTCTATCCACAATACCCAACGATCTATTAGAGGACGAGGACTCGCTTACCCAGATCAGAATGGATGTGCCAACGCTCAGGAAAGAGCAGCATACAGACCAACCCATAGCAACAACATCAGAGATACAGCAACAAAGTGGTGAGTTCTATCCTGATTGGCTCGCTGAAGGCAATCGCGCTTATGCTTCAGGAAACTACGAGGAGGCTCAGGCAGCGTATGAGAAGGCTTCTACCGCCGATATCACCTCGGTTGATGCATGGAGTGGGAAGGCGGATGTGCTTTTTCACCTTGGATATGCAGAAGAATCGTTAGCCGCGTATGACCACACGCTTTCCTTACAACCCAACAACCCTGAACTATGGACGGCACGCGCCAGCGTCCTGCACGAACTACGCCGCTACGATGAAGAAATGTATTGTTACGAACAGGCACTACAGATCGACCCGAACTATGTCTATGCATGGGGAGGGCGCGGTATGGCACTGGCAGAACAAGGCAATGCAGAAGAGGCACTGATTGCCTTCGACCGTGCGCTACTACTCAATCCACAGCAGAGTGTCGTGTGGCAAGCAATGGGCGATACTCTCTACAGTTTACAACGCTATGATGAGGCACTCATAGCCATTGACCATGCATTGGAATTAGATACCAGTAGCGCATCACTGTGGGACAGTCGGGGCAATATTCTGCGTCGCATGAAAAAGCCAGAGGAGGCACTGCCCATGCATGAACGCGCTACATTGCTCGATCCACAAAATGCAACAGCATGGTTTGATCGTGCGAATGATTTGCGCGACCTGCGACGTTTCGCCGATGCGCTGGCGGTCTACGATCAAGCACTCAAATTTGACCCAACGCTAGCGGGGGCATGGTATAATCGGGGAAACGTTCTCGCAGCACTTCGCATGTATGAAGATGCGTTAGAGTCATACGATCATGCGCTAGAATATGATAGCGGTTTGATCTCTGCATGGTATAATAAGGGGAGTCTGCTCCATGAACTCAAACGTCACGACGAAGCCCTTTTCGCTTTTGACCACGCATTAGGAATTGATGTACACTATATAGCAGCATGGAACAACAAGGGGTTATCTCTTTTTGCACTTGGGAGGATGGACGAGGCATTAGCAGCACTCGACCAGGCGACTTCGTTTGCGCCCGACGAACCTGATGCATGGTATAACAAGGCCGTTGTGCTGGAGAAACTGGGGAGAAAGCAAGAGGCGCAATCGTGCCAGGAATGGGCACGTTCGTTAGAGCAACAGATGCGACCTATTGAAGTATAAATAATTTCTATAAACTCATCTATGTATTGAGCCACTTATGTATTACGAAGGGATTACCCTTATGACTCGGAGGAGGGCATGCGACGCTGCGCCGATCTTGTAGACTGCGGATTTGACAATCGGGACAGCGATTTGTTTTGTCGCGCATGTGCATTGCCGCTATTGGATACCTCCCTGGCTGGACGATATCTTGTAGAAGCGTTGTTGAGTAAGGGTGGATATGCGGCAGTTTTTCGTGGAGTAGACCAGAATCTTTCGCGCCACATTGCTATCAAGGTGCTGTTACCAAGCAAAACGACATCGAACGAACGAGACCACTTTTTACGTGAAGCCCGTATAGCGGCGGCGTTGGACCATCCCAACATCGCGCCTATCCTGGACTACGGTAAGGATGGTCTATCTGTACATGGGCGTGATGGCGTTGTTTTTCTTGTGATGCCGCTCTATACGGCGGGTTCGCTACGTACCCGACTGGCAGAGGTCAAGGGACCGATGCCTGCGGCGGAAACGGTCCAGAATTTCCATCAATTAGCACAGGCATTGCATTATGCACATACTCGGCCACGCCCAGTTATTCATCGTGACATCAAGCCCGAAAATATTTTATTGCATCAAGAGGATCATCGGCTTGTCATCACGGACTTTGGGATTGCACGTTCATTAGAACCGGGGGCGCGTGTCGGTAAAACAGTGACGGTGCGTGGCACAATTGGCTACATGGCACCAGAGCAAACGAACGGTGTTGTCGATCCACGAAGCGATCAATACGGTAGTGCTATCGTACTCTACGAAATGTTGACGGGCTATCATCCACTCGATCCGACGGGCGGCAACATTCCGGCGGTCTCGACGCTGAACCCAGAACTTCCAATCGCTCTCGATGCGGTCATACAGAAAGCACTCTCGACACGACCAGAGGACCGCTTCGGGGATATGCAAGAATTTATATATGCCTTCGACGTGGCATGTCGTCCTGTAGCAACGGCAAAAATACGTATTCCCACACAGAACACACCGCCGGAGATACGCGCACCACAAATAGTACGCGGGGCTACAAGTTCGTCATTCCCTGTTGCTCTCAATGGGACAGGAAAAAGCCCGACGGCAAATGGCAATTCTTCCGTTTCGAGAACACCAGCACCGAGTACGGGAACAGTGCGTGATAGATGCCGCGAGGGAGATCAATATCTCCGGCAGCAGCATTATTCGCAGGCATTGCAGGCATATGAAGACGCATTGCGGATTGACCCACGCAACTTCTACGCCTGGAATGGCAAGGGAACGGCTCTTTACAATCAGGGCAACTATCGTAAAGCACTGGAAGCGTATCAACGTGCAACCGAAATCGACTCTAACAACGCCGTTGTCTGGGTCAGTGCAGGTCTGGTGCTCAACCGTCTGCAACGCTATCAACAGGCATTGGTACACTTTGAACGTGCTCTGGGCATCGACAAAACCTATGTCGCAGCTTGGAACGGCAAAGCTGATGCACAGCTCGACATGAACATGCCAGCCGAAGCACTTTCGTCATATGAGCAAGGACTGATGATGGACCCGAAGAGCTTTCAAGCATGGAACGGGTTAGGGAACGCACGTTCATGCTTGCGCGACTTCAACGGTGCGGTCGATGCCTATACGCGTGCGCTCCTCGTCAATCCACGTAGCGCGGTCGCATGGTGTAACAAAGCCGAGGCCCTTATCCGTCTCGGCCACAACCGCGCCGCCCTCGATGCCTTGAACGAAGCGACCGAGATGGACAAGGGCTATGCGCGTGCCTGGACACTCAAAGCCGATGTGTACGAGGCTCTGGGGAATCCGCAAGAGGCACAAAAGTCAAGGAGACGTGTCAGGCCATGGGGATTGTTGAGCTAGCTAATAGACAAGTATACACCTTTAGCAATCTCAAGATCTGGAAGCTCTAACCGCCTGCCCCACTCATTATTGCGGAATGTTGCGCGGACTAAGGCCAACCAGAATCAGGGACCAGACGCCGTCGAGCGCAGCATCGATGTCGGGATCAGACCACTCGGCGGCGTGGGCCGGATCGTGGAAGCGGATTGTTGCGGTGAGCACCGCCCGACCGGAAACGAAGGGATCATCGGTGGCAAACTCACCCTGGGCGACCCCGTCGATCATGATATGTATGATTTGCTCGGTGAGGTGATCGACATGTGCCCTGATTACGTCCCTTGCCTCGCCAGCAAGCTCCCTGTACGTCGCAAATAACTCCGGGTCGTCAAGCGCATATTTTCGTTGCGTGGAACACAAAAGATTGAGCCAGCGCTGTAGACGCTCCGGGGCCGGTCCATCCTCGTTCGCTATCGTGGTAAACGGCACTAACTTTTCGGCCAGCCAATGTTCAGCAACGGCATCGCGTAGTGCCGCTTTGCTCGGGAAGTGCCGGTAGATGCTGCCGTGGCTAACACCAAGGGCACGGGCAACATCGACAACGGTCGTTTTGGCAAGCCCGAAGCGGCGGAGTACCTCCTCCGCTGCTTCGAGAATACGTTCGCGAGTGAGTGGTTCGTCGGTCATCGGTTCTGCTCTCGGCCTCGTTCACTATCGAGTAAAGCCATCAGTGGCGCGGGGTAGCGTTCGCCCGCGGCTGCTCCTGCCGGGATGGCCTGCTCGATCCGGGCCAGGTCATCGGCTGAAAGTCGCAGGTCAAGGGCCATTAAGGACTCAGTGAGGCGGTCGCGCCGGCGTGCTCCGACCAGCGGCACAATATTCTGTCCACGTGTAAGTACCCAGGCAATGGCAATCTGCGAGACGGCTGCACCCTTCGCCTCTGCAATCGAGCGCAATGACTCGACAAGGGCGAGGTTGTGATCGAGGTTGGCTCCCCTGAAGCGAGGGCTGACAGTGCGGAAATCACCAGGCGCATTTGAGAGCTCTTTCGGCCAATGTCCGCTGAGAAGGCCGCGTGCCAGGACGCCATAAGCAGTTATACCGATGCCAAGCTCGTGACATGTGGGAAGAATATCAGCCTCGATGTCACGCGAAAGCAGCGAGTACTCGATCTGTAAGTCGGAAATGGGATGCACCGCCTGTGCGCGCCGTATGGTAGCGGACCCAACTTCGGAGAGGCCGATGTAACGAACGTGTCCAGCCTTTACCATGTCCGCGATAGCACCAATGGTATCTTCAATGGGCACGTTAGGATCAAGGCGTGCGAGACGATAGATGTCAACGTAATCGGTACCAAGTCGGCGCAGGGTGTAGGCAAGAAAGTTCTTTACAGAGGCAGGGCGGCCATCGCTGCCAGAAAAGCCGCCATCGGGGTCGCGCAACCCCCCGAACTTGTCGCTGATTATAACCTGCTCGCGCGCCCGTCCGCGCAGTGCCTCGCGTAGCAGCTCCTCGTTATGTCCCATCCCATAGAAATCGGCTGTATCAAGCAGAGTAATACCACTATCGAGCGCAGCGTGGATCGTCGCGATGCTTTCAGCCTCATCTGTCGGCCCGTATGCATCAGACATGCCCGAGCAGCCCAGACCAATGGCCGATACTTCAGGACCATGTGTTCCAAGTGAACGTATAATCATCTTCTCAGCTCCTCTTTAAATATGCTTTGAAAGTTCCCTGGTAAAAGGATGTTCATCCGAATGGATGATAGGAGTATAAGCTATGGAATGACAAAAATCAATAGCTGTCACTAGAAACCTGTTATCTGTAAATCACAACATTATTATAGCGAAAATCATACAATTATCCTGGTGGGCAAGCTGTTTGGGATAGCTTGCCCACCAGGATAATTGTTGTAAAAATGACCGATTTAATGTTGGGATTTACACAATGCCCCTTCGCATCGACAATACCCCCAGTGCCAACGCTGCAATCGCACACACACCTAATACAAGCATGTCGCGTCCGAAAAGATCGGATGAACTGTAGAAAACAGCTTGCCCCAGCGCATGAATGCCATAGGTGAGTGGCACGTAGGCAGCGATGTTTTGGAGCCATAGAGGTTCAAAGGCAATGACGCCGATGCCACCCGCAAGGAAGAACAGGTAGATGGCAACATTGATTGAAATCGCAATAACAGGTTGCGACTTTTGGAGTGCGGCACCTAATGCGACACCTAGCCCCGTACTGAACAGGGCAATCATCGCGAGAATGACGATACTGGTGAGCCAGTAGATGCCTGTGGGCCGCGTCCAATCGAGAGCTGCTCCCAATAACAGCACAAGTAAACCCAGCAGAAATGTTGTCACAAAGCCTGCTAACACTTTTCCTACAATAATTGCGGTCCGCGATGCTGGCGAAAGCAGCAACTCCTTGACGGTTCGCGTCTCCCACTCACGCGATGTGGATATGCTGCTGGTCACTAAGCCTGATAGGGTGAGCAGCAGTATGATTGTCGGTAGCACTGCGTATTGGAAGAATTGTACATCACGCGCTCGCAGGTCTTGTTCCTGTATTCCGACCTTGATTGGACTGGCACTGCCCTGTGCTTGATAAAATTGTGTGATAGCATCCGGTACTGAACGCCGCACATCGTTAGTGAAGTCGAGGTTCAGGTTATTGACGTGTACACTCACAGGCGATGGATCGTGAGCATCGACGCGCTGTGTAAAGTCGCTCGGAATAGTAATAACCGCGATAACCTGAATATTATCGTACAGGTTTTTTGCTTGCGCTGGTGTCGCATCTGTAACGCGGAACACGTCGGCATTATGAAAGATTTGCTGCATCTGCTGCCCCTTGGAGCCTGAATCCAGCGTGACGAGTGCAACAGGGCTACGGCCTACAGCAACGGCACCGAGTGCTTGAATGAGCAGAAAAGCGAGTGGGGGAATAATCGTTGCCGCGATATTGCGACGGTTATTGAGCCAGACCCGCAAATCTTTTCTTATGATTGCCCAGATTGAGCGCAGGAAAGAGAACATCATGCTAAAACTCCTTGTATCAAAAACATCGCATTGACGTTAGCTTGCTACCGTACTACGTCGCAATACAAGTGCCGCGAGCAGAATCAGACCCAATGCGTACCCACACAAAATCAAAACATTTGCCCCTACACCGTAGGTATTTAGCGCAAAGCCATGAAAGGCGTATTGCTGCAACACAATCGCATAATAGACGGGGAAGATTTGCGCGATAACCTGTACGCTGGGAACGTTAAACGAGATTGGACCAAAAGCTCCACTAATAAAGAACAAAGGAATAGCGGTACCAAATGCCAGACCCGTAAACGCCTGTCGCTGCTTGAGCAATGTTCCTAATAGCGTACCCAACGCAATAAAGATGACGAGTGTAAGTAGCGTGAAGCCGATCACTGCTCCCCAATGCAGCGGATGCACGCCGATAATAAAGATGAGAACGGCCAGTACAACAACAACCGAAGCAAGACTCATCACCAGCGCACCAAGCATTTTTCCCGTTACAACGGCCCAACGGCTCGCAGGCGAGAGCAGCAATTCCTTCATCGTTGAGTTTTCCCATTCACGAGCCGCTGAGGTACCTGATTGCAGAAGACCACCCACGACAAGCGCGATAACGAGAATGGAGACGGTCAGGTACGGAATATAGTCCGTGTCTTGTTGATACTGGTCCTGCTCCTGTGGCACGATGGTTACGACATTCGGAAATGCCTTGGCGTAAAACGAGGTAATCGAGAGTGGGACGGCACGGCGAATGTCGTTGGTAAAGTCGGTGTTGAGGTTGTTGATATGCACATCCACCGTGACAGGTTGGTTGTTTCTGATTTGCGTATCGAAGTTAGTGGGAATGGTCACAACAGCGACGATGCGTCCAGCTTGAATAAGATTGTTCGCTTCGGTTGTAGTAGCTTTCTGTAAACGAAACGAGTGTGCGCCAGCCATTGCTTGATAAAACTGCTGCGCGTATGGCCCCGTGTCGTTCATCACAACGGCAGTCGGTGCCTGGCTACCTGCAAGTACAAACAGGCTAAACAGCACCAGAAAGTTTACAGGCAAGAACACTCCGAGAATGACAAACACGCGGTCGGTAAGCGAAACCTGAATATCTTTTTTCATACAAGCCCAGATGACTCGTAGGTTATAGGTAATGCGTGACATAACTTTTCCTCTTTTAGTCGCGTAACTCGGTCCCTGTCAGACGTAAGAAGATTTCATCGAGGTTCGGCTCACGTACCACAATATCGCGGATCTCGCCTTCCTGCGACACAATGTTGATAATCTGCGGTACAATGTTGCTTGTTCCCTGCGTCGTAATAGTAAGGTGCGTCTGCTCTTGCTTAGCTTCTTTGATACCCTCTAAGGCGCGTATTTTATCTATAGCGGCAATAACGTTTGCGGTCTCTAGCTCGATCACACTACCACCGTAGGTCTGCTTGAGATGCTCTGGTGTATCAACGGCAATCAATTTGCCATGATCGATAATCGCTAAGCGATCACACAACGCCTGTGCTTCTTCGAGATAGTTAGTGGTAATCAGGACGGTCTTGCCCTGATTTCGCAACGTGAGGATATAGTCCCAGATGGCGCGGCGTGCCTGCACATCTACACCAAGCGTCGGTTCGTCGAGATAGATCAATTTAGGATCGTGCAGCAGGGCGCGGCCAAGCGCAAGACGGCGTTTCATGCCACCAGAAAAGGTGCCGACACGCGATTTTTTGCGGTCCGCAAGTTGAACAAGTTCCAACATATCGTTGATACGTTGTTTCTTCTCACGATAGGGAATGCCGAAGAGGTCTGCGTGAAAGTCCATGTTGGTCCAGGCCGATAACTCCTCATACAGCGCGGTCTCCTGTGGTACAGCACCAAGAATCTGACGTACCGCGCGTGCATTGTGACGCACATCGTAACCAAGTACCTTGACCTCACCACTGGTCGGGACGCTCAAGCCACTAATCATGTTGATAGTTGTGGTCTTGCCAGAACCATTCGGCCCAAGCAATCCAAACACCTCGCCTTGCATGACAGTGAGTGTCAGGGAATCGACGGCATGAAAATTACCAAATGTCTTGGAGAGGTCGCGTATTTCAATCGCGGGCACTGTATTCTCGGTAACAGGTGCTTGTTCTGGTACTGTCAGTACCTCAGAGCGTTCTTGACTCATACAATCCTTCTTTCATGAAAATGTTCAAGCTATTCAAAATTCAAGCTACGGGAGATGCGCCTGAAACGGTCGCCCGTCTCTCCAGCAGCATCGGTCAGGTTGACGATGATACGTTGCAAGTTTTTCAGCAATATCGCGCGCTCTTCTCCTGCAAAGCCACGTAGCATCTCATCATTGAAAGTCGCTACTCTTGGGTTCAAAATCTCTGTAATGCTTGCACCTTCTGGAGTCAGGTAAACCTTAACAACACGGCGGTCTTCACGGTCATGACGACGTTCGACCAACCCACTTTGCTCAAGCCGCTTGATGATACCTGTGACCGTTGGCGCATCAATCCCGCGCTGCTGGCTTATTGTGCCAATAGTCATACCATCACCGTTGGGTAGCAGAGCTAAAACACCCCATTGTGATGGAGTCACGACATACAATTTTTCTTGCTCAACACAGGCTTTTTGCAGGATATCGGCAAATGCATAGGCAACACAACGTTGCGTGTAGAAAAGCCAATAGCCGAGATTGTTGTTCAGGTCAATGTTCATCTTTGTTTCGCCTACTAATATTTTGCGTGCTATTATTTTGCGTACTAATTAATTTACACACTGTTTGAAGCTGTGTGTCAAGTACCAATATTTCGTAGGGACCAGATGTGTCGCGTACTTGGACGCGATACATCTGGTCCCTACGAAACGTTAATTATACGAGCTCCTAGATAGAAGCAGAACTCACCGTTTCCTCTGATTTTCCTTGTGGTGTGCTTGCTTCGTCGCTGTAGTTTTTCGCGAGTGGCACATCTTTCAGGAAGAGTGAGGCGATGAAAACACCCACGCAGAAGACGAAGACGGTAATAAAGCCACGCTCGATACCTACGGCAAGCGAGAGACGCAAGGCATCGAACACCTGCTGCAACAGGTGATGCACGCTATTCGTGATTTGCGCCGTTGCCTGCATCGTGATCTGATGCGTTACCTGTTGTGTAATTTGTGGCGTTGCTTGCGCGGTAACTTGGGCAGTTACTTGATCTGTCACCTGCTTCGTGACCTGAGCCGTAATCTTTGCCACCGTCTGATCATGGTAAGGTCCTGGAGGAACATTCGCGGTAGCCTTCGCGACCGCCTTTGGCACTGCCTGTGCTACAGCTTGTTGCACCGCTTGTGCTACAGACTGCTTGATAATTGGCGGCGCATTCTGGGCCACAATTTTAGGTACGGCGTTATCTACAGCAGCCTTCGTACCATACTTGATGATATTATTCCGGTAATCGGGATTGATAAGCACCTGCTGATTGGTCGCCGCTGCTAAACCTTGTGTACCCAACTGCTTATACCCGCTTGGCAAATGGTTCGGTAAATCTGTTGCGACAATATTGTTGACGACAGAGCCTGTGATCGCGACACCCAGCACCTGCCCAACGGAACGTAGGTACGTAACCGCGCCTGTGCCAACGCCCAACCGTGTACGTGGTAGTGCGTTTTGGACTGCTAAGGTGACTACGGCGAAAAAGACACCGAGACCGATACCCGCGATAATCATATTGCGGCTGGCCTCTAAAATGCTGGTTGAAGAGGACATCAACGTCATCAAGAAGACACCGATCATAAGTAAGACGGCACCCGCGATTGTAACTGCCTGATACTTTCCAACTTTAGCGATCACAATACCACCCAGGGCAGCACCGACCACGAGACTGATTGTCAAAGGCGTAATTACCTCGCCCGAATTTGTCGCCGACTCACCTAGCACGCCTTGTAGGTAGAGCGGCAAGTAGATTACTAAGGAGAGCAACACCATACCCGCTGCTAACCCAAGCACAGAGTCAGCGGCAAAGACACGATTACGGAACAAGTCGAGTGGTAGGATTGGCTCGGCAACGAAACGCTCGGCGATCAAGAAGGAGATGTAGAGCAGACCAGCGGCAGCGAGAGCAATAATCACTTGTGGCGAGTTCCAATTATAAATCTGATTGCCACCCCATGTTAGACCTAGCAATAGACAGATAGTTGCACTTGAAGCGAAAAATGCGCCAAGAAAATCAATACGACGCACAGCGGCCCAACCTGTGTATCTACTACTACGCACAGAAATGTTACTTGGAAGATAGATGAGCAGTGCCGCTAGTGCAATAAGTCCAAGTGGCAAGTTGATGTAGAAAACCCAACGCCAGCGCGATGTGTCGGTGACAAGGTTTCCTAGCAGTGGACCATGATCGGCAAGCCAGCCCCCAATCGTCGGACCTACAACGCTAGAAAAGCCATAGACGCTTGAGAAAATACCTTGCCAGCGTGCGCGTTCCGCTGGCGGGAAGATATCGCCCACAACGGTAAAGACAAGCGAGATACCCATACCAGCACCAATACCCTGTAAGGCACGAAAGGCGATAAGTTGATCTATCGTCTGCGAGGCACCTGATAATATGGAGCCGAGTAAAAACAGGATTACACCTGCGACAAAAAACCATTTACGCCCAAACTGATCAGAGAGCTTGCCAACAATAGGAATCATCGTTGTGGAGCCGAGCAGGTACGCCGTTACAACCCATGTGTAGCGGTCAAAGCCTTGTAGTGAGCCAACTATTTTTGGTAAAGCGGTACCAACAATGGTCTGATCTAGTGCCTCAAGCAGCAACGTGAGCATAAGTGCCGCGAGAACACTAACAAGTGCGATACCACGAATACGGCTGCCACTTCCACTCGTTTGTTTTTGCTGCTCTGATGGAGTGGTTATGAATGTCTTGTCCTCTGGTTGGGCAGACGACATAATGCTATCCTTTTTGTTTTTCGGTTGCTGTGAACCAATAGGTTTCGTTTCCATGATAAATATCTCCTATACACAGGTAAAAGAGTTTAATACATTTGCAGGCACTTACAATGTCTCGTAATGGTGAATGCTGCCCTCTTGAATAGCAGTGCTCTCATTTTCGTGTAAGCTTTTGACCCAGCGTAGTTCCTGCTCCCATTGCTCTATATTATGTTGCATGACGTTGAGCACATCCTTGATAAAGCGGCCATTAACTTCGATTTCGGCTTCGGTACCCCAACTGACGAATTCGCGGGACATATCCTCGGCCTCTGCTGTCAAATGTAGAATGTGGGCCTGACAATAGTTGATATAGTGGTCAATCAGACGCAAGCGTTCCACAGGCTTAAGAAACATGAAGTAGGCGGCCTTTTGTTTGAACAACTTCTGATACTCCCCCGGATTTGAGGTGGTATCCATCATCAGCTCATGAAAGCGTTTACGTCCTGCCTCTGTAATGGCAAAACTTCGCAACTGACGGTCTCCTTGCTGTACGTGTGCTTCTCCGACATGAAGCGTAATCAGTCCTGACTTCTCCAATTTTGCCAACAAAGGATAGAGCCGACCATTGCTGACATGAGCATAGGGACCAATCATATCGTTAATAATTTTGGCTATAAGATATCCATGAGCTGGATAACGCATCAGTTGTCCAAGAATCGTCAGTTCGTACATCGTTGTATACTTTTCTTCTTTTCTTGAATGTCTACAAGACATGTTAGTATGACATGTCTCTATGACCTATTTATATCATGAAATCTTTGTGTTGTCAAGAGGATAACCTTTATTTTATCCCTGCATCCCCATTAAGTTGCCGCTTTCATAGCGGCGCAGTCCGAGGTGAAACACACCTGCCGCTATAGCCATAAACAACGTTGTGAAGCCTGCCAGCACACCTAGCAGAAGCCACGAGAACTGATGTAGTAATTGCAAAGGTATGAACGAGATGAAACCTGCTGGAATGACGGTGAAGAGCAGCAAACGTACTGCCCCTTGAAAGATGTCCATTGGGTAGGTGCTGAACGAGACCAACGCCCCGAACATCTGCTGCATCAAGCCCTCAGTATTGCCCAGGAAGAATGCCAGGGAGCCGAGCAAAATGGCAAAGGCAGTAAAAATGAAACAGACAAAGACGGTCAATAACAGGAATAGGCCAAGATGCAAGACATCAGGATGCAAAAAAGCGATGTATGCGCCAATGCCAAAGATGACATCGCCCCATGCTGTCGGGTCGGATGCCGCAATGCTGATGTGCAGCAAGACATAGCGCGGCATGCCGAGATACGCATCGAGGCTGCCCTTTATGATAAGGGCCGACAGTTGACGTGTGTTGCCGAATATACCCGCACCCAATCCGAAGCCGCATGCAGAGACCGACCATAGAATAACAATATCAGTATTCTGCCAGCCATGCACCAGTGGAAATTGGTGGAAGTAGGTCCACCAGAAAAAGAGCCACAGGCAATCGGTCGCCATCATCGTAACAACTTGAACGAAGAATGCTGTACGGTATTCGAGCGACGATTGCAGATTCGCAACGGCATACGCTCCTACAAAGCGCAACGTACTCAGACCTTTTTTGAACATGTCGCTACCCTCCATTGATATTGACGCGCCGCATCGCCAGTGAATACAACCCCAACAGTAACACACCTCCTACAAATAGCGTTATACCTTGTTGTAGCAGTGTCCAGCCAAAACGGTCCCCCTCAAAGTGAACCAGTGTGCGTGCGGGTGCGTATAGAATTGTGCTGAACGGTAGAGCCTGGGCGATACTCCGTAACGGTTGCGGAAAAATCTCTAACGGTGCCAGCACACCGCCCAGTACCAGCGTCACGCGGCTATACAAAAACGCGAACGATTGTGTCTCCTCGGTCCAGAAAGCCAGCAACCCAATTGCGAAGTAGCACACGAACTCGATACCGAACGCCAGCAAGACGACAAGCGGCCACGCCAATACACCTCGCCACGTGAAATGTGGGGGTCCTACAACCAGCAAGGCTAGCCCTATCCCTACAATACAGTTGATGCTGAAGCGTACAAGTCGCTCTCCCAGGTAGTGTGCGAAGTTGTACAGCACATAGCTACACGGACGCCCTATCAGATAGGCAAGCTGACCGGAGCGCACTTCTTCGTCGATACGCCGTGTCAGGGGTGGTAGGCTCATTGCGATAGCCTCAGCCGCGCAAAGATACCATATCATATCAGAGATGCTGAAGCCGCTCAATGTCTTTGAGCCATGTATTGCGTAGGTCGTCTTCCATAGTTGACTGAGAATAAAGACAATCGCAATCAGCATGAGCGCACGAAAAAAAATCTCCATCATATAGGCCAGATTATTCGCAATACTGACCTGAAAGACCGCGACATACTTGCCAATGCCGAACCAACGTCTTTTACGCTTAATGGGGATATATTGCTGCTCAACCACCGTTTCCATATTGCTTACTCTCCTCGGCCTAATGGTGCACTCTTCTCTTGCTCGTCTAGTTGCGCCACGTGATTTAGCGTTACATTGCCCTTTTCGCTATAAATTGCCGCGATAATCTCCTCCATCGGAGGGTCAATGATGGTCATATCCTGAATATGACATTGTTGCATGATCGCGGCAATGACTGGCTCTAACGGACTACGAGCCGTGTCAATTTCTAGCCGCAACTCATAGCCTTTGGCTTTTATAATGCTTACCCCTGTCGTACCTTGCAACTCTTCGTGAATAGAGCCGATTGATTGGACGCTCAAACGTTGCATTCCTGTGACGGTATCTGTTTTCAGTAATGATTGGGCAGGCTCGCCTAATAACAGATTAACTGTTTTGGCTTTCAAGTAGTCACGTTTCAGCGTCGCTACAGGTGCGTCGAGAATGATTTCGCCATGATTGATAACGATGGCACGACGACATACCTGTTCGACATCGCCTGCGTCGTGCGATGTGAGCAGAACGCTCAATCCCTCTTCCCTATTCAACTGCCCAATCAGTTCGCGAATACGCTGTTTAGCGATGACATCCAGTCCTATTGTCGGCTCATCCAGGAAAACCACTCTTGGCTTATGCAACAATGCCGCCACCAACTCACAGCGCATACGTTCGCCGAGGCTCAGTTTGCGCGTTGGTGTTCGCATATGTTCACCGATATCGAACACGTCGATCAAAAAGTCGCGTCGCTTGCGATATTCCTGCGGCTCTAGCTCGTAAATGTGTGCTAACAGGTTGAAGGTATCCTGTGGCGGCAGGTGATACCACAGTTGCGACTTCTGCCCGAAAACGCTCGAAATCGAGTATGCCAATTCGCGTCGTTGTTGCCAGGGTGTCATGCCCAGTACATGGGCGGTACCAGCCGTTGGATAGAGGATACCAGTGAGCATCTTGATCGTGGTCGATTTGCCAGCCCCATTTGGTCCGATAAAGGCCAACACCTCGCCAGCGTCGAGTGCGAAGCCTATATGCTTCACAACTTCTCGCTTGCGATAGCGCGGTGCCACTAACGAGCGCAGGCTGCCACCAAGTCCTGCCGCACGTTCACGGCTGCTAAATGTTTTTGCCAGATTGTCCACTTCAATGATTGCCATTGGTATTCTCCTTGTGCTGTATGGACCTATTTAGACGTGGAACACTTACGATGAGACGCGTTCTTCAATACGTGGAAACAAGATGTTGCCAGGAACAACCTTTGTCAAAGTGATGTTACCCCAGATAGTGGATTGTATCCATGCACCTGAGCGTACACTAGCATCTATACCTAGTTGGGCAAGGATGCCGTTACTTGTTGTCGGAATATACGGTGCAAGCAATACTGCGATGAGTCGCAATACTTCGGCAGCAGAATAGAGGACAGTATCGAGCCGCTCTTGCTGCTCTGCCTGACGTGCCAGTTTCCACGGCTCGGATTGCTCGATATACTGGTTTGCTCGCCGAACTAGATTCCAGGTAGTATTCAGAGCACCTCCAATATCCCATGCCTCTAATGCATTGGCTGCTGCTTGCCGTGTCTCAGTTGCCATGCCTCGTAAGTCCTCTTCTAGCTGTGTATTGGCTTTTGGTATTGGAATAGTACCTCCACGATAGCGTTGTATCATTGAGACGACACGGTTAAGCAGGTTGCCCAGATCGTTGCCTAGTTCATCATTGTAGTGACGGAACAATGCAGAACGTGAAAAGTCATCATCGGAAGCAAACGAAAGATTGCGTAGCAGCGAGTAGCGCACTGCATCGACGCCGATCTCATCAACGAGTGCTACGGGGTCTATCGTGTTGCCAGTCGTCTTCGAGATACGTTGTCCGTCTAGAGTAATAAAGCCATGCACAGCGACCTGCTTTGGTAACGGCAGATCGGCAGATAAGAGCATCGCAGGCCAGTACAAACAGTGAAAGCGTGTGATATCTTTACCGATTACGTGGGCGTCGGCAGGCCAATAGTGTGCGAATTTTTGCTCGTCATCGGGAAAACCTACAGCCGTCAGGTAATTGATTAGTGCGTCGAACCACACGTAGATGATGTGTTTGGGATTGATTGGTACAGGAATGCCCCAAGTCCCAAGCTCTGCACGCACGAGACGCGAGACCGAAAAATCTCGTAAGCCCTGCTTCAAGAGACCAACCACCTCGGCCCGTCTACTAGCAGGCATAATAAACTCTGGATGCGCCTCGATGTGTGCCAGCAAAGGGTCCGTATATTTCGAGAGCGCGAAAAAGTAGTTTTCCTCTTCTAGCCACTCAGGAGTTATCGACGGATGATTTGGGCAGTGCCCATTAACCAGTTCCTCGCTCGTATAAAAGGTATTATCATTGGGGCAATACCAACCAGAATAGACCGATGAATAGATATCGCCTCTGTCCCATGCACGCTGAAACATCTCTTGCGATGCCCGAATATGTCGCTCTTCTGTTGTACGCATCCAATAATCGTTCGAGATATCGAGCTTTGACCACGCTAAACGAAACGCCTCGTCCATCTGTTGTACCCATGAGAAGGGGTCCAGCCCATTTGCGCTCGCCGCACGTACCACGTGCTGGCTATTCTCATCGAGGCCAATACTAAAGTACGTATCATGTCCTAGCAAACGATGATAGCGTGCGATTACATCGGCTGCGACTTTTTCCAGTGCATGACCAATATGCGGTGGTGCATTTGGATAATCTATTGCCGTTGTAAGATAGTATTTTTGCGTACTATCGTCATCTTTAGAAATCATGTCCTACCTCTTATTCTATATAACTGGGAGAATAAAAAAGAGGGGCGCAGGTGTGTCACCTGCGCCCCTCGTATACTTGTAGCTACTTATGTAAGCATTGTTCGTGGATGAAAAGCGGGCAGCGACACCTGACTATATGCCATGTGCATCATTGGCATATAGGAACGACGGGTAAGCATGATAGCAATAGAAGAAACATACCTGCCTTGCATGGATATCACAGTCCTTTAGAAGTAAATGAGCTTTTGTAAAAAGCTCAAAATGAGCTTTATATTGTTCTGAATAAGTGTACAGGTAAGCATTGTGATTTGTCAAGTCTCCATCACACTCATCTAAAAAGAGTAATAAAAACAGCGTATTTTTGACAGGTGTAAAACAAAGAAGAAAAAATATCTTACATAGGGACATCTCCACCATATCTTAACCCAGAATTAACCATTTCCACTCTCTCATTTGTTAAATTCTATTTGCATAGATAAATTCCTATATTTCATATTAGATAGTTGGTCAAATATTATTGTAACGTTACTTTCTTATAGATAGAAACGTAGAAGTTTTCTGTGTATTTGCGCTGACATCCTATATAACCATAAAAAACAATTAAGACACGAAAAAGGAGCTTTCATGGAGCCTATTTCCTCTCAGCCATATACGAAAATAGGATCACTTCTAAAACAAAGAAGCCTTCGACGTTGGTGGCTCGTAAGTGCTATCGCTTTACTCATTCTTGTACCGCTCATGACATTTGCGGTTGGGCATCTTCGTGCTACTCATGCAACAGGTGTGGCTCCCACGCCACAGCAGTTACGCGATGGCTGGTATGGGGACCAGCCTAATCTCTCACCGGGGCAAGTCTCCGCTGGAAACTTCGGTCAGCAATTCAACACCGCTGTCGTGGGTCAGGTATATGCAACACCTGAAGTCGTAAATAACACCCTCCTGGTTGCGACCGAAAGTAACAACATTTATGGTATTGATCCCACTACTGGGAGCCAAAAGTGGTCTCAAAATCTTGGTACACCTTTCGACCCATCAGTCCTTCAATGTGCCGATATCAATCCATCAATCGGTATTACAAGTGCACCGGCCATTGACGCGACCAATAATATCGCATATCTCACAAGCGTTACTACTGTTAGTGGTGTTACCAACTACTCCATGCACGCTATTAACATGGCAACAGGCTTAGACAAGCCAGGTTTTCCCGTTGTTATTCAAGGAACGGCTGCTAACGCGCCAAGTCACACCTTTAATGCAACATATGAATTGCAACGACCAGCATTATTGCTAATGAATGGAGTAGTCTACGCGGCCTTTGGTGGACATTGTGATCGTAAGCCGTATGAGGGCTGGATTGTTGGTGTCTCTACTGCAGGTCATATCACAACAATGTGGACTGATCAAGCAGGTACGGATGTGGCGACTAATCGTGGTGGTGGTATCTGGCAATCGGGTGGTGGCTTAGTCACAGATGGCGATGGACAAATTGTCTTCTCTACCTCGAATGGAGTTCCTCCAGCAGCAGGTACAGCAAGCGCAGCCAACCTGGGCCAGTCTGCTGTTCGTTTGACAGTACAACCAGATGGTTCGCTGAAAAACACCGATTTCTTCTCTCCTTATGATGCAGATGTGCTTAACCTTAACGACTCTGACTTTGGCTCTGGTGGACCTGTTGGTTTACCACAGCAGTACTTTGGCACTCCTACGTATCCCCATCTCATGATCGCAGATGGTAAGAAGGGCTACATTTATATAATCAACGCCGACAATATGAGTGGTCGTGCGCCAGCAAGTGGACCTGACACAGTAATTAACCGCATTGGGCCTAATGGTGGTCTCTGGAGTACGCCTTCAGTGTGGCCGGGTAGCGGCGGTTATATCTACACGACTACGGCACAAGGTGGTAAGGGTAGCGGTGCCCTCAAAGCCTACCATTATGGCTTGGATGGCACAGGAAAACCAACCTTGAGTTCAGCAGGAACATCGTCCGACGCTTTCGGTTTCGGTTCAAGTTCCCCCGTCATAACCTCGAACGGTGTAACAGAGGGATCAGCGGTGGTTTGGACGACGTGGGAACCTGACCAGACAGGCGTAGGCGGTCAATTGCGTGCATACAACGCCATACCAGTTGCAGGCAAGATGCAATTGATCTATAGTGCTCCGATTGGCACCGCGAACAAATTCACTCCTCCTGGTGTCTACAACAATCACGTCTATGTCGGTACTCGTGATGGACATATTATGAGTTTCGGTTCGCCCGTCAACAATGTACTCAGTGGTCCCCCACTCGATATGGGGACGGTTGTAGTTGGCAAGAGCGCCACACAAACGGAAACATTGACAGCCAGCACCAATGTAACAGTTACTGGTATAGCAAGCACTGATCCTACGTTTACACTAGGTACGTCAACACCTGCGCTCCCTGCTACTCTTACGGCGGGCAAGACTATCCAGATACCAATCACGTTTACGCCAACGACCCCAGGCATCGTATCATCGACGCTAAAACTGACAACTTCTGGAGGTCCGATCAGTTTCGGGTTGTCTGGTAATGGCGTCTCTGCGACTGCCACTTTGATTGTCACTCCAAATCCTCTGGACTTTGGGCCTGTTGCGATTGGCAATCCTGCCATAACCACCTCGGAGACGTACACTAATGTAGGTGCTACACCACTGACGGTAACGGGAATAAGCACACCAAATTTGCCATTCTCGATTTCGGGACAACCAACAGGGAATTTGACGCTACCACCTAACGGCAACTTCACGATATCGGTAGGTTTCGCGCCAACAAAGTCCATTGCCTACACTGGCTCTATTGTGGTCACAAGTACAGCAGGAACGGTCACGCTCCCACTCACTGGTTCAGGAACAGCTCGACAAAAGATGGTGATCACAAATAAACAAAACAAGTTCGGCAATGTGCCTGTAGGAACGACGGCAACGATCACATTCACCGTTGCTAACACAGGTGGTAGCCCACTGACGATTACCCGCTCCAAGCCACCGATCTTAGGTCCTTTCGTAGCTACCTCAAATTTAGCAGAGGGTACTACGATTGCACCGGGGGCACAGGTTGTGGAGACTGTGACCTTTACGCCAACGTCGAAAAAGGAATTCAAAGACGTTTGGAGTATCAATAGTGACGATGGTCGTGGGGTGGTAACTGTAAGCTTTAGTGGTTTCGGCGTTTAAGTTGTGCTCTCTCAGATAATAGAGAACTAGCTTTTTACACAGCAACACAAGGAAAAGGGACGGGTAAATAATCGCTCGTCCCTTTTCCTTGTGTTCTCATATTTTCGCTCAAGGCAACAAAGACGTAAACCTGTGAGGTATAATACAGCAAGTGCCCTCTAGCACAAATAGTTGAGTATACTGTAAGGAGCGTATAGAAATGTCAGTAGTACGTACATCGAAGGTTGATTTACAGGTAAACGGCGATGACGCCTACGCATACGTGTCTCAGCCTGATGATAATGCACAACACCCTGGTATAGTACTCATTCAGGAATGGTGGGGCATCGAGCCACACGTTCTCGACCTGGCACAGAAGCTTGCGGAACAGGGCTTTGCTGTGGCGGTGCCCGATCTCTATCATGGCAAGGTCGCAACCGAGCCGGACGACGCACAGAAAATGGTCATGATGATTCAGAGTAATGTCGATAAGGCTGCGAACGAAATCATCGGTGCGCTCGATACCGTTAAGGCAATGCCGAACGTCGAGCCAAAGAAACTTGGGCTTATAGGCTTCTGCGTCGGCGGCTTCATGACCTATACCGTTGCGTCACGCTATACTGATTTAGGGGCTGTTGTTCCCTTCTATGGCGCAGGATACGATCCTACTCCCGAAGATGTGGCAAAGGTGAACGCTCCTGTACTAGCATTTTACGGTAGTCGGGACGATAGCGTATCCTCCGAACAGAGGCAGAAGATTGAGCAGATGTATAAGGAAGCGGGTAAAGATATTACCGTCAAGGTATACGATGCGGGTCACGCCTTTATCAACCCTGTTCATGGCGCAGGTAACGAGCAGGCGGCATCAGAAGCATGGCCGCTCGCAGTCAACTTCTTGAAAGATCATCTCAAGTAAACACTGCTTTCGAGAAAAGGGAGGGCGACATCGAAATTAATGTCGCCGCTCCCCTCATCTAAACGAATACCGGTCAATCCAGTATTCTATCTAATTCGACCGCCTGCAACTCTTCTAAATCCTCTTCCCAAAACGGTTGTTTCTTGCCACTTCCCATACGCGCTAGGAGTATGGGCAGCGATAGGACTAACTCAAAATCGTCGTCAGCGGCGATACGATTGAAGCGTTACAAATGCACTCTTTCTATGGTATGGTAGCGCGAGCATCTCAAAGATATCGAGTCTGGCTATGAAGTATGCACAAAACAAACGCATTGACCCTGTATAAGGTCAAGGACAAGCTTATAGACGGGCTTGCTATTCAGACTGCCAACAAACTTCGTTCTAGCTTCGCTCAGGCAGAATGCGAGGAGGACTTCGTTCTAGCTTCGCTCAGGCAGTCAGCGAGGAATGGCTTGTCACAAGGAAAACAGCGTGTTTTGGCATGAATGCAGACAGACCCACCTTCTGGGTGCTTGCTTACAAACAAAATGAAGGGAGTTGTTGTATTGGTGAGGATGCGGTGGTCTGCTGCTGAGGGAAAAGGGAAAGATAATCATAATGAAATGTCAAGAAATTATACAAGTCCTGCTTTTTGAGCAATTGCCAGCTTTTTCCACTCGACTCGCAACAAGGCGGCATCAACCATCTGATCGTCGATGACGATGGCACCGAGACCGCCCTGTACATCGGCTTTTTCGTACTCGTCGATGATATGTTTGGCTTTCGCGATCTCATCGGCAGTAGGAGTAAAAACAGTATTGATAATGTCAATCTGGGCTGGATGAATTGCCCATTTGCCATCAAAGCCCATGCGTGCTGCTGTCGTCGCATCACGTCGGCACGCCTCGTTATCGCGTATTGCGAGCGTTACACCATCGACGACGGTTAAACCTGCTGCACGTGCCGCGACAATGCATTTCGCTTTTGCATAATTGTAGTAAAAAAACTGCTCCGCCCCCAACTCTTGCGCTCCAATATCGCCCGCGAAATCGATGGTACCAAAGATGAGTCCACTAACACGTGGCGTGCATTTCGCGATCTGTTCCGCATGCAGCACTGCATCAGCCGACTCAATTAGCACTTCGAGTTTGATACGCCCAAGTTCAAAGTCCATATTCTCCTCAATTTGCGAGAGGAAGCGGTCAACAAAAAGAATATCTTCTGGGCCGTAGCACTTAGGAATGACAATCACATCAATATTCTGACCAGCCGCTTCGACGACTTCGATCAGGTCGCGGTAGAAGAATTTGGCACGAACATTATTGGGACGGAAGGCGCGGATTTTTCCGCCGAAGTCCAGCGTATTCAACGCTTCGATAACAGTCTTACGAGCCTCAACTTTTTGTGAGACCGCGCATGCGTCTTCAAGGTCGAACATCACCTGATCGGCGGCTGAAGCTGCTGCCTTCGTCATCATTTTGAGGTTGTGCCCAGGTACGGTGAGTTCAGAGCGCCGAACTCCAAAATCGCGTGCCATCACCATTTGCGCTTTCGGAGGGAGTATATTGCCGTTATTTGGACTGGTCATTGTCTACATCCTTCTTTTCACGATAATTAGGCTGTAGGATAGCTAGAGTGAGAGATCTCGCTGTTGAACAAGGGAGGCCGTTTCTTCCTGGAGTTTCGTATGATCGCGTTGATCATACGTCGTTCGAGCGTGCGCGACTTCTTGCAAATGCCCGTATGCCCAAACCCTTAACGCTTTCATTGGTTCTATCAGCGTCTGTCCCAATGGCGTAAGAGAATACTCTACGACTGGAGGCACAACAGGATAGACGACGCGCTGTACCAAGCCATTGCGTTCCATCGCCCGCAATGTCTGGGTCAGCATTTTTTTCGAGATGCCATCGATCCGCTTGAGCAATTGACCAAAACGCATCGTGCCCTCTTCCAATACATAGATGACCAGGGGCGTCCACTGATCAGCGATCAGTGCCAGCACTTGCCGCGAAAGGCAGGTAGCCCGAAAAATATCAGGATATGTTTGCTGTTTAGTTTCCATATGGTAACTCTATCACCTTTTGGTTCCTTCTTACAAGATACAAGTTTTTCGGATATAGTAACTACAAGTGATATGCCATCCACTCATCTTAGAGAAAATCCATGAAGAACAGACGTGTCACTCTTCTACCCATGAAATCAAATGGTGCGCGTAACGAGACGAAAGAATTTTTGAGAATGTACGAGAGAGTGATAAAAAATTAGACGAGAAATGAGAAGAAGGAGCGAGAGAATGTCCAAAGCAGTCAGGTTTAATCAGTATGGCGAGATCGACGTGTTGCAGGTCGTAGATGTTGAGCAACCTGCGCCGGGCCCGGGACAAGTACTTGTCAATGTCAAGGCAGCCGGTATTAATCCAGGTGAGGCGTCCATCCGTAAAGGCTTGCTTGCCGATAGGTGGCCTGCCACATTTCCCTCTGGGCAGGGCAGTGACCTGGCAGGCGTTGTTACCGCTATTGGTGAGAGAGTGCAGGGCTTTGCCGTGGGCGATGAGGTGATCGGTTTCACGCACAAGAGGGCCAGCCATGCAGAGTTTGTCGTTGTAGAGGCCAGCGACCTTACTCATCGTCCGCACAACGTCTCCTGGGAAGCCGCTGGCTCGCTGTTTGTCGCTGGGACAACAGCCTACGCAGCCATTCGTGCCGTCTCGCTTAAAAGAGGAGACACTCTTGCGGTCTCAGGTGCCGCAGGTGGAGTCGGCTCAATCGTGGTGCAACTGGCGGTAAAAGAAGGTGCAAAGGTGATTGGCTTGGCGAGCTTGGCTCACCATCAATGGCTGAGCGACCGCGGTGTCATTCCAGTCGCCTACGGTGAGGGCGTCGAGGAGCGTATTCGTGCAGCCGCTGGCGATTCCCTCGACGCATTTATCGATACATTCGGTGCTGATTACGTCGAACTTGCACTCAAGCTTGGCGTCCGACCGGAACGTATCGATACGATTATTAACTATGAGGCTGTAACAAAGTATGGCGTCAAGGCCGAGGGCAACGCTCAAGGGGCCAGTGCCTCGGTACTGGCTGATCTCGCCCAGCGTATCGACCAGGGAGAACTGGAAATCCCGATTGCCCGTGTTTATCCCCTCGCTGATGTTCGAGAGGCGTATCGCGAGTTAGAGCAACGTCATACTCAGGGCAAGATTGTACTCGTGCCCTGAGTTCTAACGTAGTTTGTTGCTGTATGACGACGCATTCGGTCAGAAGCTCTAAGCTTCTGACCGAGAAAATGACTTATAGAACTCTCGAACAGTTTGCACGATATACCATCAAGCAAGTAGCACTATGCTTGTGACGAACGCTTCTGAGTTAACCATCTTTGGGCAAAATCTACGGCGGCTCGTTGTGGGAAGAGCCGCGCATCTGCGGAGCCAACGTGTCCCATTTTGACGAGCCGCGTGTCTTGCTCAAAATCGTCGCCGATATCAGGAAAAATATCGGCATTGATCTCAATATCTTGAAAGTGTTTCCAGACACGCTTCCCATCTTCTATGATGGGGGACCCCAACGTGGTTTGTACAGCATGAGGGACACGATACTCTGCGAGGTGAAACGAGGTGTTTCTGTTGTAACCAACACCGAGCAAAAGCACCCAGCCATCCAGTTCGTACATACGGGCAAGTGGCGACCCTTCCCCCAATCCATATTCGAGGTTATGATGTGCCGTCACAAACTCGGCGTGTCGGCCCCATGCGGCAAAAGAGTCTGTTGGATGATTGCTACGTATCACTCCGGGCCAGGTACGAAACGCCTCTACGATCTTACCCATGAAATAGGTGGGTGTTGTCAGCGGGTCGAACGCAGGCATGGTATCATAGATTACTGGTAGCCACGCTTTAGGAACGGGGGGATTCTCCCATTTGGCGGGGTCTGAGTTGCCACTTGTATGTGTGGGGACAACGATGGTGCCAGCAGGTGTCACGACATCCATCAATGCCTGCACAACGGCAATGGGGCCACCACTCACCCAACCGAGTGAGCGCAACGACGAATGTACCAGCAGCGTCATGCCAGAGATTACTCCTAATTGACGGAGATCATGGACCAGATTTTCGCGAGTTCGCGGAACTGGAGTCATATGAATAATATCTTCTTCACTCATAGTATGAAAACTTTCTTTTTTATCTATCTCTTCACCTCAAAACACAATCATTTTCAATACTTGATACATCTCTATCCTGGCCTTTAGATTAAATTAGTCAAAAAAAGCTTGACAAGTTAGAGGCACTCTGATATTATCATACCTACGCAAAGGTACGACAAAAAAGTTCCGAAGCGTACAATAAAAGGAGTCGTGGTGTAGTGGCCTAACATGTCTGCCTGTCACGCAGAAGATCGCGGGTTCGAATCCCGTCGATTCCGGTCGCACCAGTGTTCTGTCACAAGCAGGCCTCTGGTCTCGTCAAATTCCATAACCCCGTTCAGCATCCGTAGAACAGGAAGAAATGCTGGACGGGGTTTTATTGCAGCTATCACCTTGTTTTCCAGATCGTAGTATAAACCGCCTGGCTCTAAGATAATCGTCACCATCTCGTACCTTTCCTCGACCGATGCTACATCCCATAAAGCGGCCATGCCTGGGAGATGCTCACCGGCCTCAATCACTTCATCATACGTGATGCCATCGACTTCCGGCGCATCAAGTTGCTTGAGAGCAAGCTCGGCTGCTGCCATCTCTCCTTGAAACTCTTCTTCTTCAATGTATCCTTCTTTATACAACTTGATCGTGCGGGACTTCTTCAACTTGAGACGCTCCTTCTCGCGCTCCATGTTTTCAGGCGTGACTCCAGCTCTGAGAGCCTCGGCTACCATACGGCGCCGGATGATCTCACGCCAATTCTCAGGTAATACCAGACCCTTGAGGAATTTGCCAAACTGCTCGTCAACCAGATCAATCCGAATCATCAAGTTGCCACCCACAGGACATGGGATACGGCGTGCCTTTGCCGCATCTCGGTAGTATTGCCGCCGATTGTCAGGTGTGTTTCCCGTATCACAGCGCAACTTCAAGCCACAATGAATGCAAGAAATATAGCCCGCAAATTGATAGACATGTTTGACCTGCTCAGTACGAGTACTCGCATGGTACATCGATTGAGTCATCGAACGTATCTTTTGCCATTCGTCATAAGTAAAAGCCGCTGGGTGCAACCCTCGAAATCGTTGCTCCTTGTACTTCACTGTCCCTCGATCATCTCCCGGAGCAAATCCAGCATAAAAATCATTGCGAAGCATGGCTGTCACGGTATCTTTGTTAAAGAGCCTGTCACCAAATCGCTTACTACCGGTGCGATAGCCTGCCTCGTTCAAGGCATCAGCAATCTTGTCAGCCTCCACCCCTTTCATGCGTAGTTCACCAAGTAGACACAAGCCAGGATACTCTTCGGGGTCAAACTCTGGTGGTGATTTCGGACCTGTCGAACGAAACCCAAAGGGAAGGTCACCATTGTAGAGTCCCTGTGCGACGCGCTCGCTTTTTCCCTTGCTCGTATGCTTTGCCAGCATATCAGAGAAGTAGGCTGCAAATGCTGCGAGAATAGTCAGTTGTAACATCCCCTCTGGTGTACTGTAGTCAATGTGTTCGGATAACGAGATAAATGCGGTGCGTGATTGTGAGAGAATGCGGAAGCTCTGCAACGTGACCATCACGTTACGTGACCAGCGATCTAGCGTATGAACGAACACCATGACTTTCCCTGGATTGGCTTGTATATAATCGAGAAGCCGCTTAAAATCGGGGCGATGAGCGATTTGCTCTCCGCGTGCGCTTCGCTCGTCGTCCTCAAAAAAGGTTGGTTCCGGCAAACCGCGTAACTTTGCTGCATCTCGAATAGCTCGCCTCTGTGCATCAATACTGTAGTTGTCCTTCTGCATTTCACTTGAACGTCGCACATAGCCAACAACGATCATACTGCTATTTGGTTCAAATTGATTAGGCTGCGGAAACATGATTATCTCCTTCGTCTCGTTGCTCCTGATGGAGCAGTGATAATTGCTTGAGAACCTCTGGATTGTTTTCCTTCAGACATCTCATCAGAATGCGTGCAATCAAACTGCAAAATGCGACTTCATCTGATGAGAGGCTTTCTCCTTGCTGGATATCTTCTTGTTTCTTTTCCAACATCGTTTATCACTCCTGCTATCGTAAAAGATACTCTACTCAATGGCTTTAATATAGCAGAAATGAATTATATATACAAATAGACGCAGAATATCAATCTATAATAAAAATAGGTTACTAACATGCGTCTAAAGCTGCTTCATAAGCAGTTCCTATATTTCTCCTAGGAATATGCGCTTCCCGACTTTTCAAAAGCTCAGAAAAATTGCTTTTATTCCTTATTTTTCATTATCCTTCTCGTACGACGGGGAGGTGCCAAACTAGTTCCGTCTTGAACATGGAGTTCAGTTTCTTTATACCAGATAGTCCCTCCTTTTTCTCAATTCGCCGTTACCTACTTTCATTGTCATGCTACGTCACTTAGCGCAAAGAGACAGTAACTGACATAAGTCTTTTTTCCGCCTATAAACAACACAGTTGCCTAAAGCTGACTCTCGTGACAGCAATAATACATAATAAAATTGCATCTGTCAACCCTAAAAAGCCTTTAGGTGACTTGACATGACTCTAGTGACCTGCTAACATCGAGATGTCTATAGACGAAAGGGGGCACTATATACTCTCATGGCATCAGAAGAGATATTAGAGGTTAAAGACGTTGCCAAGATACTCAAGGTAAGTACTCGCACTGTGATACGCTTAGCAGAGCGAGATGAACTCGTGGCATTCAAAGTCGGTGATTTATGGCGGTTCCGTCATTCAGATGTTGATGATTATATACAGCGGCAGATACAACGTCGCCAAAAGAACGGTTGAGTCATGCACCCCAAAGAGATAGACGGGATCAAGATAATTTATCTGATTGTTATCAATTATTTGGCTTGCGTCTATCTAAGTGGTACTCCAGCTATTCCTCTAATATCCACCTAGATAGATATCGTGGTGTATACCCGCTTCTGTGAAGTCACAAATGTGGAACTAAGTCAAGGGAACCAAGCATCAGAACAGGGCAATTGCATCTAATTTTTGGTGAAGCCTGTAGTGCGGACCTACAGGTTGAGCTTTGGTAAAACTCATCATTGTGAAATGGCTCATCGTCATGATCCGCAAATTTAGATGCGATTGCCCTGAGCATCAGAACAAGTGGTTATAGCAGAGGTGCTTGGATAGGCGACTTTTAACAGATAACAGCTTAATGTACAAAGAGTAAGCTATATAGACTACTTTGCAATACATGCTTACTCTTGATATGGCAATAAGGGTTCTGAAGAGTAGACCTAATGAACATTTGTGAAGTAACTAAGGTGATCTATCTAATCAATCAAACTATTATCACAAGCTTACTACAGAACGTTTAACAATTTTTCCTGTATTCTCATCAACCCTATTCTCACGCCTTGTAAATTCATAACTTGCTTTCTTCGACGTTAGTGCAGCTTGAATGGCTTCTATGACTTGTCTCTGTTCACCCTGTCTTAGAGGATTTTGCCAGGCAAATTCGATAAGCTTTTCGCCCCAAATTTCTCCTTTAGAAAGATGAGCTAATTGAGGTAAAGCTCTCTTTGCCTTATTTTTCAGTTGTTCAGCATTTTGGGCACCTTTAATAGCCTCATTCAAGCTTAGACGATCTTCTTCTTTAGGTTTGTTCTCTGCGTCTTCTAATGCTATCTTCCACAGCACCTCTTCGAGTTCTGGAAGATCAAAATTAGCAAACTCAAAATCTTGCTTGGAAATGAAAAAGCAACCACAAATTTCATCATCTTTAGCTGCTTTTTTCACAGCTAAAACAAAATCTTCCCGATCACCATCAATGAGTACCATACTAAATACATGCATAGCTATATCAGAACGTAAATTCTCTCGAAAGGTGACTCCTCTTCCCCCTTTTTGAGCAACTTCGCCTCGTAAATTAATGACTTCGATAGATGTTGCTCCTGCCATTTGGAAAAAGTGACGGAGTGCTGCCCACTCCGTCGCTCCCTCTACATAAAAACGGAGGCGAAGTCCATAGTGCAGCTCATATTGTCTCATAAATTCTCTCGCCGCATTTTCGTCCCCATCTAAAAGTCGATTTGATCCATACACTTTTGCTTTGACATCTTCAGGAACCCACCCAAACCCCAGTTCGTCTTCTTCGCGCAACTCAATATCAAAAACATTTTCTGTTGCTCGTCTGAGTGTTTCAGCCATTGTTCTAAGCAAAAGGGCACCGCCTAGATGACCTTGCAATTCCACCCGTAATTGTCCTTTTCCAAGACAAAGGAGAGTATGTATCCAGCGGTTTGAATCAAGTGTTTGCGTAGCAACGCAAAGTTCTTGCCGTATTTCTTCAAGCCTCTCTTTATCAATACGTCGATAGAGTTCTGCAATATCTTCTTTCCAATAGTCAGTGATTTTTTGATGTGTTTGTTCTGCACCAGTATCCATGTCACCAACATCTGCTAAGGAGAAGTGTATAGAACGAAAAATGCGTTCATAAGTACATGGCTCAGTTACAATGGCAAGGGCAGCAACATTATTCCAGGCATCAATCCTTGGTACAAACCCATCTGAAGTAGACCACCTACTGAACATGGATAAACAGATGTCCAAGACTCGATTGTACCCTTCTTGACGAAGCATCTGCATACGAGAGATACGTAAGTCAAGCACTCTATCTAAGCAGTAGATTATATAATATCGAAACGGATGGAACAAAAGCTGTATGTCTGACCGAAGAGGTTTCAACGTCTTTATAGCATTTTCCCATCCTTTTCGTCGCTGACGAAGTTTCCTTTCATCAGAATACATGTGGTATCCGTAACAATCACTGCCACGATCAGTAAGGCCGGCACGATTAAGTTTTTTTCGACTTAGTACAAGATCAGCCTTTACTAGTCCTAATTGCCAGAGTTGCGTAATATCTTCTTCGGAAAAATTAGACAGCCCACGATCATAACAAAATCGCGCTATGTCATTAGCTGTTAAGAATTTCATTTGCCAAATGTGGCGACGTTTCGCTATCCATGTTCCCGGTACTATTGATTCCAAAATTGGGGTAACGTCTGAATCTGCTGCATGCATATATTTTATTCCTCACCATCTATCAAAAAAGACATTTCGCCTTCATCTATACACCTTATATATTTCCCGTCGCCTTGATAGCATTAACCACCTTTCGGAACGCTCCATTGTCATAGACAAATCCATCATGCTCATTATTGTCGCCATCGGTAAATTTCGACCATGCTATCTCGTCAAAGAATATCGTACTTCCCAGTCTCTGGTTAAGAAGCTTTTTCACTAACACTACAAAAAACATAACAGCAATATCTATATGTCGTTGCCGTTCAAAGATAAACTCTAGCGGAGGAACGGTAGTCCCATGGATAATATGATTTCTCAAGACATAGAACCGATCTGCCCACATAACCTTAATCGACTCTGTTTCGAGGTGAGTAGTACTTCCCCTTTCGGATTTATAACGCAGTACTTTATCGTTCGGTAGCACTGTCGTGCTTTTAATCTTGTCCTTTAAGCCCTTCCGTTGGTCTTTCATCGACAGGTCTAATAACACTTCCAAAGCACTCACTTGTAATAATATCCGTGCATTTAAGCTGACGTTAGGATTGTTAAAGTAGCTTTCAAAGAGTAAATCCGTTGCCCTGAGTATTCTATCGTAGAAAGTACCGTCTAGGACTTTTAATTGCCTAAGTTGCATAAGGAGATCATCGTCAAAGGAGACCTGCCAAGGTTTGAGAATGTGCGAAGGAGCGACAAAACTTATTTCTTGCATTTTATAACCACCAATAGTAGACTTGACGATATAGCCTGCACTCTCTGAGACATGGTCGTTTGCCAGTTCAAAGTTTTGGTATACCTGAGAGAAATTTTCTGACGTTGCCATATCCAGACCCGCATTCACTCCTTGAGCAGTTACGTTGTTTTGAGCAAGAAAAGTAAGGAAGAGCAGTAGCCGTACTTCATTAACAAGTACTATCTCTGCTTGGGAGTATGGCCTAAAATCAACATTTCCTATGGAGAGTATTCCTATATCCTTTATAGAATGGTTGCCATATTTATTCATGGCAAGGAGAGCATTTATCTTGTCTCTGAGTATCCTGTCTGGAATATATTCCTCTGCTTTTTTCGTAAAGTTCCATACTTTGATGTTGTCGAAACTAATCTCTTCGATGGTTCCAAGCATAAGATAAGGGAAATAGACTATTTGCATCTGTATAATAGCTCACTTCCAACGTCACGTACTCTTCAGCTAGTTGATCATGGTTAAGTATTCCAAAGTATACCAGAAATAACACAGCAGGCCAAGAAACAGTGCTTTCTTGGCCGAGAGCTGATGTTTCATGGTTTAGGAGCGTGACTAATTCCGTAACGACGAATAAAATTTGAAACCACTTCAAATCGGTTTGTGAGTTCAGCAAAATCTTCTGCTGTGTATGACACTTCTACCCCATGGACATACTTGTTTCGCGCGTTTACTGCTTGTTTTACTACGGTACTGTATTGTTCGTCTATGTCTTCAGCAGATTGAGTAAGTAGCTGCCACATCCTCAATACTGAAGTGACTTGATTTCGAGGGATATCTATTCTCAACGCAAGTAACACAAGGAGTAAATTTGTTTCAAAGCTTATAAAATCCCTTAGAAAGCGTGCCTCTACATATTCTTTGATAGTTGATGTGTCATCAATAAGCTTGTATTTTTTTAGTAGCTTCGGCTTATCCTGTGATAGCCTTTCGATATCTGGTTTCTCCCAATACTTTATTCTAAAACTGGGTCTATTGTTTCGTATAAAACTTTCAAGGTGATCCTTGTTAGGATTAGAGAGGAAGTTAGAGGCGATGATAAGTAACTTATCTGGCCTTTCTGCTGTAGCCCATGCTAAGGCTCCCTGTATTTTATCTGGTGGTACACCTTGCTGATAGTGTTTGCACTCAATAAACCATGTTTCCAGATATACACTTCCATCAATATCTTCATGCATGTGTTGACATTCAATATCACGACCTCGATCAGAAGGACTTGAGGAGTATCCTGTTCCCTTTCTCCAGTTAAGATTGATGAATTTTAACTCAAAGAGTAAGTCATAGCAAAACTGCTCAAATTCGGTATCCGTGAGATGGTTAAGCGAGAACTCCGGCATATAGCTTCCTCGTCATCTATTTACATCTATTAAGGGCTTTACTCAGCTATATTAACATATGATAGCAACTAGCTGGATTGCGTACATAGTTGCGTGACAAAGGGCATCAATAACGATACCATACAATAGTATAATAGCATCAGCTTTTGAGAACGACAGATGAGAAGCCTCTAAAGCATGAAAGAGAGTCGAGCGAGATGGATGAGAAGAGCTACACAAAAATTTTGTCAACTGATGAGACAAAAACAAATTTGATGGCTGCCGCAGTGTATCTGACAGCTTACGAATTGTTGATGTCAGCCATTATAGAGCAACTCAGAAATTTCTTCTTCATTGGAACCAAATTTATGGAACAAGACTACCAAAAAGGTTCTCTCCTTGGATAAAAATAAATTTATTGCTTCCCGTCGTTGGCTGGAACAGATGGAAGCCATTACAAAAGAAGACATTGACGAGGTGGTAAAGATCAGAGAACATCGCCACAAAATAGCTCATAAACTACCAACGTTCCTTGTTGATGATGCTGTAAATATCAACACAGCATATATTTACAAAATGCATGAGCTACTAACAAAAATAGATATGTGGTGGTTCATGCAAGCTGAACTCCCATTAAACCCAGATGTACCTATTCATGCTTATGGAATAGTTAGCGTAAAATCAGGTCCAATACTTGTTTTAGAGAATTTACTGTCTCTTCTTCCTTTAGAGCAAAAGCCTTTCGAGGAAAAATAATAAAAGCTTGTACTGCCTCTCCAAGTTAAGCAGTCTAGGGATGAGATTACCTCTGAACTGCTTATATTTAGCAAAGAGTAGCACTTCTATAGCTGCAAAAAGTGTTGCTCATCATCATCTTCGCCCTTCTGTATGGACGGAGTTATTGACGATAATGATGGCGTAGATGATATACTCGAAGGACTAGCCTTTGAAGACGGTGTGATTGGAGGCTCTGGCTGTACACACACACGGGGATGGAAGGGAAGATTCGCCAATGCTTTTAAGAGACGATCTTTGTAGTAGGGAAGACCTTTGACCTTCATCGCAGAGAGAGAATTGGGGACCATTAAGATCAAGTTCTTCCCCATCGTGCGAATCTCCTCCGGCTTGATAAGCCGTCGTGAGGTTTCCCCTTGAGTCCACGAGGAATGTTCGTTCATACCATAGCCGCTTGTATGTTGGCTTGCTGTAGGGACAGTCGTATCTCCGATCCTCTCGCTATAATACTGTGCCACTTCCTGATCCACACCAGCTAGTACTAGGTGCGTACCAGCATTCGCTCTGATTGTTTTGCCTTCTTCTTTTCCATATGTTTCCCACAATTGAGAGAAATCTTGGACGGCCATGAAGATGGCAATGTGTAAGTAGCGGGCCATGCTGATAATATCGCCCATTCCTGGAATACGCCCAACTTTGGTGAACTCATCGAAGTAACATGCTTTGCTTGTACCACCTCGATCCCACGCCGCGAACAGTTGCATGCAAAAGGTTGCCAACAGAGGGCGCAATCGTCTCGTATCCTTGCGGGGAACGCACAGATACAAGGCAATGATTTCGTCATTCATCGTGTCAAAGTCGATGTTCTCCTCTGGCTGAGGACTCGTACCTGTGACTTGCCGTACCTTCGGACTAGCAAATATCTGAAAGCGATTACCGATATCAGACATAATGCTGGCGGTCAAGCGCTCATTCTCCTCCATATTGCCCAAGAACTCTTTGCCGAGGCGTTGTGCTTCCCCTGAGGGAGTTGTCGAGAGTGATCTTGCCCCGCCTTTGTGGAGGAGGAAAATCTTCGGATATACTGTTTCACAAGGAGAAGAAGAACCATGGGCAAGAGCCAAAAGACCTACACCGCCGAGTTTAAGCGAGAAGCCGTGCGACTGG
>JAABUO010000656.1_pt1 | contig 37612 bp, 39 predicted proteins | sample 5559291 | NCBI WGS metagenome assembly JAABUO01 (sample SAMN10711878, study PRJNA513372) | rock metagenome | isolation source: Antarctica rocks | place: Antarctica: Victoria Land, Finger Mt sud
CGACCCAGCCGTTACCAGCCACGCCGATGTCGATAGGCTACTGCGGACGGAACCGCAGGTTCAGCTCACTCCTTTCGTGTTGAACAATCATTCAAACAGCATCAAGTCGCACGGAGGTCTCCCCCTGCCTCCAGCGTGCGCCGGCGAAAAGACCGGCTCACCTCTTCCGTCACCCCCTTGTATCTTCCTTTTTGAGCCGTGACCATTGCGTCATGTCTTGGCGGAGAGGTCGTCACCCCCTGAGGCCGGTGCAGTTGCCGAGCCTGTCGCAGAGAGCGGCCCCCGTCCTTCTCTTTCTACGCCGTGGAGAATCGAAGGCCATCGAGCCTGCATGTGCAAGGTCGGCGAATAGAGCGAGTCCGTACGCACGGATAAGGACGGTGTCGAGGCAATTTCACTCAGGAGGCTACATGGCAAAGCGGTCCATTACGCAGCAAGGTACCCAGTTTTGCGGGATTGACGTCAGTGCAGTGACTTTGGCCGTGGCGTTCCAGCAGGAAACACAAACCATCTAAAGAACGGGTATTCCCGAATACAGCTGCCGGCCACAAAGCCCTGATCGGCTGGCTACTCAGGAGGAAAGTGCAGGTGCGTGTGACTCTGGAGGCAACCGGGGTCTACTCGTTGGACCTGTCATTAGCGCTGGTTGCGGCAGAGGGGATTGAGCTGGCTGTTCTAAACCCAAAAGTCGCCCACCGGTTCGGACAGACCCTTCGCAGATCGAAAACCGATGCGGCGGACGCGGAAATGTTGGCCGAATATGGACGGCGTATGCCCTTTACAGCGTGGTGTCCTCCAGGCCGCAATGTACTCCAGCTACGCACAATCAGTCGCTACATCGAGGGTCTGACCGTCCAGTCTGCCCGCGATCAGAATCGCCTTCACGCTGCCGACGGGTCAACGTCTACGCCTCGCTGCGTCATTCAGGATCTCAAGCGCTCTCTCCTCTCGATAGAGCGGCGTGTTCTAAAGCTGCGGCGTGACGCGATGGCTCTCATCAAGAGTGACGAAGTCATATGTCAGCGCTACAAGCTCCTGGTTAGCATTCCGGGGATCGTCCAGGTGAGCGCAATCCAACTATTGGGTGAGTTTGGCACCCTGTCTCCTGACGTGACGGTGAGCCAGTGGGTTGCGCATAGTGGCCTCGATCCAGCTCATGAGGTTTCCGGCACATCTGTACGGAAGCAGTCCCGGATCAGCCGAGCCGGGAACCGACACCTGCGGCGTGCTCTCTACATGCCCGCCCTGGTCGGTTCCCGCTGTGATCCACACCTGAAAGCCTTCTACGACACGCTTCTGGCACGGAATAAAGCAAGGCTCCAGGTACTGGTCGCGGTAGCCCGCAAGATGATTCATGCAATTTACGGAATGTTCCAGAGCAAAACACCCTATGACGGCAGCAAACTCTTCCCCACCCTGATTGATCGTTGTGGGGAAGGAGTCCTATCCGCTAGGCCGTTGCACGGACAAACGACCGTTTGAGTGAGGACAGGGTACGCCCATGTATGCGAGATGCCCTGCGAGTCCAAGTGTTGATTTCTCAACATAAACCGACTCCACCATACGAGGGCGCTGATGAGAATGCGGCGAGTCCTCTACTGATAAAGGTTTGCTGGCGTGAACTCGGGGAGCATTACCAACAGATCATAACCGTAGATGAGGTTCTCCCACTCATTCGGCAACTCTAAATTCCGGAATCGCAGCTTTCTCAGGTCGACAACAACGCCTTCCGGCTCCACACCGTTGGGTGCCGGTATCATGTCCACCACGGGCTTTAGCCAGTGGTACTCCGGAATATCGGAGAGCACAAACGACTCGTTCTTCATAGGTCTAGCGTACCCTCCGAAGTCTGCCAGTGTGCCCTTTGCCGCGAGCACCTGGATGTGGAGCGAAGTCGTATGGTCGACCGACGCAAGCTCTGCAACAAAGTCTCCCAAGTCGAGCTGATGAAGGCCATTGAAGCCCTTCCACATATGGTTGTCACCGAACTTGAGCAAAATGCGTGGAGCAGTTGTGGTCCGTTCTAACGTGCGGTAATGATCGAGGAAGTGCTGCTTCAGCAAACTTGAACGCACCGAGTTGCTCTCCGGTGAACCCGCACTATTAAGCCGGTAGATACGTCTGGATTCGGTGAATTCATGCATGATGGCCTGGCTTGTTGGAGTACCGTCTGACGCCAGGGCGGCTTGCAATGTGAAAATATCGCTGTCGCTCGCACTGTCGAGGAAGAGTTGAGTCGCATCGCCGCTTGACCTGGCCTTCAGCTCCGCTTGCTTGTCCTTCGCCTCAGCGAGCCGAATCGCAGCAACTGTCTTCGGACCGTTGGATTGTGCGGCCATCTGCATCAGCAGTACCGAAGCTGCTCCTAAAAACTCCTGGTCAAGACCCCACAAGGCAAAGTTCTTGTTCACTGTTGATGCGGAGCAGCTTGCGGCAAGATCGTTCTCTTGCTCGTCGCTTAGGAAAGCCATGTTTGCGGGATGCGTGCGCTCTCGCGTTTGCATTTGGAAGGCTCGGCCAGGGTTGTTCAGCAACCCATTTACGTATGCGGCGGCGTAAGGCCCCGCTTCAACGGCGTAACTGTCTGGATGCATCACCCGACACACAGCCGCTGCAAGCTTCGGGGTCTCTCGACTAAAGTGACTCTCTCCGAGTAGAACAAACTTCGCTGTCACGGCAAGTGGGAACGTAGCACTCTTCAGGGCGTTGGCTAAACGTCCGCTTGCTGCTGGCAAATCGCTATTCTGGCAAAGACAGGTTGACGCAAAGGCCAGCAAAGGGAGCCAAATAAACTTCATATTGCCTACTTTGCCACATCTGGCTTGGTGCATGCACTTGCATAGAGGCTGATTCGGATCGGGGATTAGTCCGCAAGAACACACTTCTCGTCCAGCGCCAAATCAACTGCCGATTCGCAGGTCTATCGTATCTGGCTTTTTTAGATAAACATCTCGTCGTCGAAGCGTTGGGAATGTGGGAATCCCATAGGGATTTCCAAGAGGGGTGGGAAGGATGGGAAACGGCTCTATCGTTTTCCAGGCTTTCCACCTCTCGGCATTTCCAAGGCTTGCTTTCGCAGAGAGAATCTCTGCGGGGACACCCCGCAACGCCCCGGCCATCGTCCTGCGGACCCTTACTGGTCTGCTTCGCCGTCCGCAAAACAAGCAACGGCTGCCTATGAAGGAAGGAAATGTATGAGAGAAGAAAGGCATCAGCTCTCTGCTCTCCATCGAGGTCTAGTGGAAGCCTCCCAAAAACGTCGGCCTGAAAGAAGCCAACCCTTTCTATGATGTCTCGCTGAAAAGACGCGAGTCATGCTTCGCCCGCATACATATTTTTAGACTTATACATTTTCACAATTCTAGACGTTTAGAAAGGTGTATACTTAGAAACAGAGGTGAGAGCAAGCAAGTCTCTTCCTAAACAACCACTTGGTAGTGCGGGAACACTGCCCAAACCGAAGCCGCACAGGAGATAAATATAATGCGCAACGACCTCAGCCGCACTGTCCTAATGGGCCACCTTGGAGCCGATGCAACTCGCAAGAGCGACAAAGCTCCCGTCACCTTTCGTATGGCCGTGACCTCACGTTGGAAAGACAACGCAGGCGACGAGCAGAAGCACACTGAGTGGCACAACATTACGGTTTTCGGCAACCGTGGCAAGTACGCGGAAACCCTCAAGAAGGGCGAACGGGTTTACGTCGAGGGCGAGCTTCGGAGCAATACGCGCCCCAAGACCATTGGCACCGAAACGGTCAACATCACCTATTGGGAGATCATCGCTACGGATATCGAAAGGCTGACAGTCAAGAAGGACGACGAGGAGTAAACGCCGGAGATGAAGGTGGGGCAGTGCGGGAACACTGCCCCCAACCATCACGAAGCACATACCGCACAGGAGCGCAACAATGAACACCGCAATAGTTGTTGATTCAGGATACAAGACCCTTCCTCTCACAATGCTGGAAGAATCCAGCACCAACCCCCGCCGCACCTTCGAGCCGTCCAAGTTAGTCGAGCTGGCGCAGAGTCTCACTACCCATGGCCTCATCCAGCCCATTACCGTCTAGCTCCACTGGATGGGCCGGAGGTGCTGGGATGAAGCGCGGGAGCGAGCATTTCGTGGAGATCGGCCCGTCTGCACATATAGCATTTTCTACCCTTAAACACTTCTAAACGCTTACACTTGTAGACAGGTATATAATTAGGACAGAGGGAGGGGAAACGAGCCTCTTCCGGCACAACAGAGTGACAGTGCGGGAACACTGCCCAAACCCATAAGCCGCACAGGAGAAAATACCGTGAGCGTTTCTACCAAAGCCGAATCCCTGAATCAGACCATCCCTGATGCCGTTGCCACCCTGGCGGCAGAAACCGACGCCGGAAAGCAGGATGCGGCCTTTCGCACGTGGCTCGCGAGCATGAGCCCCTTTTACAACTACTCTTCGGCAATCAGCTTCTCACCGCCTCACAGTATCCGACGGCCACCCGAGTTGCAGGATTCCAACGGTGGCGCACCATGGGATGGTTCGTGATGAAGGGACAGAAAGGTATTTACATTCTTGCTCCCCTCGTCCGCAAGACAGCCGAACCCGTCGAAGGGAGAGTTACAACGACGGTAGACGGTCGGATCAGCCGCATTGCTGGGTTCAGGACGGCGACCGTATTCGACGTTGCCCAGACCGACGGCGAGCCGCTACCCGAGGCCCTTGAGCATAACGCGACCGAGGGAGGAAATGACTTACTCCCGAAGCTGGAGGCAGCAACCCGCGCCTTCGGTGTCGAGTTGGTCTATCAGACGATCCCCGGGCACGCGGAAGGCTACAGCAAAGGCGGATTCGTCGCAGTCGAACAGTCCCAGCCCACCGCCGCGAAATGCGGAACGCTGGCCCATGAACTCACCCACGAACTGCTGCATTGGAACGGAGCCGAGAAAGGCACGAAGCAGCAGCGTGAGTTGGAAGCCGAGGCGACCGCCTACGTTGTCCTGAGTCACTTTGGAATGGCGTCAGGAAGCCGCTTCTATCTGACCTCCTACGGCATCACCGGCGAGATGCTGCAGGCATTCATGCAGCTCATCGCCGCCACAGCCCGCAAGATTATCCAGCGGATCGAGGGAGCAGAAGAGGGGAGTGAAGCCGAGGAGGAAGCGGCTCTCCCCCTCGCGGCCTGACTCACGCGTGCGGGGTCCAGGTGTTTCAGTAGGCACCCTCCCGCTTACCCTCGTAAGTTTCCAAGTTTAGACGTGTACACTTACGGAAAGGTCAAATATGCACGTAGCGGTAGCGAGCTATAAGGGAGGCGTCGGGAAGACAACGACCGCGGTCCACATTGCGGCTTACCTTCAGACCCTCGCCCCCACGCTCTTACTTGATGGCGATCCAACTCACAACGCTACCGAGTGGCAACAACGCGGTTCAGGTTTCCCCTTCGAGATTGCCGATGTTCGCTCTGCGATGAAGCGCGCTGGTCAGTACAAGCACAGCGTTATCGACACCGGCCAAAGACCCAGTGATACCGACTTGAAGCACCTTGCAGAAGGTTGTGACCTGCTTGTCATTCCAGCCGTACCCCTTGCCCTCGATACCGATGGCCTGCGGCTTACCATCGAAGCTCTCCAACGAATGAACGTGAAACACTATCGCGTCCTCATCACAAAAGCCCCCCCGCCACCGGAGACAGAGGCACAACAGCTCAAGGCCATGCTGGATGGATTGAAGGTGCCAGTCTTCAAAACCTCTGTCCCCCGCTTGAAGGCTTACTCCAAAGCATCCGCCACGGGAGTGTTGGTTTCTCAGGTAGATGATGCTCGCGCCGCGCGAGCTTGGGAAGCATACGAGGCAATCGGAAAGGAAGTCGTGAAGTATGCCAGCGCAAGTTAAGGAAGCGGCAAGCGCCTTTAATTCGCTAAAGAAGATCCGCACCGTCGAAGGGCAGCCGGCTGCCCAGGCAGGAACGAAGACCGGTAGCACGATGGGCCGGCCACTACGGCCAGGAGCAAAGAGCCGTAATCCCGATTGGCGAGCGTGGACGGGTTATCTAAAGCGAGAGACCGCTGCTGACGCAGACAGTATGCTAAAACGCAACCCCGAGGAGAAACGGGATATGTCGGAACTCCTCGAAGACTTGCTGGCGGGATGGTTGGCAGAACAGAAACAGAAACAAGTCTAGGGAAGGGAATTGCGCTCAATGTTCATCCGATATGTCCCTCCCGCGCTGCTCCCCATGTGGCCCGACTCCTTTCGCGGCGGTCCCAATGTTCTTCTCCGATCTGCGCTATTCGCTGGCATAGCCAGTCGGAAGCGCCGATTCATCGGAATCCAGACAAGCCCCGAGAAAGAGCCAGAAGGTGTTCTCCTCGCCTCTCCAGAGGGTCAGAGCATCAAGTTCGCTGGAACGCAGTTGAACCAATACGATGCCGACGTTTTCTTTGAGCTGCTACACCGATCACGCCGCACCGCCTTGGGGAGTGAAGCACTTTTTACTGGGGCGTCATTCTTGGGAGCGATCGGACGAAGCCGCAATAATCTCAACTATGAAGACTTGGACGACAGCCTGCGCCGACTCAAACGCGGGACGCTAGACGTTGCGTGGCGAATCGGCCCCAAACCATACGTCTACACAGGCAGCTTGATAGCCAACTTCACCCGGCAGACCGAAGACAAGCTCTATCGCGTCAGCCTAGACCCTGATGTCAGTACGTTATTTGCGGATGCATGCTGGACGCAGATCGAGTGGGACCAGCGCCTAGAGCTGAAGGGCAAGCCGCTAGCTCAGTGGCTCCATAGCTACTACTCCACTCACGCCAAGCCTTTTCCTGTAACTGCGGCCTTTCTGAAGGAGAAGACCGGAAGCCCTACAAAGCAGCTTAAGCATTTCAAGGTGGAGCTACGGGCAGCGTTCGAGGCAGTAAGCCACATAACGGGCTGGACGGTCGAGTGGAGCGGTGATCTTGTGAAGGTGAGTCGCCCCCCAACCGGATCACAAGCCCGTCACCTTGAGCGGGCCGACAGACGCCGGAAAGCCATTGCAGCGGCCAAGGCACCCCTCGCCTTACCCTCAGCCGTCCCAAGTGCCTCCAGGCGCACTGTAGCGCCTTCCAGACGCTTTCCCAACCTCTCCATGACCTCCACAGAACCCTTGCAGGGATTACAAAGCGCTGGGACGCTAGTAGATCTGCTGCTCGATCCCTCGCGGCGGGGAAGTTAGCAGCGAGCATTTCACCCGACTTCCCCCAGATATCAAGGTTTCGGTGAGCATTACACCCGACCGGCGCGGCTCTTTCGCCCTAAAACGTTCCGATAGGAAACCCTCCCCGATGCGGTTACCATAGGAGAGCCACACCTTTTGAGGCAATTTCCAGCGAGCATTTCACCCAACTGTTTCGCCTGCCGACATCCACCCTTTAGATCGGATGGACGCAGCGAGCATTTCACCCGACCGACCCAGTGAATTGGTCTCCCCCAGAGCCGAGAGCATTTCACCCGACCAATAATTTCCACAGGTTGTGGACCCCGCGCATTTCACCCGACCGACCAGCGCATTTCACCCGACGAGGCGAGCATTCGACCCGACAAGGTGAGCATTTCACCCGACGAGACCTGCTCTTATATCATTCATTTCGGGTCGCTTACAGCGGGTTTATGGACTGTTAATCGCTTTCTAATAACCTTCAAATCACTAGATAATCACCGGCTCTCGCCGGTTTTCTCACTTTAGAAGAAAGCTTCGCAATCAAATCTAAGGACAACAGCAACAACAAAGACCACAACAAAAGGTTTCTCTGCGGGGACACTCCGCAACGCCCCAAAGAACAAGCACTAACAGCCTAAAGCGCAGCAGCTAGACGTGGGTATCTCCCGGCATGACTCGTTTCGTACAGAGCCAAGAGGCGTTGTCTCATCAAGTAATACGCGCTCGCCGCTTCCTGAACGTTGAATGGTCCATGTATCACGTCGTGGCCACTCAAAGAACCCAACGACAGTCTAAGAGCAGCACGCCGTAAGGTAAGGCCGTCGCGCCGCATACGTTCCCCAACGATCGCGCTCTCCAGAGGATTCCACCGCTGCGCGTACCCGGCAAGCGCTATCAGAACCTCCGCGTTCGCATACATCCTACGTACACCTTCATCCTCACCGATCAGGAACCACATCTCGGCTGTCCCGATCTGAAGTTGTCCTTTGCTTGGCTGGAGATAGTCGAGAGCGACACTCGAGATCCCATCCATAGAAACAGGTTCCAGTCTCGAAAGGAGATCATCCCAACTCAGGCGAGCAAGCCTCGACGCCTTCATGTGCGTTCGCAGATAACCGAACACAACCAGCAGGATCGCAAGGCTAAACAGGACTATGAAGCTCATAGGGGAGGTTCGTCGACGCTTGTCAGATCGTATTGCACCCGTTGATGCAAGGCAACAAGATAAGCGTTCATCTCTGGTGAAAGCGGGCCACGCACCCTTTCGGGAAGCCAAAACGCTACCATCCAGTACACCAGCACAGCTAGGTAAACACTCATGCGAATGTGAACGAAGACCACAAACTCACGATCCCAGCCGAGGACAGTATGGCCGAGTTCTTCTATCAGTGAGATCAACATCCATATGAAAAAGCCTTGGCCGATAGCGAAGACATAGCTTCGCTGTTGAAGGCCTAGACGGTTTGCGGCGGCAGACATCGCAATGAATAGCTCGATTGTCAGCAATGAAGTAAAGACCGTGATCCGAACATCCCAGAGATCGAACCCTCTCGCTTGCGGTGGACCGATCAGCAATGAAAGCCCAGCGGAAGCAATAAGCCCCGCCGTCCCCCAGCCTATAAAGGCTTGGCGGGCCTCACGTACCCACGCCCCGGTCGGCCGCAGAACGTCACGCGCCACTTCTAGAATCACAGCAAGTTGAAAGAAGTAATCGCCAAATCCAGTGATCCAGTAGGCGAGGAAGTAGGCATGACGGCTGCCGCGTCGCAAGACGACGAAGAGCACCACCGTTGTTAGGATTTCAAACCCGATGAAGCCGGTAAAGACTGGAAAATCACGTACTCGTTTCTTTAGAACCAGAACAAGCACTAGGGCGACGTGGCCAATCAAGCCACCCGCCCAGAGTGCATTGTCCAAGGTAGAAAGAGTCATGCGAGGTGATCCGATCCCCTCGGTTTAGAACCCGAAATAGTTCAGAACAGTGTACGCAATGGTTTCCATCGTAGTCGTCGCCGACATCTGCGGATGCGGGTTTGTTCCAGCGCGTTCTGCCTTGAGGGAAGGGGCAGCAGCTAGGGAGATCATGGCGACGAGGACGAACAAACGAACTGATTTCTGCATGGTGTAGCTCCTTGGGCGCATGTGCGCTCTCCCAAGCGTAGCTGGCAATAAATTGCAAACACAGCAAATCCTTCTCGTGTCAAGGCTGATTAGTCGGGTTTTATTACCAAGGTCAACTTAGCGGTACGTCAGGCGCAAACACCCGGCCATCGTTCTTCGGACCCTTACTCGGCTTCGCCAGGAAATGTAGGAGCGCTCCAAACCCCTCCCTTGAGCCCTCCACACCCTTCAAACTTGCCTAGAGGCATTCCCCGGCTTGCCCAGAACCCCTACAGGAAGAGCAGAAAACAATCTGGGATCAAATTGATTTGGTTTTTTCGGCGATCGTCCGTCTCGTTAAATCTTTCGTTTTCTTGATCTTTTCTGCGGCGTGATCGGGGTACTCACCCAAACCGTCCAGCAGAATGGAAAGCGAAGTCTCAAATGCTCTCGCAATCCTCAAGAGCGAATGCATGTTCACAGCGCCGAGGCGCTCGATTCGACGCCATTGCGAATCGTGGTAGCCATGCTTGACAACCATGTCCCTGAGGGACAATTTGCGTTCTTTACGAAACTCTTTTATGCGCCTACCAAGAGCTTTTAAGAACGCTTCGTAGTCTTGGTCCACATCTTCTGCCATACACACTCGCTCCAATCGAAATTGAACCTGTCCTCCCTTTAACCCGGCTTTCTCTTATTGTGGCCCAAACAGGCCCTTTAGCAAAAACGTCTACAGGCGCATTTCGGATCCGTTGTCTATCGCGCATGGAGCCTCCCACTCCGTCGCTCTTTTATAGGCCTATCAGGTCTTCTCCTCCATACTCCTGGACCCCAAGGAACTGGAATGCCACGGTAACATTCTGTACTGCCACAAATAGTTACCGCCACGCTATAGAGCGCACTTGACAGTAACGCCACTAATTCCGTACAACTGCAAATTAGATACTCGTTGTTGTTACCAAATGAACTTCTAACCTTCACCGATCTGTCCGAAATCTCACTCTTTACCCCACTTGGAGCCCAAATCCGATGCGCAAACTCTCGTCTTTTTTCCTAACCAAACAGGCACACCGCGACCGCGCCGTATACGTCGCTTTTGTGCTCGCCCTGTTGCTGTTTCTCCCACTCGCCGCACACGCAAGTCCATTCGATCAGGGTATTTCCAGCATTTCAGACCTGTTCACCGGGACTCTCGCCAGGGCGGGCAGTTTGATCGCTTGTGTGCTGGGCGGACTCGGATTTGCCTTTGGGGATCAAGGCGCAAAGAAAAACCTTGCCGGAGTCGTCTTTGGCGTTGGGATCGCGCTCCTGGCCGCGAATGTCCTCTCGTGGCTCTGGGCTGCTTAGGCACACGCTTTTCCAACTCAGGGGCTTATGGCAGAGAAACTCCCAATTCGTCGCAATCGAGTGTTCAAGAGTCTGCATAAGCCGCTGACGTACTTTGGCATTGAGCGCAAGATCTTCTTCTCCGCCGCTGTCGGCGCGGTTGCTTGTTTCAACCTGTTCAATTCGTTGCTCGCAGGTTTCGTGGTGCTGCTGGGCGGCATGGTTTTCGGGTATTGGGTCACGAATTCCGACCCGGCATTTCTTTCGATTCTGATGCGCAGCGAGAAGTTCAAAGCCCGCTATGACGCGGCCAAGCAGCAGGTTCCGAACGTGGAGATTCGCTAATGCTCAACCTTCGCAAGGTCATTAAGCCATGGCAGGAGGCCGGATCGTTGAACGCCAACGTGAACCTGTACGGCTTCGTCGCGGAAGGCGTGTTCATGACCAAGACGGGCGATCTGGGCATGACTCTGAACTGCCGGGGCGTGGACCACGAGAGCCTTGATTCGGACGAGCAACAATACGCCGTGCGTCGTCTGGAATCGGCGCTTAAAGCCTTCGGTGAAGGCTTCCACATTTATCAATACCTGCTTAAAACCAACCGGCCAGAGATCCCGTTTGCCTGCTATGGAGACGAGGTAATCGACACCGCCATCGACCAGCGCAGGAAGTATTTTGAGGCAAAGCGCGACACGCTCTACAAGATCGAGATCGTGTACGTTGTCCTGCTTGAGGGCTCCCGGTCGAAGACCGGCCTGCTCGCAGCCCTGAAGCGCTTCCCAAGCGATAGGGAAGGCGCACTGCGGGAGATAAAGGCTCAGTTCTCAAGCAGCGGAATGAAGGTCCTGCTCCGCTCGCAAATCAAGGCGGATATGCAGTCGCTTCGGAGTCGGGTAGAGAACTTCATTCGTCACCTCGCCGACTTCATGGAAATCGAGGCCATGGACAATCAGGGCCAGTTCACGTTCTTTCGCCGGCTGCTCAACTTTGATCCATGGCGCATTGCAGGAAAACCCCACACCACAGAGTTTCTCGACTTCCAGGTGGTCAATTCGGACGTTGAAGCGGAGCGTGACCACCTCCGGGTGGGAGACCATTATGTCCGTGTTTTAACCATGAAAGAGGCGATAGCGGAGACCCGGCCCATGGTCCTCGATCAGTTGCTCAAGATTCCGGCCAGCTTCCACGTCGTCACGGAATGGACGCCGATGACGACGGCCAAAGCTCGCAAGGAGGTCAAGGGCAAGCGGCAGCACTTCAACGCCGCCAAGAAGGGGCTGGTTGCATCCATGCGGGAGGACACCACCCGCGAGCGCGACGAGCTGATCGACGAATCGAAGCAGGCCGATATCCAGAACCTGGGCGAGTGCATGAAGGCCCTGGGAGACGGCCAGACCATGGGCGGGATGTCCTTCACGGTGGTTCTGTACGGAAGGGAACTGGAGGCGATCAACCGCGAGATTGGCGATTTCGCCAGCATCTTCAGTGCCGCCGATGGGGTTCTGTTTGCCGAGACGTACAACCAGCTCAACGCGTTCTTTGCCACGGTTCCAGGCAATTACGTCCACAACCTCCGCAAGTTGTCGTTGCTGAATTCTAATTACGCGGACCTCTCTTTTCTGTTCACCATCCACACCGGAGAGACGAGCAATCTGCACCTTGGAACCGAATACCTGGCAGTTCTCGAGACCGACAACGCTACCCCCTACTTCTTCAATCTGCACAACGGAGAGGTGGCGCACACCCTGGTTCTGGGCATGACCGGCTCCGGCAAGAGCTTCCTGCTGTGTTTCTTGATGATGTGTCTGCAGAAGTACTTCCCCACGGTGTTTATCTTCGATATCGGAGGCAGCTTCCAGTCGCTCACGGAGATCTTCGGCGGGACGTACCTGAACGTTGGCCAGGAGTCGCGGGACTTCACCATCAATCCATTCTCGCTTCCGCCCACCAAGGAGAATAAGGAGTTCCTGTTCTCCTTCCTTCGGGTGCTGATCGAGGGTAATGACACCCGCAATCCGCTGGACTACAGCGACAAACGGAAGCTCTGGGATGCGATCGAGCGCATGGACACGGTGCCCTCGGGCCAGCGAACTCTTTCGACACTCGCCGGCCTGATCGGCGACTCGCTCAAGAACCGGCTCCACCGCTGGACCAGGGAAGGGCAGTACGGGTTTTTGTTCGATAACGCCGTGGACACTCTCTCCTTCTCTCGTTTCCAGACCTTTAACTTCGCGGGCTGGGGTGACGCTCCCGATGTGTTGGAGCCGCTGCTGTTCTACGTGCTGCACCGGGCGACCAACGAGATCGCGGACCCGGCGAAGCTCGCCACCTTCAAAGCCTTCCTCATCGACGAGGCATGGTCCTTCCTCAAGAACAAGGTGATCCGGGAGTACGTCGATGCTGCGCAGAACACCTGGCGCAAGCACAATGCGGCCATGATCCTGGCAACCCAGTCGATCAAGCAGCTTGCCGAGGCGGGGATGCTGGCGAGCATTGCCGAGAGCTGCCCGACCAAGATCTTCCTCTCGAACCCCGAGATGGACCGCAAGGTGTATGCCGAGGCGTTTCACCTCAACGACACGGAGCTGGAGCTGATTGCCGACCTCGTTCCACCCGGCGAGATGCTTATCCGCAAGGCCCAGAGTTCGAAGAAGGTGAAGCTGAACGTGGATTCGGTGTCGTACTGGATCGCTACCAACAACAGCCGCGACAACCTCAAAAAGCGCGATTACTTTGCCCGCTACGGCATTGCCGAGGGCATCCGGCGACTTGCTCAGGATCACCCGTTCCAGCCTCGCAACGGAGCCGAGACGCTCGCCCCGTCAAAGCCTGCCGCCTCCGTCCGTTCTCAGCCCCTTACCCTTGCCGCTCGCTAGGAGACTTTATGTACTTTCGCACCGCCGTTGTTTTTCTAACCCTCGCCGCCTCAGCCTCAGCCGCCGCACCGCCGAAGCCAGTGGACCAGACCACGACCGCGGGAGAATCGGCCCGCACCGTCCAGTACCACGCCCAGGACATCGTGCCGATTCACGCCAAGCTCAAGTACACGACCCTGATCGTCGTCCCGCCGACCGAAAAGATCATGGAGGCGGCGACCGGCGACAAGGATTTCTGGATCGTCGATGTGGTTGGGAACTTCTGTTTCGTTCACCCGGCCAAGCAGGGAATCAGCTCCAACCTCAACCTCATCACCGACAAGGGCAACATCTACAGCTTCACCTTGCAGGACGTGTCCGGGACCAGCGCCGCTCCCGACCTGAAGGTGATGATCGAGCCCGCCGACCGCAGCTCCTTCGTCGCATCGAGCGGACCCAGCCAGTACGTTCCCGCCGCCCAGGTGGTTCAGATGCAACAGCAGCTCGCCCAGGTCCAGGGCCACATCGGGCAGGCAGTAGACGAGTACAAGGCGGCGTACCCGCTCTCGCTCAAGTTCGACTACAGCTACAAGGCGAACGAGGCTCCGTTCAACATCCAGTCGATCTACCACGATGACAAGTTCACCTACATCAAGACCAACGCGTCTGAGAAATTCAGCGTGTACGACATGAAGGACGGCAAACCCAACCTCATCAACTACGACCTGCGCGAGGGGACGTACATCATCCCGACTGTCCTTCAGAACGGGTATGTCGAGCTGGGCAAGAAAAAGATGGATTTTGCGAGGAAGGGGTAAACAGGCCGTGGAAATGCCGTGACGGTGCAAAACCTGGAAAACGATACGACCGTTTCCCACCCTTCGCACCGCCCCCCTTGGAAGACGCCGATAACGCCAGCCTCTCCCACATTCCCACCGCCATTACGACGGGTTCTCTCTCTAGAGGCAAGAACTTACAAAGACAAGAGCTGCACAGCCAACGAGAAAGGGTAACCAGTTATGCTTCCGATTACACCGAACGTCGCACCGACGCCGGCAGCGCCGACCGAGCCCGAACTGAAAGACCGGACGATTACGCCGAAAGGCGTTCTCCAGAAGAATCTCAAGATCACGGTGTATGGAGCCTTGGTGCTTCTCCTCATCGTCGCTATGTTCGTCAGCAGCGGCAAGAAGAAGAGCGCAGCGGCGGCGAAGCCCAAGGACGCGACACCGGCCCCGGTGGTCGAGGACAACACCGCCAACAACGTGCAGGCGTTCCATACCCAGCTGGAGACCGAGCACCAACGGCAGCAGGGGGAAGCGGCTCTCGCGGGGGCTTCGGCCACCTCTGGAACCCCGGCACAACAGGCGGCGGCAGCTTCCTATGGAGCAACCGGCCAGGCCGCAATCCCCTGCGTTCCCGGCCAGGTCTGCAATACCCAGGCCGCTTACGCCAGCGGCGGCGTTCAGAGCCAGGTATCGCCGGAGCAACAGCAGATCCAGCAGCTTGCGGCCAAGGAACGAGAGCGGCAGTACGCCTCTCGCTTTGAGTCCAATCTTGTCTTCAGCCGGGCAGCCCAACAGGAGCAACCGACCCAGCAGCAGGGGCAGGGAAGCGCGGAGACGCAGCCGAACCCCTTCATGGCAAGCACTCAGCCCACCCAGCAATCAGGGCAGGCCACCAGCCTTACAGCTCCTCGCGCAGCCGGGGAAGCTCCGGCAGCAGCCGCCAGCTACAAACGAGCCGCAGAGGTGAATGTAAGCGCGGCCAGCGGCCAGCCGTACGTGATCTTCGAGGGTCTATCGCTCGACACCGTTCTGATGAATCGTCTGGATGGCGACGCCGCGGGGCCGGTGAAGGTTCTGGTCTCGAACCCGGTCTATTCCCATGATCATCAGCACGTCCTCATTCCCGAGGGAACCATTGTGCTCGGAGAGGCCCGGAAGCTCGGCAACTCAGGCTTCGGTCAGCAACGCCGCATGGCGGTCGTCTTCCATCGCATGATCATGCCGGACGGTTTCTCAGCCGATCTCGACCAGTTCCATGGCCTGGATCAGATCGGCGAGGAAGGACTGAAAGACAAGGTGAACAACCATTACCTGCAAATCTTCGGAACCTCGATCGCTCTCGGTGTCATCTCCGGCGCGGCCCAGATCACCCAGGGCGGTACCGGTTACAACTCGAGCGGCTCCCAATCCTTCGTCAACGGCGCGGCGGCCGGAATTTCGCAGCAGGCCACCACCGTGCTCGACAAGTTCATCCAGATTCCACCCAATATCACCATTCGGGAGGGCCACCGGGTCAAGGTGTACTTCACCCAGGACATGCTCCTCCCGGCCTACACCAACCACACCATTCCGCAGACGTTCTAGGAGGTTTATGCGTCGCTTTGCTCTCACCGCAACCTTCAGCCTCGCAGCTCTATTTTTCTTCGCCGGGTGCAAGAGCCAGCAACAGGCACAAAAGGAGAACGCCGATCAGCTCACGGCGAAGATGCTCGATGTTCAAGCGCAGTATCGCAGGATTTGCGACACTCCGTCCGAAGCCGTGAGTAAAGCGATTATGCGCGATGCCATGGGTAATGGAACCCCGGCTGAGCACAGAGCCCACGCTAATCAGGCACAAGCAGAAGAAACAGCTCGCCATGCGAGCCCAGCCTGTCAGGCGCTTGAAGCCCAAAGCGAGGCATTGGGCAAGAGGATCAATGAAGCGATGAACATTCACGCTGCGCAGTAACTCTCTCGCAGCTTCCAAACAATCCCCCTAATTGCCCCTCACCTTTGGCGCACCACAACAGCGGCTCACGCCGCACAGGAGATCTACACCCATGAAAAGACTTGCCCTCTCCACAGCGCTTGCCGTGTCAGCTATAACAGGCCCCGCAGATGCTCAACTCGGTTGGAGCGTGACCTTCGATCCGACGCAAGCGACTCACGCGCTTTCGCAGATCGCACAGGCCGAGAAGACCTACACCACGACGGTCCAGACCACCGAGCACGTTATCAACGCCTACAACCTCGCTAAGCACATGGCTTCCTCTCCCAGCTCGCTCTATACGAGCTACGGATCGGGGCTCCCGTCATGGGTGCCCATGCTTCCCAGCCAGGACACCTACGGCAACACCGGGGGGTATCTTAAGGCCGTCAACAAGTACACCGGAGAGACATCATCGGCTATTCAGAACGCGAGCGTGACCCGCGTTGCAAAATTGACCGGCTATGAGACCCAGACCGCGAACAGCCAAAAGGCTATTGCCGCGCAGACCGCAACCCTTGACCTGGGGGATTCGGTCGCGGCCACGAACCTCCAGGCAGTCGGCACCATCCGCAGCAATCAGACCGCGCGGCAGACCGAAATAGCCAACCTGGAAGCGGCCAGCCATTCGCTCGACCCTAACCAGCAAACCCAGATGGCAGCGTTGCAGCGAATCAATCAGGCACTCCTCTTGCTCCTCCGTACCCAACAGGACCAGAGCCAGTTGGCGCAGGGTCAGACCTTGCAACAGATGGTTCAGCAAAAGCAGCAACAGGACGAATTGAAAATGCTGTTTCAAGCGTCGGAGGGGTACGAGGCCAACTTCAACAGTAATAGCTCGACTTCCGCGGATTCTATGAAGAAGGCTTTCCACTACTAAGGCGCAGGGAAGAGGCAATTATGGGGTACAGCGGGAACGATGTGATGGCTTACATCACAACTGGTTGCGACAACTTACTTACAGGGGCATCGCCAACCATTGACGTCATTGGCATAAGGATGCTGCTCGGACTGGCGACCATCATGATGGTCTGGTTTGGGGTACAGGAAGCGTTAGCGTCGGCGCAGGGCGGTCCCGGGTTCAGCATGGGAAAGTTTCTCAATTTCGTCATGCTGCTCAGCTTCGCCTATGCCTTTGTCTACTACTACGACAGCGCTATTCCCGGCGTAGGGTACTCCCTCACCGGCTTTATTCGGCAAGGGACTTCGGCGCTCGCGGACTCTATCGGTACCGACCAGGCGAACACGATGAGAGCAGCGATCCAAAAGACGCTCTCGCAGTCCGGGCCGGGCATGATTTCCATGACCGAGCCGTACTTGTTATTTGTGTACGGAATGACTCAGGTCATGCTGGCAGTTTTGTCCGCGCTGATCGCCGCCATCATCGCGTACGGAGCAATCGCGGCCACAATCCTCGTTCTAGTAGGGCCGATATTCATTCCTTTCATGGTTTTTGAAAAGACCGAGTTTCTTTTCTGGGGATGGCTCAAAGCCTACATCAGCTTCTCTTTTTACAAGGTCATTGCAGCAGCCGCGATGAGCATTCTGGGGCAGATGTTCTTCGGGTACTACCAGGGCGTTGCCTCCGTCAACAGCGACCAAAGCAAAGCCGCCCAGAACTTCCCGATTCTGATTCTGCTCATCATCATCAACGTCTTCATCATTACCAAGATCCCTGCCCTTACCGCGTCTATCTTCTCCGGTCATACGGGCGGTCATGACGGCGGCATGGGCATCGTAAACCGCCTGTTTTAGCGAGAGGAGATCCAGCGATGCAAGCCACCCAGACCCACAATCCGGCCACCACCCGAGCCGCCGAACGGTATTTAGAGCAGTACGGCGAGCCCATGGTGATGAACACCTATTTGAAGGTCACTATCCTTGTTCTCGCGGTCGTCTGCCTCATGCTGGGAGCCCTCACGTTCAAATCGCAGAGGGCGCTCGCGGGCATGAAGCCGATGGTGATTCGGATCAATGAAGTCGGACGTGCCGAGGCCATTGATTACCGCAATTACGAATACAAGCCGCAGGAGGCCGAGAACAAGTATTACCTTGCCCGGTGGGTGACACTCTTCTTCGAGCGCAACCGGTACAGCATCGAGGCCGACCAGACCGCTTCACTCTATTTCCTCAACAGCGATGTGCAGCGTGCGGTCATTCAGCAGGAACAGACGGAAAAGACCATCACCACGTTCCAGCACGACCAGACGTTTCCGTACGTCGATATCGCGGTCAAGAGCATCGTTCTGGACGGCCTACAGAAGTCGCCCTATTCCGCGCAGATCGAATTCGAGAAGGTATTTACCAATCCCGGAGACCACTCCGTTCTGAAGCGGGAGCGCTGGATTGCGAGCGTCACGTACGTGTTCGCCGACAAGGTGGCGAACGAGGCTCTGTCGGTGAATCCTCTGGGGCTCACCATCATCCGTTACCGCGCCGATCAGGCGTTCAATTAGGAGGGGAAATGAACCGCGACCTTGAATTGCTGATTGCGTTTCTCGCGCCCATCAAAACTCTGCTGCTGGACGACTCGGTGACCGAGATCATGGGGAACCCGGACGGAAGCTGGTGGTACGGGCGGGCAGGGAGGATGCACCGTGCCGAGGGTGTCACATTCGACGCCCGGAACCTCAACACCAGCCTGGAGGTGATTGCCAATCAATTAGGCAAAAAGCTCGACAACAACCATCCTCTACTCAATGCGCAGTTGCCGGACGGCAGCCGTCTCGCGGCGGTCCTAGCCCCGGTGGTGAAGCCGTTCCCGTCCGTCACTATTCGCAAGTTCGCGACGGTGCGGTACACCGTTCACGACCTTATAGAGCGCGGTGCCATGCCAATGGCAATTGCTGACTTCCTGCGCGACCAGATCGAGGCCGGTCGGACCATGCTCATCAGCGGTGGGACGGACAGCGGGAAGACGACCGTATTGAACGCCCTTACCGATTTCATTCCCGAAGACGAGCGCATCGTCGTGATCGAAGACACGCGGGAATTGCGCATTGCAAAGCCTAATGTTTTAGCGGCCGAGTGCCAGACCGATGCGCATAACGGAAGCGTGGACTTCGATGATCTTCTCAAGGCGTCTCTCCGGTGGCGTCCCGACCGGATCATCCTGGGCGAGATCAGGCGGGAGGGAGCCCGGACGTTGCTCGACTCCTTCAACACCGGACACGCCGGCAGCATGGCGACCATTCATGCCAGTAGCGCACGACAAGCATTGCGGAGATTCGGGGAATTGGCGATGCGTTCCCATCAGCAATCCACTCGCGACGACATCGCGGAGGAGATCGGGGAATCGGTGCAGTTGGTGGTCCAGACCCAGCGATTCAAGAGCATCCGCCGCATCAGCGAAATCATTCTGGTGCGCGGCTACGACCGAATTCTCAAAGCCTTTGAGATCGATTCCTTCTACGACGTGGCGCATGAAACAATCGGCGCCCCGATCGGCAACTCCCACGCAGCCTAACCATTCGCTTTCGAATTGAGGAGAGACGCATCATGCCATTGCTCGAAGTCACGCAGGTCAAGAAGCTCACCGCCATGGTTTCACTTGAAGAGTCAACCGCCCGGCAGGTGGATCAGTACGCCGCTTTTATCAAGGCGCCGGCAGATGAAGTGGTGAATAGCGCCCTTGAATACGTCTTCGGTAAAGACCGAGACTTCCAGGCGTTCCGTACCGCCAATCCGAACCCGAAGGCAGCCGGGGCATTGCGGGTGCGAAAACCAATCGATGCTTCGACCGGTAAGAAGCGGGGCCGTAAACCTTCGAACTCTCCCGTTACTGCCATTGCCTAATGCCTTCGCCCAGAGCTGTTCGCTTAGGGCGAAGGATGGCACCTGCGCCGTTACGGAACCGCAACCGCCCGCAGCACGAGCCTCTGTGAGTTGCTATTGAGAATTGGTGGCGAAATCGCGAGACGTGCTGCGCACGTGGAAATGATGACACTCCATCCCTTACAGGGGTCGTGTTTGAAGCAAAGGCGTAGACACACGTCAACGCAAACCAGGTCAACAGCTTAGGGTAAGTCCGTCTACGTATGTCTACGCACGTAGACATACGTAGACGGGTAACAGGAGGCGAAAATGGATGGTTCCGTAGACAGACAGACAGTCGATTTTGCAACACGCTTTGCCGGAGCAAAGGGCAGGCCAATTCGAAACCGGATGGCAAGCGCGAGAGTGACCGGCGCTGAATTGGAGAGGCTAGAAGGAGCCGCGAGGGAAGAGGGCAAGTTGCTCGCGGAGTGGGCTCGCGAGGTGCTTCTACGCGAGGCGGAGCGCACGAAAGAGGACGCCGTTTTCACCGAATTAGTTTCGATGCGGATGCTCCTCAATAACGTCCTGAAGGTGGTGGCGACTGGCCAGAAGATGACGGTCGAGAACTTCCAGGAGATCCAGACGGGCATCCGGGGCGACAAAAAGAAAGTCGCTGCGGACTTGATGCGGCAATACACCACCCAAGACCGGAAGGAGCCGTAGCGATGGCGACACAGTGGGGCAGAAAAGAGACGGCGGTATGGCCGCCACACTCCCCGATCTACACGTATGGGGCAGTCCTGATGGCGTTGGTTTGCACGGGTGCTTTCCTCTGGGCGGCGTTTGCGGCGCAAACCCCACTCCAGCAGATCTACACCCCGGCCTACCTCAAGAGCGCGGTCGCAGGGCAATTCAAGAAGCAAGACAAATATCGCCTGCTGTACATCGGGAATGGCAAAAACCAGAGCCGGATAGCAACCACCGCCGACGTTGCCGAGGGCTCGACGCCGACGCCCGAGGGCAAGGTTCTGCCCATCGCACTCTCCCAGGCCGCACTCTCCCAGGGGTTCCACACTGTTTATCGCGGGCCGGAAGCGGTCTACCAGAACGTCCCCCTGCACAGCTATTTCAAGAGCACTGTCTTCGAGGGACACGGATTCGCGGACATCTACGGAAACGAGCTTTGGTATGGCGTTCTGGCGCTCTGCGCGATGCTTCCATTCTCCATCTTCCGCGACGTGAAACGTCGCAAGGAGATGAAGTACGGTCGGAGGCTGAAAGGTCCGCAGATGTGCACCCCGAAGCAGTTCAACCAGGAGGTGGAGGGGGACGGAATCGGCATTCAGACTGCCGACGACAAGGTCATGGTGCGCATTCCCAAGCGCTCCGAAGCGCAGCACATCGAGATCATTGGGGACACCGGCTCAGGCAAATCGACCCTCCTGATGGGGTTCCTGCGGCAAATCGCTGACCGGGGCGAAACGGCTATTGTGTATGACCCCGCGTGTGAATTCATCCAGCGGTTCTACGACGAGTCGCGGGGCGACATCGTCCTCAATCCCCTGGACAACCGCTGCCCTTATTGGGGACCAGCCGAGGAGCTGCGGAGCAAGGCCGAGGCGAAGGCGATTGCCGCGTCGCTGTACCAACCGACCAGCGACAGAAAGGGTGAGTTCTTTACCGAGACACCGCAAAAGATATTCGCGCATCTGCTCACCAAAGGGCCGTCCCCGCAGGACCTGGTGCAGTGGATGTCGGACCCGTCCGAGGTCGACCGGCGGGTCGAAGGAACCGAGTACGCGCAGATGATCGCCAAGGGCGCACAGCAGCAGCGGAGTGGTGTTCTGGCATCTCTCGGGCTGATTGCGGACAGCCTGCGGATGCTTCCCAAGAAAGAGCAGGCCAGGACGAGTTGGAGTGCAACCGAGTGGGCCGAGACGCGGCAGGGATGGATCTTCATTACGTCGAAGGCGACCGAGCGCGAGGCGCTGCGGCCGCTTCATTCGCTCTGGATTGATTTACTGGTTTTGCGGCTTATGACCGCTCCCACCGAAAAGCAGAACAAGGTGTGGTTTGTGCTGGACGAGCTTGCCAGCCTGCAACGGCTGCCACAGCTCCATACCGCCATTACCGAGTCCCGGAAGAGCAATAATCCGATCATTCTGGGACTTCAGGGCAAGGCGCAACTGGAAGACATCTACAGACCCCTTTTGGCTCAGGTGATGTTGAGCCAGCCAGCCACCAAGATCTTCCTCAAGACCACCGAGCCGAACGCGGCGGAGTGGATTTCGAATGCAATTGGAAAGGTTGAGATCGAGCGCGTCAAAGAGACGCACTCCCAGGGCACCCGGTCGGGAAAGAGCTTCACCGTGGATCGCCAGATCGAGCCCCTGGTGATGGATTCCGAGATTGCGGGACTTGAGGATAAACATGCCTTTCTCAAGCTGGGGAACCACGTCGCGAGATTCAACTTCGATTACATCGAGATCGCAAAAACCATTCCGGCTTTCGTTCCGCGCCGGGTCGAGGATGACGAGCTGGAGTTCGACCCGAAGACCCTGAAGTCAAAGCCTCGAAAGACCCAGGCCACCGACGATAAGAAGTCCAGTAAACCGAAAGCCAAGACATCCGCGACGGCGAAAGACGCAAGCGTGGAGACACCGACTAAAGGACCGAAACGAGTCCGCAAGCAGGGTGGAGCGGCAGCCGCCAGAGCCGCCAAAGAGGAGCAGCCGGAGGCAATGGAGCCACCGGATCTGGACCCCGCTATGCCGCCTTTCCTTGACGAAGATGTCGACCGAACACACGCCTACGCACCGGACGGGTATTAGCCAATGGTCACCATCTCAAAGCCTCTCAGCGCTGCCCAGGCGCAGGCGTACCACCGGCTTGAATTCACCTCAGAGACCGCCAGCTACTACAAACAAGGCGACGCGGTACAAGGCGAATGGCAGGGCCAGATGGCCGAGAAGTTCGGCCTATCTGGAGCTGTGAGCGAAGATCACTTTGCCCGTCTGAGCGAGGGGAAACATCCTCAGACCGAAGCCCAGATGGTGAAACACCGGCCTGCCCAGGAGTACAAAAACGCGGATGGCTCGACCACCAAAGCCGTCGAACATCGCGCCGGTTGGGACGCAACCTTTTCCGCTTCCAAATCAGTGTCTCTGACCGCTTTGGTCGGAGGCGATGAGCGAGTCCGGGACGCGCATCGCGCCGCCGTCACGACCGCGCTATCGGAATTGGAGAGGTACACGCAAGCTCGAATCGGCGGCAATCATCCAGCCGAAACAACCGGCAAGTTCATTGCCGCGAAGTTCGAGCACGATACCGCTCGCCCTGTGGATGGATATGCCGCGCCGCAGCTCCATACCCACGCCGTGATCTTCAATGTCACGGAGCGGGGAGACGGAACGACTCGCGCCTTGCAGGAGCGCGGCCTGTTTGAGTCCCAGAACTTTGCGACGGCCGTTTATCAATCGGCGTTGACCTACCAGCTCCGCAATCTCGGCTACGAGATCGAGGCCGGCAAGAGCGGAGCCCCGGAGATCAAGGGCTACTCCCAGGAATACCTCGACGCGTCAAGCCTCCGGTCCCAGCAGATCCAGGACCAGCTTGCGAAGACCGGCCATAGCGGACCCGAGGCGGCGCAGATCGCGGCCCATGCCACCCGCGACAGCAAGCAGATCCTTCCACCCGAGGAGGTTCTAAAGGCGCACCGGGAAATGGCGTCCGAGTTCGGCAATCAAGCCGATACGGTAATCGCCGAGGCGCATGAGCGAGCGCAGACCCAGGAACGGCAGATCGCTCCGGAAAGCCGGGCACGCGAGGCGGTGACGTACGCCAGGGAGAGCACCTTCGAGCGGGAGGCGGTCGCGGACGAGCGCGGGCTGATGCGCGATGCTCTCCGTCGCGGGATGGGGGAGACGACCTACGCTCACGTCCGGGGGGAGTTCGACGCCCGCCAAGTCCGCGGGGAGTTCCGCCAGATCGATGGGCTGAAGCACGATACGGGGCGGCGATTTACCACGCCAGAGACCATTGCAGCGGAGCGGGCGAACGTCGCTCATATGAAGGCTGGACAGAACACCGTGGAGCCGATCATGAGCAAGGGAGAGGCGAAGGCTCAAGCCGCGACTCGGGAGTTCCTGAATCCGGCGCAGCGCGCCGTGATCGAGGAGGTTCTAACCTCCCGAGATCGCATCCACGGGCTGCAGGGTCTGGCCGGAACCGGCAAGACGACCACCCTTGAGACCATCAAGGAAGGTGCCGAACGGAATGGGTACGCGGTCGAAGGCTTCGCCCCCACATCTCGCGCTACCGGCCAGCTCCGGGAGGCGGGCATCTCCGCGAACACGCTTCAGAGCTTCCTTGCCCAAGGCGGTCAGGAGCAGACGGCGGGCGATCCTGCCAGCCGTCATCTCTACATGCTGGACGAGTCGAGCCTTGCCAGCACCCGCCAGATGCAGGCCTTTCTGGAGAAGGTTGGTCCGCAGGACCGAGTGCTGGTCATCGGCGACGTTCGACAGCATCAGGGCGTCGATGCGGGCCGACCGTTCGAGCAGATGCAGGACGCCGGGATGCGGACGGCGAAGCTCGACCAGATCATGCGCCAGAAAGACCCCGAGCTGTTGAAGGCGGTCGAACACCTCTCCAAAAACGAGACCGTTCCAGGCGTGAAGCTTCTCGAGGAACAGGGACGCATCACCGAGGTTCCCGATGCACAGGAGCGCTTCCAGGCGATCGCCAGGGACTACGCGGCGAAGCCAGAGAACACGATCATTGTTTCCCCCGACAACCGCAGCCGGCAGGAAATCAATCAGGCAGTGCGAACCGAGCTGCAAGCGATAGGAGTGCTCTCGCGAGACAGCCGGGAGTTCGCCACGTTGGTCCAGCGCTCCGATATGACTGGCGCGGATCGAGGGTGGGCGGCTCGCTATCAGACGGGCGACGTCATCCGCTACACCCGAGGCAGCAAGGCCGAGGGGATCAAGCGCGGCAGCTACGCCACCGTGCTTGCGGTCCACGCCAGGGAAGACATCCTTACCGTGCGCCGGGGAGACGGCGACCTCGCCACCTATGACCCGAAACGGCTTCGTGGCGTGAACGTCTATCGCGAAGTGCAGCGCGAGTTTGCGACCGGAGATCGCCTTCAGTTCACCGCTCCCGACAAAAAGCTTGAGGTCGCAAACCGTCAGCTAGGCACCATTCGGAAGATCGCCCCCGACCGGATTACGGTGAAGCTGGATGGCAAGAACAAGCGTACCGTCAGCTTCGATCCGGCGAAGATGCGGCAGTTCGATCATGGCTATGCCGTGACCTCGCACAGCGCGCAAGGGCTTACGGCAGGCCGGGTGCTGGCAAACATCGACACCGAAGGATCACGCGGTCTCATCAACACCCGGCTCGCTTACGTCGCCATCTCCCGCGCGTCAGAGGATGCTCGCATTTATACCAACGACGCCGCCGCTCTCGGCGCGAGGCTCGCAACCGACGTATCGAAGACTGTCGCCGTCGAGTTCCGGCCACCCAGCAGCGCCGCCCAGCTTGCGCAGGCGACCGACCTGCTGCGGAAGAACGAGACCGTCGCCGGCGTCGATCTGCTGGAGCGGCAAGGCCGCATCCGGGAGTACGCCGACCCGGAGCATCGCTTTGCCGCCGTGGTGCGGGAGTTTTCCGCGCAGCCGGGCAGGACGGTCATCGTCGCACCCGATCGCGCCGAACGGCAGGAGTTAACGCAGCTTCTCCGCGCCGAACTCAAAAGTAGCGGCGCACTTGCGCCCGAGGATCACAGCCTATGGGTTTCGACGATGCGACCCGAGGCGGGCTTCACCGCAGCGAACTACCAACGGGAAGACCTCATCATCTTCAAGAAAGGGATTGAGGGTCACGGGATCAGCGACGGCGCGTCCGGGATCGTCACTGGCGTCGACGCGCGCAGGAACCTGCTCACCGTCCAGAAGTCGGACGGCGAAGAGGTTTCCTACAACCCAGCGCGGTTTCGCGCCGAGACCATGAAGACGACGGTTCAGCGTGACGAGCGCCGCGACTTCGCCGTGGGGGAGCGCATCCGGTTCACCGCCCCGGATAAAGCACTGGGGGTGAGGAGCGGCGACCTGGGCACTATCGAGCGCATCGCCGATAACCGCTCCATCGCGGTTCGGCTGGACAACGGCAAGACGGTCGATCTGGACCCGAAGACGCCGCGCCCCATCGACTACGGGTATGCCGTCGATGGCAGCAAAGCCGTCTCCGCCGACCGCGTCCTCGTCAGTGTCGCGACCGCACCGCAGCTCACGGGCGAAAGCAAGATCTTCCAGGCTCTCTCCGCAGCCAGACAGGACGCCGCGATCTACACCGCCGACGCCAGTACCCTCCGCCGCGCCCCCGTCCTCCCTCCGCCCCGGCCGCCCACCGAGATCGAGCAGCTCAGGCAGGCTGTCTCTACGCTGGGCAGGAACGAGACCCGCGCCGGCGTGGAGATGCTCGACCGGCAGGGCCGCGTCCATGAGCATCGCGATCCAGGCGAACGGGCCGCATCCCTCGCCCGGAACTTCGCCGCCAACCCGGATGGAACCATCGCGTTCGCTGACCGGCCAGAGGAGCGCGGTCGCCTGACCGCCGCGATCCGCGCAGCACTCAAGTCCGAGGGTATCGTCGCGCAGGGAGAACACACCTTAGCCACAGCCAGACCGCGCCTCGACCTGACCGGCGACGATAAACGGGATGTGCGGATGTACGAAGTGGGCAACCTCATTCACTACCGGGTTGGCAATGAGAAGCTTGGCATCCCGAAGGACAGCACCGCGCACGTGGTCGCGATCAACGGCGACGCCAATCGGCTCACCGTCGAGCGGCCCGATGGCAAACGGGTGTCCTACAATCCCAATCCCTATCAGGGATTCCGCGAGACCAGCACCGTCCATCGTCCGGGCGTCGGCCAATTCGCCGAAGGCGACCGCATCCGCTTCGTCGGCCCAGACAAGGAACTCGGCATCCGGCGTCTCGACTTCGGGACCATCGAAAAGGTTGGGGAAGCAAACGACCTGATCGTCAGGATGGACACCGGAAAGCGCGTCGAGATCGAGCCGACACGACTCAAGCAGATCGAGCACGGCTACGTCGTCTCGGAGATCAAAGGATTTATGCCGTACCGGGTGCTCGCGAGCCTCGCCGAACCCTCAATCCTTCATCGCTCGAGTGACAGCTACGCCGTCCTCTCGCGAGCTTCCCAGGATCTCGCCATCTACACCGTCGATCAAAGATCCATGTATGACCCGCGAGTGCGCGTGGAACAGGTGGAAGCAATCAGTCGCGGCCCCCAAGCCGTGCATCCGCCGACAGAGAAAGGCCAGCAGCCGTCCCTCTCTATCCCGGTCTCACCCAAACAACCGGAGATCGACAACAGCCAGAGCCTTGGGCTCTAGCCATTACTACCGATGAGCCCCGGCTAATGAGATGGTCCGCCGCTTCCTTTGCTGAGTCAGAGGATTGTGGATGGCAGCTTTCCGTTATAAGGGGTCCCCTCGGAAACGAATGATAGAGCACGTTAGAGCAACCTCGCTGGGCGAACGAAGCGACGTATCTTCTCGAAACTCACATATCAACTGACATAGGCGACGCTCTGGGGGCTCTCAGGTTCGCCGTTCAAGAAGAACTTCAACTCGGCAGCGAGTGAGTTCGAAGCCGCCAGCTGACATTCCCATATCGTGGTCGCCTGCCAGCCGGCAGCGGCGAGCTCGTTTTTCGCACGGGCGTCCCTTGCGCGGTTGCGGCCGATCTTTCCTGTCCAGTAATCGCGGTTTTCCTTTGGAACCCGCGCGCCTCTGGCGCAGTAGTGACCATGCCAGAAACAGCCATGGACAAAGACCACCTTGCGGCGGCCGGGAAACACGATATCTGGCGTTCCAGGAAGGTCCTTGCGATGCAATCGAAAGCGATAGCCCATGGAGTGGAGGAGTCGCCGAACGGTCATTTCTGGTTTGGTGTCGCGGCTTTTCACGGCCCGCATGGTGCGGCTACGCTGCTCGGCGGTTTCGCTCAATTGCGAAATTCTATGCGCAGACTCGGGTCGGTTTCGACCTCATCGACGACCTCGTTATAGCGGGTAATCAGATCGCCTACGGCGGTCCGGCGGCCGGCCGCGGCGAACTGCCCTAGCTCGTAGAGATTAAGCGCAATGAACTGCTCGATTTCGAAGATGTCGATGCGCTCGCCGAGCCCTGCGTCCTCCGCGAGATCCTGGGCCGTTTTCAAGCGACGATCCACGGTCACGAGGACGGGCCGGAGCGAATGATTCAGGTTCTCGCGGCAACGCTCGATCACCGCTTCGCCAGGCGAAGTCGTTACATGGATTGCCACGTCACCGATTCGAAAGTCTCCCGATCTCCCGGACTGTTCGTCGGAAGTCGAGAAGCTGTTGTGTTCAAACTTCCCCTTGCCGAGCGCGCAATCGAGTTTGGCGCCGATCAGGTGTTGCATGACGGCGCCGGCGTAATAAGTCCCGGTCGCCTCCTTCTGGCGTTTCTCGGCCTGGGCGAGGACACCGCGCACTACATTACGGATGCTTCGGGAGGTATCGAGATTGAGCTGGAAGGGCTTGGCGGCGAAGAAGTCCCGGACCCGGTCTATCCAGAACGCCTCGATCGCGACCATGTCAGCTTTCTCTTCGGCTTGCAGCCGGTTCAAGAAGGCGACATAGGTCCGCATGTTCGTCATGCTGCCTCGGCTGGTGCGACCGCCTTCCTTAGCGAGCACGGCTGTTATGCCGTACCGGGCGAGGATGTTCTGCACGGCGCCACGGCCAAGGCCGGCGACCTGGCCGCCTTCTCCTTCGCCGGTGATCAGCTGGTTTGGATCGAGAGGCAGACCTCGTTGTGCCGCCTGCTCGGTGATGACGAGCGCGACGGAGAGCGCTCCCTTGCTGCCTTTGAACCTTTTCTCGGCCGCGAACTGCGACAGCGCTTCGAGCAGCTCCGGATTGCTCATGCTGCTTCCCGCCTTTGCTGACGCACGGCCGCCAGCAGCGGTTCGAGGACATGCGTGGCCAGATGACGCACGACAGGGACCACCAGGCCATCACCGGCGAGGTGATACGCATCGTTGTACTTCGCAGGCAGGATGTAGTCTTCGAGCCCCATCAGCGCCGCTGCTTCGCGCGGGGACAGCAGACGGGACCTCACCTTGGAGCCGTGCACGATCATGATCAGCTGCCGGCTCGATCCGCCAACAGGGGTGCGCAGGCATCCGGCGATGTCATCGAAGCGGACCTCGGCTCTTTGCCTGCGAACGCCAGAGTCGTCCGGGCGGGTGCGCTTGTAAACGGCGCCGACCACGCGTCGGCCGGCCTTCTTGGCCTTCTCCAGCTTGGCGCGGTTGAGCGGGCTCATCATGTCGATCAGGCGCTTGGTTTCCGCGGGGGTGTGCCACTTGACGCCCGCAGGCACGTCCTCGATGAGGTCAGAAAAGATCTTTGCGCGCGGGCCTGGCTTGGGGATGTGCCACCAGATCCAGTTCTTCCGCTGCTCCTCGTCAAGGCTGTCGCAAGCCTTGATGAGGGAAGCGGGTGTCCAGGCGGGATCCGGCGTCTTGCCGCAGAGAGCCGGCGGGATCTCGATGGTCTCATCCATGGCGATGATGAACAGGCGTGGTCGGGATTGCGGCACGAAGTGCACGGCGTCGATAACGACGGCGCCAAAGCGATAGCGTTCCTTACCGAGGGCACCGATCAAGGCGCGGAAGTCCTCGCCGCGATGCGAGGTGAGAGCGCCGCAGACATTTTCCAAGACGATAAGGTTCGGCTTGCGGCTTTCTTTATTAAGTTCTTCAATCAATTCCCAGAAAGGCCAGAACGTGCCTGATCGGGTGCCCTTCAAGCCGGCGCCGGAACCCGCGAGCGATAAATCCTGGCAGGGAAAAGACGCCCAGGCTAGGTCGGCTCTGCCGGGCAGTTTCTCGGTCGAAATGTCGCTGACGCTACCAGGGTGAAACTCGTCTTTGCCCCAATTCTCGCAATAAGACGCCTGCTTCTTGGGATCGAAGTCATTCGCCAGCAGACACTTCCAGCCTTTGCCGAGACCAGCGCGGGCCATGCCTCCACCAGCGAAAAATTCGTAAAATGTGCCGCCGCTCATCGGTTCGCTTTGGACGAGTTGGAGATCCTTGCGCTTTGCGTTGGTCCGCGCGGGGCTACGTTCCCCTGAAATAGGCATGGTTCAGTGTATCTGGGCAGAGGAAAGCATGACCCTGACCAGAACACGGGAACCGCGGAAATCTAGGGATCACATCAAGAGCTAGGCACTGCCAGCGATGCGGCCTTTGGTGAACGCTTCGGCGCTCGGCCAGTCCGGCGATACGAACAGGGGGTCACCACACCAAACGTCAAAAATAGTACGCTTAGCCTTCGTTGCGCAAACCTGTTGCCAGTCGCAGAGCAATCGCAACAGCCTTTTGCAACTCGAATCACTGGGGGTTTAGCTACTTGCTCTCACGCGTGCGTAAACGTTCGATGCTGTTGAAAAACTCGTTGGGGTAAGAGTTGCTTCATTTAATACCCAAAGAGCAGAATGCTTTGAAAACTGTTGCTGCCCGATCGCCTGATGTGATTTCGTTGTAAACAGCAGCGGAGGTGGCGGCATGATGGGACGTCAGAGTGCGCAGGAGCAACTTTTCTATTCGTTTCGTATGGAGGACCACGTTCCCGGCGATCACTTGTTGCGGCAACTTGACCTGGTGCTCAACTTCGATCGGGTGAGGTCGGTTCTGGCTGGTCATTACAGTTCGACAGGTCGCCCTTCAATCGATCCTGAACTGATGCTTCGCATCTTGTTGATTGGTTATGTCTATGGCATTCGATCGGAGCGACAGCTATGCAGCGAGATCCATCTCAATCTAGCCTATCGCTGGTTCTGTCGCTTGGGTCTAGAGGGCTCGGTGCCGGATCATTCCACGTTCACTAAGAATCGTTACGGCCGGTTCCGCGAGAGTGATATTTACCGGGTACTGTTTGAAGATGTTGTTGGGCAGTGCTGCAGTGCAGGATTGGTGAGTGGCGAAGGCTTCGCCGTCGATGGCAGCTTGATCGGCAGCGATTGCGGACGTACCCGGCGGGTTGAGAGCATAGACGCGATCTGCGGAGGGGAAGCCCAAACCAGACCCGTGCGCGAGTATCTGGAAGCGCTCGATGCAGGTAATCCGGCTCATCCAGGTGAAGCGCGCTATCTTTCGCCGACCGATCCCGCTGCAGCATGGAATGTGAAGGAAGGACGGGGCAAGTTCGGGTACTTCAATAACTATCTGATCGACACCGATCATGCTGTCATCGTGGATGTCGAGGCCACTCCCGCACGGCTGTCGCAGGAGATCATCGCTACGAAAGCGATGCTGGAGCGGGTAGAACAAACACATCATCTCAGACCCGAAAAGCTGGCGGCTGACAAGGCCTACGGCACAGGTCCCTTTCTGGGCTGGCTATCGAAACGCACAATCATCCCGCATATTCCGGTGCTGGATCGACAGCACCAGACCGACGGCCTGCTTCCGCGAGAGGTCTTCATCTTCGATCCCGACAAGAACCACTACACCTGCCCGCAAGACAAGGTTCTCAAGCACTGCACGGCTCGAACGGATTCGCCAATCCACATCTATCGCGCGACAGAAGGTGATTGCAAGGCATGCCCCATTCGGCAACAATGCACGCGAGGCAAGCAACGGAGCTTATCGGTTCCATTCGACGAGAGCACTCGCCATGAAATCAGAGCCCTTCAGGATACAGAAGACTTTCAAAACTCGCGCCGCCTCAGAAAGAAAGTCGAGATGCTGTTCGCTCACATGAAACAGCAGTTCCGATTTACGCGGCTCAAGCTGAGAGGGTTGGCTGGAGCCACTGAGGAGTTTTTATTGATAGCGACTGTTCAAAATCTGCGCCGTCTTGTACGGCTCCGTCCCCCTACGATCCCTGCAACGCCTCGTCTCGCGACCACATGATGGGAACCAGGGAGCAAAGCAAGCTTATGTAGAGGCCCGAAACGGACGATAAGCACTCTCAACTACTGATGCGTCGACCATAAACCTCTCCGTTTCGATGAAGATGAGAAATCTGCAGCTAGGCCACTTCAGGCGAAGAGTTTTTCAACAGCATCGTTCCTTTGCGCAACTGTGACTTTACACAAGATCCCCCCCGGCTGCATCAATGGGCTCTCATAGTAAGAAGCTGCTCTTTGGAGAACAGCTGACCGTGTAGGCTAACGGCTCTTATCTTTCGGGTGTTGGCGATATCCTTCAGAGGGTCAGCATCCAGGAGCACGAAGTCAGCCTCTTTTCCTGGTTCGATGGTGCCGACCTCCTTCAATACCCCCATTGCGGCCGCAGCGTCGCGAGATGCCGCTTGTAATGCCTGTCGCGGGCTTAGACCTGCCTGCACAAGCAACTCCAGTTCATCGTGTAGAGCGTCGCCGCCACCACCATATGGGCCATCCGTTCCGGCGAGTACAGTGACCCCCGCACGCTTCATCCCCCCGATGACCACAAGATCCTTTTGAAATATTTGCTTCCCGAGCTGTAAGTCCTCTTCATTCAGGTTGTCGCCATCCTTGTTTGAGTCCCACAAGGTCTTGAGAACATGCAGAGTTGGTGTTTGAGCGATGCCGTTCTCGGCGTAAAGCGCATACAGCCTCTGTGCTTTGTTCTCGTCGAAGGTCGCAAGAAGCCTTATATCGAAGGGAGCCCTGAATTGTGGTTCATCGGCCTTACGCTTCTCCTGAACAGCTGTAAGGAGATCGTCGTAGGTCTTCGCAGTTACCTGACGAAAGTAGGTCTCATCCTTAGAGCAGGCGATCAGCACGTTGAGGAACCGACCACCGAGGTGTTCCACATCGACCTGCCCAGCTTTGGCGATATCGCTTGCTGAAACTTTAGCTGGTATATGGCCGCCAAGAGGAAGATTCTGGTGCCGAGCCTCATCCGCAATGGCAGTGTAAAGTTCTGGGGTCAAGGTAGTGTCCACTTCTATGTAGTCAACCTTTTGCTGTTTGAGAGCCCTAACCTCCTCCTGCGCTGCGTTGTACTGAAAAGATCGACGATGAGATTCATTTGAATCGGAACCGGACCTTCCAGGAGCGGTCCAGCTATAAACAAACGTGGCCCCAAGAGTGCTCCAGAGGCGGTTGCGTCTCGCAGGCGCACGATGTCAGCTAGCGGAGCGCCCATATCTCGTACCGTTGTGATTCCATAGGAGACGAGGTCTGCCAAAACCGGCTCCGCAGTATCGTAGGTTGGCCCATGCAAATCGTTGTTCCATAGACCTGGAATCAGGTACTTGCCGCTGCCGTCCACGACGGTTGTTCTCTCCGGGAATTTATCAATCTTACCGGACACTGAAACGATCTTTCGCCCCTGCACGTATACCGTGGCGTTCTCTCGCGGCAGGTGGTCGGTGCCATCAATCACCGTGACGTTTACTACGGCCAGCTGCTCTTGTCCCAGCGCAGGGGCAGATAGCAAGGCTGCGGCAATAAGGAACGACGAGACCTGGAGGATCATGGAGAGCGCTACGCATTTCTCTCCTCCGAAGTTCCAGTCCAGACGTTAGCGTACGATTTTTGACGTTTGGTGTAGTGACCCCATCAACCGCAGAACCGACTTCCCCGGCACCCGATGATGAACAATGATCGACCGCTTATCTCGGCCTGAAGCATCGCAGACGCGCGGCAGTGGTAGCCATCACGCTCTAAGACCGCCTCACGCAGCCCGCCGAAATATTCATCATCTTGCCGTTTCGACGTGTAGCAAGTGGGACAAAGCCCCAAGGCGAGGATCTTTGGATTCCCGCAGGGATAATGCATCGCGCGTTGAACAGGCTTTTTCATCGGTTCAGCGAAGTTCACTTCCCTGCCCTAGCCATGTACCGGTACAAAGTGGGACGGCTGATTTCAAAGGCGGCTGCTATCGCCGTTCTGGATTCCCCTGTCGCTATCCGGCTCCTAAGCTCCTTCACTTGCGTGGCGTTCAGCACGCGTTTTCGGCCAACATACGTGCCCTCCCGTAACTTCGCGAGCGCGATACCTTCCCGCTGGCGCTCACGAATCAGATCGCGCTCGAACTGTGCGAAGGCACCCATCACACTCAGCAGCAGATGAGACATGGGCGAATCCTCGCCCGTAAAGGTCAGGTTCTCTTTCTCAAAGCGGACGTGAACCCCGCGCTCAGTGAATCCGAGCACAGTTCTCCGAAGTTCATCGAGGTTGCGGGCGTGTGGGGCCAAAGAAAGCCGCTAGCATCACGATCACAAAGCGAGAAGACTTTGAGGATTTGAAGGAATCCGAAACGCTCGATATCGCGGGTACGGCTGACCTGTTTCCGTCAAAGAACACCAAACAGATGTTGGACATCCAGCTCACAAAGCGCAATATGGCTGCGCATCCTTCCCTCGTCATTCTCGGAGCGCCAGAAGCCGAGGACACGATATCAAGCCTCATACAGAATGTGGTGCTCGTCCTCAAATAATGTGAGCCGCCATCCCATCGTCCTACGTTACCTGCATTCCGAGGACGCGAAAATGTACTCAGGGTGGCAGGCTACAGCGGCAGTTCGCCGTCTTCACTGGCCTTCGCCGCGGTCCTCATCATCTCGAGACCGTTGTTCCGGAGATAGACGTACAGCGACTCTGATCGGACAACCGTTATGGCTTGCTGGGCTTCCACGCAGAAGGCCGTCGCCGCCTTCGGCCTAGATCCTAAGCCTTCAGTTGACGCTTAAGGAACTGGTCGAAGAGCGGAACGGTGAATGCGTTATCCCCGTGCGCGGGGCTGTAGATCATGCCTTTTCGAATGAGAGCACTACGGAGAGGTCCGATCGAAGTGGTCTTGACCTTGAGTTTCTCAGCGATGTCTCCAGAGCGCTGTGCCTCGCCGCCTCCAACCTGAACCATCGCGAACATAAAGTCTTTTTCACGCTTGGTCAGCCGATCGAACCGAACTCGAAAGAAGCTGTCGTCGAGTTGCGCGATCGCGCGATCTGTAGCTTTGAGGACTACCTGTAGGCTGATTGGCGAGACCTGAGCGATGTTCCAGGCCTCATGGCCCCACTGTTGGAGGAAGTATGGATAGCGGCCGGTCTTCTCGAGAATTGCTTCTACAGCTGCCGGCTCGAAGGTGACCCCCAGCGCTTCTACGGGCTTCTCAAGGGCCTGACGTGCTGCGATGGGAGATAGGACGCTGATTGATGGATAGGCGAAAAGCCGTTCGGCGTAGGACTTTGAACGCCCAGCCAACCCGAGAATCAAGGGTAGGCCTGCAGCGTACATCACCAGCGGCAGCTTGCGCTGTGATACCTGATGAAGTGCCATAATCAACGCGCTCATCTCGGACACATTCAGGTATTGAAGTTCATCGATGATCAGGCAGACGGGTACGTTCTTTTCCTTTGCTGCCTCAGCAATAGCCACAAGTAGTTCGCTTAGATCGTGTTCTAAATCACCACTGTCCGCGGCACCGAGCTCGGGCTGGATGCCGAGCTCCACGTCAACCCCGTCAGCTATCGAAACTTTAGCTTTGAAGTTACTCGCAAAGCTTTTCAGCACGCGGAGTCCTCTCCGCGCGAGATCGCCGACCTGGTCTGCGGTATTGAGACGAAGAAGAACCTTTCGCAGTGGCGGTATAAGCAAGGCCGGGAGGCTTTTCTCCTCGTGAGCCTCAATGAAGATCGTCAGAAAAGCGCGCTCCTCCGCCATCTCCCTTACACGGTTAAGAAGCACTGTCTTTCCTACTCCGCGAAGTCCGACGAAGATCGAGCTCCGGCTGAATGCCGAGTTTTTGAAACGGCAGAGGGTAACATCCACGTCCTCGAGAACGGCGGTTCGTCCGGCCAACTCAGGTGGTGAAGTGCCAGCTCCAGGCGAGAACGGATTTGCCTTAGGGTCCATATCTACTAACTTTACTTAAGAATTGGCCGTTTCTCCAATTCATCGATAAACTAACTATAAAAGGACGAATCAAAGCCTGATCTTGGTGTTGACCTGTTGTTGCAATCCTCCCACTGCGACCTAGGATGTCGTTCTGTAGGTTTGTCCAGCCCGATTTTGGAGAGCTTTATCTACTGGGCCACAGCTTTTGGCAGTTCATCCCACCTCGTCGTCCAGCGCGGCGACCGGTATTCCGCTTTCAGATTCCAAGCGGCCTCCTTCGTCAGTATTCGAACCGTACCTCGCCCAAGCGTGGCGTTGAGCTTGTCCACGGTCTTCCAGGCCCGCTTCCGCCGCTCGTGGTCCAACTCACTCCACAAAGCCGGTTGTTGCACTGCCTCGGGCAGTAGCTCGGTAATCATCACGCCGCATTTCGCGTACCGGAAGCCCTCTCGCCACAGCCGTTCGCCAAGGCGCACCGCCAGTCCGACTACCTCTGAACAGGGCGTGCTAGCTAAGTCAAAGAAAGCAGGCAGGATTGGCTGCCTGCTTGCCTCTTGGTAGCTGCGACCTCGTCTGCATGTCTCGAGATGACACGGCTCAGCACAGTACTTCCGCGTTGCACAACCCTCGGTTCACATTCGCTTTTCCGCTCCAAGATGCGCTAGGCTAGGCTTCCAAGAAGCGAATATAAGGCGAAGACGCAATGCATGGGCAAGCAGCACTTCTAAAGCGTGAGATCGAGGCGAAGCTGGCTAACCGCATTCCAGCGGCGTTGTCGCCGATCGCCCAGCAAGCCCCACGGCTGCACCCCATCGGCAATGCCCGGTTCGACAACCTGCTCGGAGGTGGCTTGCCGCTCGGCTCCGTCTGTGAGCTGACCGGACCGGACGGCTCCGGACGCTCCTCCCTTGCGCTCTCGCTATTGGCGAGCGCTTCCAAAGGAGGAGCATGCGCGTACATCGACGTGAACGACACGCTTTCGCCGCAGAGCGCGGCCGCAGCCGGCATCGAGCTGGCAAACCTTCTTTGGGTGCGCTTCGCCGCTTCTACGCACCCCCAAATGGGGTCCCGTCAGAAAACGGACAATAAAGCACGATAAGGAATATTTGGGGTGCGAAGCGACCTGTATCTTCCTGGTGCTGGCCTCTTGCCCTTCCACTGGTAGTCGCCGGTGAGGTTGATGTGCTCCCAGCCGAGCGGGGAGAGATATTTGAGCAGCGAGGGATCGCCGGGTTGACCTGTCACTGATGAAGCGCGGACTGCTCGCTCTATATAGACGGTGTTCCAAAAAGCAATCGCGGCCGTGACGAGAGTTAGACCGCTTGCTCTGTAGCGTTGCTGCTCGAAGCTGCGGTCTCTGATTTCTCCAAGGCGGCAGAGGAAGACTGCCCTGGCAAGAGCGTTGCGGGCCTCGCCTTTGTTAAGGCCGGCGTGAACGCGGCGGCGGAGATCGACGCTCTGCAGCCAGGACAGGATAAACAGGGTTCGTTCGATTCGTCCCAGTTCGCGGAGTGCGACCGCGAGCCCGTTCTGGCGAGGGTAGCTGCCCAGCTTGCGAAGCATAAGGGAAGCCGTGACGGTGCCCTGCTTGATGGAAGCGGCGAGGCGAAGAATTTCGGTCCAGTGCGTGCGAATCGCTTTGACGTTGATGGCGCCACCTGTCATAGGTGCCAGTGCCCGATACTTGATCTTGCCGTTCGGCAGGTAGAGTTTGGTGTCGCTTAGAT
>JAABUO010001121.1_pt1 | contig 37560 bp, 42 predicted proteins | sample 5559291 | NCBI WGS metagenome assembly JAABUO01 (sample SAMN10711878, study PRJNA513372) | rock metagenome | isolation source: Antarctica rocks | place: Antarctica: Victoria Land, Finger Mt sud
CGCCTGCAAGGTCGCCGCGGGGTCGTAGGTCGGCGCAGGGATGGTCCCCATGATGGTCTCAAAGAGCGCCTTGAGGTCCGCCCCGTCCGGGCTCTCGCCGTCGGCGGGGCGGTTGAGCGAGGCCTGACCGGTCTTGGCCTGGCAGTAGACGATCGGGAAGTCGATCTGCTCCTCGGTGGCCTCGAGGTCGAGGAAGAGCTCGTAGGTCTCGTCGACGACCTCGGCGATGCGCGCGTCGGGGCGGTCGACCTTGTTGATCACGAGGATGACCGGGAGCTTCGCGGCGAGCGCCTTGCGCAGCACGAAGCGGGTCTGCGGCAGCGGGCCCTCGCTGGCGTCGACCAGGAGCACGACGCCGTCGACCATCGACAGCCCACGCTCCACCTCGCCGCCGAAGTCGGCGTGCCCCGGCGTGTCGATGATGTTGATCACCGTGTCGCCGTACCGCACCGCGGTGTTCTTGGCAAGGATGGTGATGCCCTTCTCGCGCTCCAGGTCCATGGAGTCCATGACCCGCTCGCGGACCGAGTCGTTCTCCGCCTGGTGCGCGCTGAAGGCGCCCTGCTGCCAGAGCATGGCGTCGACGAGCGTCGTCTTGCCGTGGTCGACGTGGGCGACGATCGCGACGTTGCGACGGTCCTCGCGGCGGGCGGTCTGGGGGGCCGTGGGCATGGCGGAGGCACCTTCACTGCAGGGAGAGGCGCCGACGGAGGCGTCGGCCACCTGTCATCGTACGGGAGACGACGCTTGCAACACCGCCGACCGACTGGTGATGCCCCGCACGCGCCGGCCGCGCGGCGGCACCGCGGCGCTGCGACTCCGACGTCCTCGACGGACGGGCGCCGGCGCTCACGTCGGCAGCCGCGCAGCCAGCGACAGCATCCGGGTGACCACGTCGTCAGGGCCGCCGAAGCCGTCCTCGTAGCCGTTGACCTCGAGCACGATCCGGCCGTGCCGAGCGACGTAGATGACCTGCTCCAGCGACGACAGGCCGCCGCCCGAGCTGCCGCCCTGGTCCGAACCGGTGGCGGCCGCCGGCGAGAACCGCAGCCGCAGCCCCTCGTCGCGAATCCCCTCGTCGGTCGCGATGTCCCAGCGGTAGGTCAGCCCGTCAGCCTGGAACTGCGCGCAGCCCCGCCCGATGCTCGCGCGCAACCGCTGCAGCGCAGCCGCTGCCGCGGCATCGTCGGCGTAGACGATGACCACCTCCTGCGTACCCGTGCCGTCGCTGGCCTGCACCCGCGAGGCACCGGCGCCGAGGATCGCGCTGGCCCGGCAGCGGTCGCCGCCGGCGAGTGAGTCCGCCGCCGTGGCGGCGAGCCCGAGCGTTCCGGCGACCCCGCGCGCACTGGGGAGCTGGGCTGGCGCACCAGGGCGCAGCAGCACGCGGGCGACATCTCCGGCGAGCACGACGGCGAGCAGACCGAGCAGTGCCGCCGCCGAGCGGGTGATGCCCCGGAGCACCGGCGGTTGGAGGTGGCGGCGGGCGCGCGGCTCCCGAGGGGTCACCACCTCGTCGTCGAGCCGCACGACGGGGACGTCACCCTCGGCGCCCCCGGCCGGCCGGTCGACATCGCCCCCGCCACCGCTCAGCACGTCTCGGCTCACCGGCGGGCTCCCGACAGAAGTGCCCCGAGCGCGGGCAGCAGCACCCGGTCAGCGGCCAGCCAGTCGAGCCCGTCCAGCTCGGCGGCGCTCACCCAGGCGAGCGCCCGGTGCTCCCGTGCGGCTGGCTCGGCGGACCCCGGCCGCAGCGTCGCGCCGTGCACGTGCAGCCGCATGCCGACACCCACCTCCACCTCCGGGCCGATCCGGGGGCCTACCTCGACGTCGACGCACAGCTCCTCGCGGCACTCGCGCACGAGCGCGTCCGTGGGCGACTCACCCGGCTCGACCTTGCCGCCGGGCAGCTCCCAGCGACCCGCCAACGACGGGGGACGGGAGCGCTGCGCGACGAGCAGGGTGGCGTCGCGCACGACGGCAGCGGCAACGACGAGCACGGCGCACAGCCTGCCCTGTCCGACCGCCGGCTCGGTGGGGACGCGAGCGCGGAGCGGGACGGCGGCTGGTTACGGTCCTGGCATGGCCCGCCCACCCCGGTTCGATACCGCTGCTGTCGCCGCTGCGCTGGCCGGGTTGCCCGGCTGGTCGGGCGATGCGCACGCGCTGCAGCGCAGCGTGGGAGCGCCCACCTTCCTCGCCGGCATCGCGCTGGTGGAGCAGGTGGCCGAGGCCGCCGAGGCGATGGACCACCACCCGGACATCGACATCCGCTGGCGCACTCTGCGCTTCGCGCTGTCGACCCACGATGCGGGCGGGGTGACGGCGCTGGACGTCGAGCTGGCCCGGCGCATCGACGCGCTCGTCGTGGCCGCCGGCGCGGCCTGAGCAGCGGCAGATGGGCGCGCAGGCCGCCGCCGCGCTGGCCGCTCCCGGGTGGGTGGGCATCCCGCCGGCCGGATGGGACGCCCCGCGCACCGGCTCGCTCCGGCTCGTCCCACCTCCCGGGTACGACCTCGACCGGGTCGCCCGGTCGCACGGCGGAGCCGGGCTGGCACCGAGCGCGTACGAGCGCCCCACCCGCACGCTGCACCGGACGGTCGGGGTGCCGGGTGCCGGCGCGGTCACCGTGTCGGCGCGCACGCCGGGCCCCGGTGCGCACGACGGCGCGGCGGTGCTGCAGGTGGGCTGGGGCGGTGGCGCGCTCGACGGCGATGACCGCACTGCGCTGGAGCGCGTGGTCGCCCGGGTGCTCGCCCTCGACGACGACCTGACCGAGCTGCACGCCGTCGCGCCTCGCTGGGTGCGGGAGGCGGCGGCGGGTCGGCTGCTGCGCGCCCCGACGGTGTGGGAGGACCTCGCCGCGACCCTGCTGTCGACCAACACCTCGTACTCCGCCGTGCAGCGGGTCATGGCCGGGTTGGTCGGAGCGCTGGGCAGGAGCGGACTGGCTGGCGCGCAGGAGTTCCCGGCCCCGACGGCAGTGCTGGTGGCTGGCGAGCCGGGGCTGCGCGGGCTTGGCTGCGGCTACCGCGCCGGCCCGCTGCTCGCACTCGCCGTCGGCTGTGACGGGCGGGAGGAGCACTGGCTCGCCGGGCCGAGCGCACCGCCGGACGACGAGGTGCGGGCCGAGCTGCAGCGGCTGCGGGGCTTCGGTCCGCTCTGCGTCGACACGATGATGGGCCTGCTCGGCCGCCCCCGCGGGTGCACCGTCGACGGGTGGCTGGGGCGTCGCCTCGACCTTCCGCCAGGCCAGCTGCCCGCCCGCTACGCCAGGTACGGCCGGTGGGCCGGCACCGTCGCCTGGCTGGACGCGACCCGCGACCTCTTCCCCGGCCGCCCCTGACACGCGCGCGGACGTTCGCTGCCGGCCGCCCGGGGGCAGGTCGCCCGCATGCCGCTGCGCACCGTGCTGGACCGGGTCGTCACCCGGCTCGAGGGCCTGACCGTGCTCGACCGCCCCGCCGCGGGGCTCTCCGCGGTGCTGGCGAAGGCCTTCGGCGACGGAGCCGTGCGCTCCGCGCTCTCCGGCACCGACACGGGCCACCCCGCGCACCCTGCGGTGGTCGTCGTCCCGCTGGGGGCGCTGCTGTCGGCGACGGTCCTCGACGCCACCGGCAGCGACCGGGGTGCCGCGCGGCGGCTCAACGGCCTCGGGCTGCTCGGCGCGCTGCCGGCGGTCTCCAGCGGGCTGTCGGACTGGGGTTACACCACGGGCGCGGAGGCCCGCGTCGGCCTCGTCCACGCCACGGTCATCGACACCGCGCTCGCCGCGTACGCCCTGTCCTGGCGGGCGCGGCGCCGCGGTGACGATGCTGCCGCCCACCGGTGGGGGTACGCCGGTGCCGGCGTGCTGGCCGCCGGCGGCTGGCTCGGCGGCCACCTGACCTACGCGCTGGGCGTGGGCGTCGACACCAACGCCTTCCTGACCGGCCCGGTCGAGTGGAGCGACGCCGCGCTCGACGCCGACGTGCACGAGGGTCAGCTCACCGGGGCCGACGTCGACGGTGTGGCACTCGTGCTGTCGCGAGTGGGTGGCCGCGTCGTGGCCATCGGCGGCCGGTGCTCGCACCGCGGGGGCCCGCTGGCCGAGGGCAGCGTCGAGGAAGGCTGCGTGGTCTGCCCCTGGCACGGCGGTCGCTTCGACCTCCGGGACGGGCAGGTGGCCGGCGCACCGGCCAACGTCGCGCAGCCGGTCTACGAGGTGCGGGTCGCCGGCCCGCAGGTGCAGGTCCGTCGTCAGGAGCTGCGCTCGCTGCGCAGCAACCCGGCCTGACGCCCGCGCAGCTAGACCGTCACGCCACTCGGCGTCGGCGCCGGCGCGGCGCCCGGCGGAGGGCCGGGGAGGACCCCGCCGAGGTCGCTGCCGCAGACGAGCCACCCCGTGCCCGGCTGGTCGCGGACGAGCCGGATCGTGATGTCGACCTGCGCCTGGTCGTCCAGCACCAGCACCCCGGTGACCGCCGCCTGCGGCTCCTGGACCTGCACGTGCACCTCGCTCCACGCGGCGATCCCCGTACCCGCCTGCTCGTCCTGCGCGACGTTGCCGACGTAGCCCGACTGACCACCGACCTGGAAAGTGCTGCACAGCAGCGTATATGCCGTCGTCGCGTCGTTGTGCTGCAGAGCTGCGTAGTAGCGGGTCACGACGGCTGCCGCCGCGCTCTCCGAGGTCACCGGCCCCACGCTGGGGGCAGCACCGGCGACGAACCCGGAGCGGCCGTCGCCCGACCCGCGGTCAGCGACCAGCGCGGCCACCCCCGCCGCCGCGAGGGTGACGGTGGCCACCGCGACGGCCACCTTCAACCGCCGCTCAGCCATCGGCCGAGCCGCCGTACCCCGCTCCGGTGCGCACCCTGTCAGTCCACCACCAGTCCACCACTGCTCCGCCGTAGGATCGCGGCGCATGCAGGTCTACGAGGCCCTCGGACGGGCGCTCGACCTGGCGACGCGCGTGCTCGAGCACGCCCGTCCGGCGACGTGGGGCCGGCCGACGCCGTGCGCGGAGTGGGACGTCCGTGCGGTGGCACGCCACCTGGTGGTCGGGGCCGACGCCTTCGCCGACGTCCTGCTCGGTCGCCCCCCTGACCTGACCGGGGCCGCTGTCGACGACACCGACCTCGCCGGTGCCCTGCTGCGTGCCTCGGCCCGAGGCCTCGTCGGCTGGGCCGGCCCCGGCGCGCTGCAGCGTCGCTCCGGCGTGCCGGGCGTCCCGCTGGCTGACCTCCACCTGCTGGAGGCCGTGGTGCACGGCCACGACCTCGCCGTCGCCCTGCGCCGGCCCTACGACCTCGATGACGAAGCGGTCGAGCTCACCCTGCAGCTCTTCCAGAACGCGCCGCTGGACCGACCGCGGGCCGCGGGTGACTTCGCCCCGCAGCTGCGGGTGGGCCCGGCCCGACCGGCGCTCGAGCAGCTGCTCGGCGTGGTGGGCCGCCGGTCCGGCTGATCGCGCCGCGCCGCAGCACCACCCGCTCGACCAGTCCACGGCGGGACCGGCCGGCCGGGTGCCCGCCGACTGGCAGCGCCGGCTCAACGCGTAGGTGACCGCCCCGTCACACGCCGAGCAGGTCGACGACGAAGACGAGGGTCTCGCCCGGGCCGATGACCGGCGGCGCACCGCGGTCGCCGTAACCCTGGTGCGCCGGGATCTCGAGCCGGCGTCGCCCGCCGACGCGCATACCTTGTACTCCCGCGTCCCAGCCGGCGATGACCATGCCAGCGCCGAGCTGGAAGCGGAAGGGCTGCCCGCGGTCCCAGCTGGCGTCGAACTGACCGCCGTCGGACCAGCGGACGCCGACGTAGTGCACCGACACCTGCGCACCAGGAGCCGCCTCGGCCCCGTCGCCGATGCTGAGGTCGGTGACGACCAGGTCCGCCGGGGGCTCCCCCGCCGGGGTCTCGATCGTGGGCTTGTCGCTCATGCTCAGCTGCTCCCTGGCCCGACGTAGTCGACGACGAAGACGATGGTGTCGGTGGCGCTGATGCCGGCCTGCGGCTGGCCGCCGCTCGGGCCGTACCCCAACGCGGGTGGGATGACCAGCTCACGGCGCCCACCGGGCTTCATCCCGACGACCCCGGCTCCGAAGCCGGGCACCACGCCGCTGATCGGGAAGGAGATGGGGGCCATCCCGCGGGTCCACGAGGCGTCGAAGACCTTGCCGGTGCTGAAGACGGTGCCGACGTAGCGCACCGACACGGTGTCGGCCGCGGTGGCCGCGGTCCCCGTGCCGACCACGAGGTCGCGGACGACCAGGCTGGTCGAGGGCGTCCCGGTCCCCGCCGCGACGGTCGGTGCCTGGGTGAGGTCGGTGGCGTTGGCCGTGATCGCCGGGATGCCGGGGGCAGCCGCGGACCCGGTCGGGGCCACCGACGCGGTGGGCAGGCCGGCGGGCGGCGCAGGGTCGGTCGTCGTCGCGGCCGTGGGCGGGTCCGTGGTGGGCGCGGGGGCGACAGCCGTCGTCGTGGCCGGCGCCCCGCCCGCCTGGACCACCGTCGTCGGGGCGCTGCTCCCACACGCCGCGAGCAGGGGCAGGGCGAGCGCCGCGGCGAGCAGCGTGCGCCGGGTCGTCAGGATCGTCACGCCCGCAGTCTCCACGACCTGGCTGAAGGGCAGACCGCACGATCCGCGGTGGCGCCCGGCACCCGCCGCCACCGGTACGCCAGGTGACGGCCCGGTTTGCGGCGCCGCCGACCACAGGGCACTGTGGCCGGGGCCACACCGCGACGGCGCGGCGGGCAGGAAGGTCCACGTGCGCCAGCTCACCAGCCTCGATGCGCAGTTCCTCGCAGTCGAAGCACCACGGCAGCCGGCGCACGTCGCGGGCCTGGCCATCCTTGACGCCTCGACCGCACCGGGTGGTGCCCTCACCGTCGCCTCCGTCGAGGCCATGATCACCGCGCGACTCCCCCTGCTACCGCCGTTGCGCTGGCGCCTGGTGGAGGTGCCCTTCGACCTCGACCACCCCTACTGGGTCGACGACGACGACTTCGACCTCGACTTCCACGTCCGCGAGGTGGCGCTGCCCTCCCCCGGCACCGACGAGCAGCTCGCCGACCAGATCGCCCGGCTGCACGCCCGGCCGTTGGACCGGGCCCGTCCGCTGTGGGAGCTCTACGTCATCTCCGGGCTCGCCTCCGGCCACGTCGGCGTCTACATCAAGGTCCACCACGCGCTCATCGACGGCGTCTCCGGAGCGGAGCTGACCGGCCTGCTGCTCGACGTCACACCCGAGGTCGCCCGGCTGGACGTCCCCGACCGCGCGGCCGCGGGGCGTACGCCGGGCAGCATCGAGCTGACGCTGCGGGCCGCGTTGGCCGTCCCGCGCTACCCACTACGGGTGGCGCGTGCGCTGCCGGCGGCCCTCCCCTACCTCGACGAGACGATGGCCAGGGCTGTGCCCGGGTTGTCCGCGCTCGGCCGTCTCGCCGGGCGGGTGCACTCCCGGGTGACCGGCACGCCGCGCGAGCACGTGCGGTCGGGGCTGACGGCGCCGCCGACGCCCTTCAGCGGCCGGCTCTCCCAGCACCGGCGCTTCGCTTTCGGCTCGCTCCCGCTCAGCCGCCTCAAGGCGGTGAAGGCGGCGTACGGGGTCACCCTCAACGACGTCGTCGTGACGATGTGCGCCGGCGCGGTGCGCCGCTGGCTGGTTGCGCACGAGGCACTGCCGGCCACGCCCCTGGTGGCGCAGATCCCCGTCTCGGTCCGTACCAGCTCCCAGGCCGGCACGTACGGCAACCGCATCTTGCTGCTCGGTGCCGCGCTGCACACCGAGATCGCCGACCCGGTTCAGCGGCTGCACGAGACCGCTGCCGACCTGTCCGAGATGAAGGGCCGGCACAAGGCACTCCCCGCGCAGCTGCTCCAGGACGTCAACGACTTCATCCCGCCGGCCGTCTTCGCGCGGGCCTCCCGTACCGCGCTGGGGCTGACCTCCCGGCTCTCCAGGCCGCTGTGGAACCTCGTCGTCTCCAACGTGCCGGGCCCGCAGATCCCGCTCTACCTGGCCGGCGCCCGGATGGTCGCGAACTACCCGGTCAGCGTCATCACCGACGGGATGGGGCTCAACATCACGGTGATGAGCTACGACGGGTCGCTCGACATCGGGGTCATCGCCGACCGCGATCAGGTGCCCGACGTCTGGGACCTCGTCGGTTACCTCGACGACGCGCTCACCGAGCTCGAGGAGCGCGCACCCGGGCTGGTCTCGATCGACCTGCGCGACCCGGCGCCGGCAGGCTCCGCCGGCTGAGGCTCAGGAGAGCGTCTGCACGAGCAGGAAGACGTCCAGCGCGATGATCACCGAGATGACGACACCGGCGACGAGCGTGACACCGCGGGAGTTGACCAGCTCGCCCATGATGTCCGGCCGCCGCGTGACCATGAGCAACGGGACGAGGGCGAAGGGCAGCCCGAAGGACAGCACCACCTGCGACAGCACCAGGGCGCGCGTCGGGTCTGCCCCGACCGCGAGCACCACGAGCGCGGGGACCAGCGTCACCAGCCGGCGTACGACGAGCGGCACCGTACGCTGCAGGAACCCCTGCATGATGACCTGACCGGCCAGCGTGCCGACCCCCGCGGAGGCGAAGCCGGAGGCGAGCAGCGCCAGCGCGAAGACGGTCGCCGCGCCAGAGTCCAGCACCTTGGTGAGCCCGGCGGAGATCCCGGGGAGGGTGTCCGTGCCGGTGAGGCCGCGGCCGGCGAAGACCGCCGCGGCGATGACCAGCATCGCGATGTTCACGAAGCCCGCGATCGTCATGGCCACGCCGACGTCGATCCGCTGGTGGCGCAGCAGGTGGCGCCGTTCCTCGGCGTCGGCGGCCGGGATGCGGTCCTGGGTGAGCGCCGAGTGCAGGTAGATCGCGTGTGGCATGACGGTGGCGCCCAGGATGCCGGTGGCCAGCAGCACGCTGTCGGAGCCGTGCAGACGCGGCACGAGACCGGCGACCGCGGGGCCGCCGTCGATGTGCACCCGCAGCAGGTTGACGCAGAAGCCGAGCAAGATCACGCCCAACAGCCCGGCGATGACGAGCTCGAAGCGACGGTAGCCTCTGCGCTGCAGCGACAGTAGTGCGAAGGCGACGATTCCCGTGACGACTCCGCCGAGCACGAGCGGCAGCCCGAAGAGCAGCTGCAGCGCGATGGCGCCACCGATCACCTCGGCCAGGTCGGTCGCGATCGCCACCAGCTCGGCCTGCACCCACAGCCCGCGGGCGACGGCACGGGGCAGGTGCTCGCGGCACAGCTCCGGCAGGTTGCGGCCGGTCGCCAGGCCCGCCTTGGCGGACAGGTCCTGGATCAGCATGGCCATCAGGTTGGCGACGACGATCACCCAGAGCAGGAGGTACCCGTACCTCGCGCCACCGGCCGAGCTCGTGGCGAAGTTGCCCGGGTCGACGTAGGCGATCGCGGCGACGAAGGCCGGACCGAGCAGGGGGAGGCCGCCCCGCAGTCGGCCACGCGCACGCAGCCGCGCGACCGGCGTGCCGGTGACGGGCACGACCGTCGCGGTCACGCAGGCACCCCTGCCCCGGTGGTCACCGTGCGGCCGTGCACCAGCTCGACGAGCATCGGCGGCAGCGCGGCTGGCGTGTCCACCGCGGTCACCCACAGAGGGCCGCCGAAGGGCTCCCGTTGGCCGACGTGCAGCAGCACGCCAGGGCGCACGCCCACCGAGGCGAGGTGGCGCAGGGCAGCGGGGTCGCGGTCGCTGACCCGCTCGACGAGGAAGCAGCTGCCATGGGCGGCGTCGGACAGCGGGTCGGCCCAGTCCTCAGAGTGCTGGGCGGCACCGGGGCGCGGGATCGGGTCGCCGTGCGGGTCGCGGGTGGGGTGGCCGAGCAGCTCGTCGATGCGGGCTTCCAGCCGGGACGAGAGCACATGCTCGAGCACCTCGGCCTCGGCATCGACCTCGTCCCAGGGGAGGCCGCACACCTGCACGAGGAAGGTCTCCAGCAGCCGGTGCCGACGGACCACGTGCAGAGCCGCCTCCTCGCCGCGGGCCGTCAGCTCGACCGCCCCGGCGAGACCGCGGACGACGAGCCCGGCCTCGACCAGGCGACGCAGCATGATCGACGCGCTGGGTCCGCTCACCGCGCGCCGGGTCGCGATCAGCAAGGGCGTCGCCCGGGTGCCGCGGCTGGTCAGCTTCCAGATGGTCTTGAGGTAGTCCTCGACCGACGGCGTGACCTCCACCCAGCCAGCGTAGCCGTGACTACCCGCGGTCCTTGTGCCACCTACTGGCTCCCGGCGCTCACGGTTGACGGGTGCGGTGCAGGTGGGTGTGGTGCTGGGCGCAGCGCAGGGCCATCATCGTGACGTCGGTGTGGCCGTCGGCGGACCAGGCGATGAGGTGGTGGGCGTGGGTCCAGCTGGGTGGGTGGGTGCACCGGGGAGGACGCACTAGCTGCGCACCCCGGCGTTGTCCCCGGCGAGCGCGACATCGACGGCACTGTCTCGCGCCAGCTGCCGCTCGCACCGACGACGATGGTGCGGTGGTTGCGAGCCCGGGTGCCGAGGAAGTGGCGATGGTCGCGGCCGGCCTGCGCCGCGACGCTGCCGACCTCTCGCTCTTCGCCGGCTTCCTGCTCACGACGCTGAGCGAGGCCCTCCCACCGGAGCTCGTCGAGGTCGAGCGCCGGCGCAGCCTGCGCGAGCGGCTGGCCGGCCAGGACGGGCAGGTGGTAGCAGCACACGTGCGCCTGGGCGAGGAGCGCTACTCCCTCACGCGTACGACGACCGGTGCACCGCCGCACGCGAGCGTGCGGCACGAGGTGCGTGGCATCGTGCTCAACCGCCAGGATCTGCCGCTGGAGGTCTGGGCGCAGCGCCTGGCGGCGGCGCTGCTCAGCCAGGCGGCCGGGAGCGGGCGCTCGGCCGCGACGCTCGACCGGTTGCTGGGCAGCGGGGACCTCGGTTGAGCGGGGCTCAGCCGTTGAGGTCGAGCACCATGGTCGGCGGCGCGATGACGTGGTCGGTGGCGTAGGGCTTGACTGCCGTACCGATGGCGAAGAACTCGGTCGTGTGCCCGCCCCAGTCGTGGCCGTGCTGCCGGAGCTTGACCTCGACGATCCCCTCCGCGTCGAGCTTCTCCGCCTCGGCCTGCATCCGCCCCATCGCCAGCTCACGGGCGTCGTAGAGCGCCTGGGTGAACTGCGGCAGCTCGGCGTTCTTGCCGGTCGTCGCGACGGCCGCTCCGATCGAACGGTGCGCGATGTGGTAGACGCACGTGCCCATCACCAGGCCCAGCGGCGCGTGGCCCGCCTGCAGCAACGTCCAGAACGCCTGACCGGAGAGGTCGGAGGTGAAGGGCCGGTCCTGGTTGTCGCGCCACGGCAGCTCGGCCCGCGCCCCCGTCGCCTGCACCGCCGTACCGATGGCGAGGAACTCCGCCAGGTCGCTGCCGAAGGCCTTGCGCTCGAAGTCCAGCCGGACGCCGACGATGCCGTCAGCGCCGAGCTGCTCCGCTTCGGCGACCATGCGGCTCATCGCGAGCTCCCGCGCGTGGTACATCGCCTGGGTCAGGGTGGTGAGCTCCTGGTTCCTGGTCCACCGGCCCATCTGCAGCCCGACGTGGTAGATCGACGTGCCGAGCACCAACCCGAGCGGGTGGAACCCCGCCTGCTCGACGACCAGGAACTCCGCGACCGACAGGTCGCTGGTGAACAGCGACCCGCGGTGCCCGGGCTTGAGCTCGGCGAGCCGCCGCATCGCGTCCTCGGGGATGTCGCTCACAGGGTGCTCCTCGCGGTCGGGCGGGTGGACAGGCGCAACATTGACAGGGGGGCAGGAGTGGCTGGCGCGCCGCCCTTCCGGGGTACGCGGACCAGCGCCGTCCCGATCAGCGTCGCGATGGCCAGGTGGTCCGAGTGGCCCTCTGCCGGCTCGTGGTGCCACACCGTCAGGCCCTGTGTGCCGAGGACAGCACCCCGGCCACCCGTCGACCGCACCTCCCCGCGGAGATCGTCACGGCACCACCGGCGCGCGGTCGTCGTGAGGTCGGTGAGGCTCCTGACCTCACCGTTGCGACGTCGCGCGACGCGGCCGGCCAACGGGTCGTGGCGAGCGGCGACGCTGACCCCGTAGGCCACGGCGCACGCAGCCCAGCCGGCCTGCAGCAGCGAGGCCACGTCCTGCCCCGGGAGCGCCGCGGTGAAGACGTAGCGCGGGTGGGTCGCACTGCGCACGCGGACCGCCGTACCCGTCGCGGTGATCTCCTGGGTGCGGTTGACGCCGTGGAAGCGGGACCACTCGAGGTGCACGTTGACGACGCCGTGCCCGCCCAGTGCGACGCACTGCTCCCTCAGGCGGAGCAGCGCCGTCGCCCTGGCGGTCCGCAGGCTGGCGGCGTAAGAGCGCACCGGCTGGGTCTGCACCGAGGCACCGACTCCCGACCGTGCACCGCAGGCGTAGGGCAGGTAGCCGAAGTGCCACACGCAGCTGCCCATCACCTGGCCGACCGGGTCGAGCCCGACGGACTGCAGGGCGGCGAAGCCAGCCGTGCTCAGGTCCGAGGTGAGACCACCCGGCGGCACCGCCTCGACGCTAGACCGACCGCCTCGACGCTAGACCGCCCGCGCCCCGCGGGCACGGCATCGTCGGACACGGCTCTCAGAGCTGGTGCCGTCGGCGCAGCGAGCGGGGGCGGCCGTCGGGGTCGTACACGCGGTGGTAGGCGACGGTGGCCCAGCGACGGGTGGCGGCGGGCAGCGGTGCGTCGGCGATCGGCCGCAACCGGCCCGGCGGGCGCGGCCCGACGCGGCCGGTGTCGTACCAGGACTGCAGCGCGACGGCCGAGCGGCGCAGCTCCGCGAAGGCCTCGAGCGGGTCGACCAGCCCGTCGTCGTCGTCGCGGTCGAGGTGCTCGCGCAGCAGCTGCAGCCGCAGGTCGCGCGCATAGCGCCGTGCGCCGTCGCCCAGCCCGGCGGGGTCGGTGGGCTCGCGGAGGTCGCGGGTGTCGTCGAGCACCGCTGCGGTGAGCTCGGAGTCGTGCGTCCAGGACCGCCGGTTGAAGTTGTCGGAGCCGATGGTCGCCCAGGTGTCGTCGACGATGCACACCTTGGCGTGCACGTAGACAGGGGTGCCGACCTGGTTCTCGACGCCGTAGGCGGCGACCCGGTCACCGCCGGCCGCGCGCATCAGCGACAGCGCACGCTCGCGGCCGATGGTGTTGGGCGGCAGCGAGAACCGGCCGTCCTGGTCGGGGTGGTGGGGCAGCACGGCGACCACGTGCAACCCCGGCTGGGCCCGCAGCGCCTCGGCGAAGGTGCCGGCGACCTCACGCGACCACAGGTACTGGTCCTCGACGTAGACCAGCCGGCGCGCCCGGCGCAGCGCCTTGGTGTAACCGTGCGCCACGCTGCGCTCACCGTCGGGCGCGAAGGGGTAGCCGCCGACGCGCTTGGCGTAGGTGCGCAGCACCTGGACCGCGTGCGGACCGGCGGGTGCGGGGCTGGGCAGCTGGGCAGGCAGCGGGTCGGCGTGCCGATCCTCCCGGCGTAGTCGGTCGGCGATGCGGTGCACCGGGTTGCGGCTCAGCGGCTGGGGGTCCTCCCACCGCTCGCGGAAGCTCGTCTCGACGTCGATGACCGCCGGCCCGTGCAGCGCGACCATCGCGTCGTGCCACGGCGGCCGGTCGCCGTAGACGGCCGCCATCGGCTGGCGCTGCCGGTCGCCACCGTGCGCGGCATCGTCACGGCGGCTGTGGCACAGGTCGATGCCGCCGACGAAGGCGACGTCGAGCTCGGGGCGCCCGACGTGGCGCAGCACGACCAGCTTCTGGTGGTGCGACCCACCGGTACGGACCCGCATGTCCAACAGGCACTCACCGCCGGCTGCCTCGATCTCCGCGCCGAGGTGCCTGTTCTCCGTGGCGCTCATGGCGAGCTTGTCCAGGTGAGAGCGCCAGACCAGGCCCCGCACGTCGACGCCCCGGCGCGCGGCGTCGCACAACGCCGTCGACACCGCGGTGCCCGGGTCGTCCGTCAGCTGCTCGTCCGGGTCGCCCCGCCAGTCGGTGAAGAGCAGCAGGTCGCCCCGAGCCATCTGCCGCACGCAGCGCAGCAGCTCGGCGAAGTAGGTCGCACCGTGCACCAGCGGCGTGGCGAGGTTGCCCTCGCTCCACGCCCGCGAGCCGGGGTGAGGCCAGTCGAGCCGGGTGGCGTCGTTGCCGCGTTCGGCCTGGCTGAGGAACCACAGCGGGGAGGGCACGGTCGGCAGCCTCCTCCGCGGCGGGGGCACACGTTCGGGTGTCCAGTTCAGGTGGTGGCCGGCGACACCGATGGGGCAGGTGGCCGTGTCCGACCCCCGTGAAGCCGAGGTACCCGTGCGACGTCTCATCTACTGCAGCCAGGCCACCCACGACATCTCGCCCGAGGAGCTGGTGGCACTGCTCGAGCTGGCCCGGGCCAGCAACGCGCGGGCCGGGCTGCGCGGCATGCTGCCTGCAGCCAGAGCTTCCTGCAGCTGCTCGAGGGGGAGTCCGCGGCCCTGGACGCGACCTACGCGCGGATCACGGCTGACGACCGACACACCAACCTGCGGCTGCTGCTCGACGCGGAGGTGAGCGCACCGCTCTTCCCGGACTGGACGATGGGCTTCGAGCACGTCGACGACGAGGAGCTGGCGGAGGAGGTCGAGGGCTTCACCGCGGCGACCGACTACCCGTTGGTCAACCCGACCTGATCACCAACGCGGGCGTGGCGCAAACCCTCCTCGGTCTGTACGCCAAGAACCGCGTCCGGTGACCACCGACCCCTACGCCCCCGCGGACAACGGGATCTCCGCGACCCGCGCCGCGGAGATCGAGCTCTTCTCCCTCGCCGGCCACGACGGCCACCTCCGCGAGGTGAACGCAGCCTTCGCGCGACTCCTCGGGTTGAGCACCGAGGAGGTGGACGGGCGCTCGCTGCTCGAGCTCGTGCACCCCGAGGACATCGAGCAGATCGTCGCCGGGCTCGCCGCGCTCGAGGGTGGCGCCGCTGAGGTGCTGCTGGAGAACAGGTTCCTGCAGCGCGGTGGCGCGGCCGTGCACCTGCAGTGGGTGGCGCGGCCGCTGCCCGGCACCGACCTGTGGTGGGCCGCCGGGCGCGACACGACGGAGTTCCACCGGCTGCTGGCCCGGGAGCTGGACATGCACGCCCGTCTCGACCTCGCGCTCGGGCCGGCCACCGCCGCGATGTGGGAGCTCGACCTCCGGCAGGGGCTCCTGACCTGGGAGCCGCAGGCGGCCGAGGTCCTCGACGTGCCGACCGATGCCCTGCCGACCTCCGCTGAGGGGCTGGCGGCACTCGCGCTGGAGGAAGACGCCCCTGCCGTGCTCGACGCGCTGCAGGCACTACCCGCCTCTGGGGCGTGCGAGGTCGCCCTGCGCGTCGGCGCGGCCGGCAGCCTGCGCCACCTCTCGCTGCGCGGCAAGGTGCTGAGCAGCGACCGACGCGGGCGCGCGCTGCGGGCCGTGGGCCTCGTGCTCGACATCACGGCGGAGAAGGCCATGGAGGAGCAGATGCTGCGCATGGTCATGAGCGACGCCCTGACCGGCGTACCGAACCGGCGCTCCTTCGACCACACGGTGAAGAGCGAGTGGCGGCGCTGCTCGCGCGAGCTCCAGCCGCTCGCCGTCGTGATGGTGGACATCGACCACTTCAAGCGCTTCAACGACACCTTCGATCACCTCATCGGAGACGAGGCGCTGACCAGTGTCGCCCGCGCCCTGACCGCTGCGCTGCTCCGGCCGGCCGACGTGGTCGCCCGCTTCGGCGGTGAGGAGTTCGCGGCGGTGCTGCCCGGCATCGACGCCGCGGGAGGGCTCGTCGTCGCGCAGCGGATGGTCGAGGCGGTGCGTGCCGTCACCGTGCGGCAGGCCCCGGACTGGCGCCTCAGCGTCTCCGCCGGCGTCGCCGGCTGGGACCCCACCGACCCCGCCACCAAGCCGACAGCTCTCCTCGCTCGAGCCGACGCGGCTCTGTACGCAGCCAAGAGCGGCGGCCGGGACCGCGCCGAGACGGCTGAACCGACGGCGCGCCCCGTACCGGTCAGCTGATCTGCAGGGTTCCCTCGTTGCCGCTGCGCCACTCCAGGAGCAGGAGCGTCGCGTCGTCGTTGAGCCGGCCCTGCTGGTGCTCGAGGAGCGACCGCGCGACCCGACGCAGGGTCTCCGGTGTGGGCAAACCCCCGGAGAGGTTGCGGGTGACCAGGTCGGCGAGCCGCTCGACCCCGAAGAACTCCCCGTCCGGGGAGCGCGCCTCCGTCACTCCGTCGGTGTAGAGCAGCACCCGGTCCCCCGGCTCCAGCTGCTCGACGCCGACGGCGAAGGCAGCGGGCGAGCCGGCTCGGTCCAGCGCACCGCTGAGGCCCAGCGGTGGTGACGGATCGACCGCCAGCGTCTTGACCAGTCGGCCGTTGCGGAGGAGCAGCGGCTCGGGGTGGCCGGCGTCGACCCACTGCAACCGGCCGGTGTCGGTGTCGAGCTCGGCCAGCACCGCGGTGCTGAAGGCCTCGCCGTCGAAGGCCGCGAGCAGCGCGCCGTCCACCTCCTGGGCGATCTCGACCAGCGTCGCCCCGGCGCGGCGCGCGCGCCGGTAGGCCGCGACCGCTAGCGAGGCCAGCTGCGCGCTCTGCAGCCCGTGCCCCATCCCGTCGAAGATGCCCACGTGGGCGTGGCCGCGGTTGACCGCGTAGTCGACCGTGTCGCCGGCCACCTCGTAGGCCGGCTCGAGCGCAGCTGCGACGGTCACCACGTCGCAGGCGAAGGTCAGCGGCGGCAGCAGCGACCACTGGATCTCCGCGGGCAGGCTCATCTCCCTGCGCCTGCGGAGCCCGACGAGTGTGTCGCCGTAGAGCGTCTTGGTCACGACGAGCTCGGCCGCCAGGGCGGCGAGTCGGCGCAGCCTGGCCCGCAGCACGTCCTGCGCTTCGGTCCACGCGTCGGGGTCGGCGAGGGTGACGCAGAGGACCCCGATCCGCTCGGACCCGTCCAGCAGCGGCAGCCAGATCCGCAGGCCCCCGTCGGCGGAGGGCTGCGGGAGCACCTCGACCAGCTGGTAGGCACGCCCGGCGAGGGTCCCGTCCACGGACAGGACCTCCTCGGGCGCGGCCGCGGCGCCGTCGTAGGGCACCAGGACGGTGTGCTGCAGATCGACGAGGTAGAGCGCCGCGCTCCCGATGCCCGCCGCCTCGGCGTACCGATCGAGGAGCGCCGGCAGCTGGTAGGGCGCGGCGATGCAGACGGCGTCGAGCAGGTCGTCGATGGCCCGCTCCGCCACGGTCAGCGGCTCGGCGCCAGTCGCGACCGCGTCGGCGATCTCCGGCTCCAGCACTGCGCTGACCCTACGGCGCTCAGGCGCCAGTGCGGCGGCTCTGCAGCGGCCTCCTGGTCACCTGACCCCTCACGCCTCCTGCTGCGCGGCGGCGACCCCGGCGAGCAGGCGGTCGACGTCGCCCTCATCTGAGTACGCGGACAACCCCGCCCGGACCCCGCCCGTGTCGCCGAGCCCGGCCCGGCGGGAGAGCTCCAGAGCGTAGAAGTGCCCTGTGGGTGCGTTGACCCCGCGCGCGGCGAGGGCTCTCGACACCTCCTGCGGTGCGGCACCATCGACGGTGAGGAGCGCGGTCGGAGCACGGCGGTCGGCGTGGCCGTGCAGCGTCACCCCGCCGATCGAGTCGAGACCGGCGAGCAACCGCGCGAAGAGGTGGGCCTCGTGGGCCTCGACCGCGGTCATCCCGGCGAGCACCCGTGCGCGGCGGGTGCCGGTGGCGGTGGGCAGGCAGACCGCCGTGGCGACGGCGCGGAGGGCGTCGGGCCCGACGCCCGGAAGGTCGTGGTCGGCCGCAGGACCGTCGGGTCGGTGGCGAAATCGGAGACGACGCGGCGGATGGGCGACGGCTACCGCGTTCACAGATGGAGCTGTTGCGTCAACGGCGCGGGCTCCTCCCACCCGTAGGGTCGTCGTTTCGGAGAGTCCGTCCGCCTCGGGCCGCGACTGCCGTCCGGTCTCCTTACGTTGCCTCGGCAGCCGTGGCGGCGGCGGCCTCGCCCGCGTCTCGGGCTCCGTCCACGAACCGGCTCGTGTGCGTGGCAACCCGCTGACCGAGATGGTGCGCGGTGGCTATGTCGGCGCCGTGGACAGCCTCGGGACCTCGGTCGTTCCAGGTCTGGGCACCTGCGCCGAGGTAGAACCCGAGCCGGTTGCGGTCGTCCTCGCTGGCGGTGGTGGTGTTCCAGCCGGGCAGCAGACCCAGACTGATCCAGTGCATTCCGTGTTGTGCGGCGAGCATCGAGAAGTACTGCAGGGTGTGCAGCTTGTCGCCGCTCATCGACCCGGAGTTGGTGAACCCGGCCGCGATCTTGTCTTGCCAGGCTCGGGTCATCCATCGGCCGGCGGTCGCTTCGGCGAAGGTGTGGAACGCGCCGGAGGCGCTGCCCATGTAGGTCGGGCTGCCGAAGATGATGGCGTCGCAGCGGTCGAGGACTTGCCATCCGTCGTCGGTGATTGCGGCGACGTCGATCATTTCGACGAGCGTGTCGGGTACTGATGCGGCTCCCTGGGCGACGGCGTTGGCCAGTTCGCGTGTGTGCCCGTAGCCGGAGGTGTAGGCGATGCCGACGCTGATGTTGGACATGATTGTGGTGTTCCGATCTCGGTGTTGAACGATGGTGTGGGCGGTGGGTGTAGGCGGTTGGTCAGGTTTCGCGGGCATTGGATGTCTCGGTCATGTCGGGGTACCGGTCGCCGGTCACTTGGGCGGCGATGGGTTCGAGCTGCCCGAGCTCGTCGGCGGTGAGGGTGAGTTCGAGTGCGGCGAGGTTTTCTCGTAGGCGGTTCGCGTGCCGGGTTCCGGGGATCGGTACGACGGTGAGGCTGTGGACGTCGTGTTGCTGGTGCAGCCAGGCCAAGGCGACCTGCGCAGGGCTGATGCCGCGTGCGGCGGCGATCGCGGTGATTGGGTGCAGGAGCGCGGCGTTGCGTTGGGCGTTCTCGCCGGTGAAGCGGGGGAACCGGGAGCGGACGTCGCCGGCGGTGAACTCGCTGGGTAGGGCGCCGGTAAGGAAGCCACGACCGAGTGGTGAGTAGGCGACCACGCCGACGCCGAGGTCGGCTGCGGCGGGCACGAGGCTGCGTTCGATGTCGCGGGTGAACAGTGACCATTCCGATTGCACTGCGCTGATCGGGTGGATGGCGTGGGCCTCGCGCAGTTCGCCGCCGGTGACCTCGGACAGGCCGAGGTGACGGACCTTGCCGTGTTCGACGAGTTCGGCCATCGTGCCGATGGAGTCAGCCAGTGGGACGGCCGGGTCGCGGCGGTGCAGGTAGTACAGGTCGATGACCTCGATACCCAGCCGCGTCAGGCTGGCGTCGATGGCACGGCGGATGTAGGCGGGGTCGTTGCTGATCGACATCGATCCGTCATCGGCGCGGACGTTGCCGAACTTGGTGGCGATGACGACGTCGTCTCGGTGGGCGCGCACGAACGGTGAGAGGAAACGTTCGTTGGCGCCCTGGCCGTACATGTCGGCGGTGTCGAACAGGGTGACACCGGCGGACAGGGCGGCGTCGAGGGTCTGCCGGGCCGAGTCTTCGTCGGTGTCGCCGTAGAACTCGCTCATCCCCATGCAGCCCAGCCCTTGCGCGCCGACGACGAGGCTGTCGGAGCCGAGTCGGACGGTCGAAGTGGATGAGGCCATGAGTCTCCTGGCAATCGGTAAAGGACAGTCCTGCGGCGTGATGACACCGTCAACAGTAGGCGCATACCAGTGTCAGTGTCAATGTCATCCGATTCGTGTTACCATCGACACGTGCCTGTTGGGAGTGCGGCTCCGGCGGCTGGCGCGGAGCGTTGGGATCAGCAGCAGGCGATCCTCCGGGCAGCGGCGGAACTGTTGGTCGAGCATGGTCCGGCCGGCATCTCCACGCGCGCGGTCGCGACGGCCGCCGGCGTGCAGACACCGGCGCTGTACCGCTTGTTCGGGGACAAGGACGGGCTGCTCGACGCGCTCGCCAGCTATGGCTTCGAGAGCTACCTGGCCGAGAAGAGGGCGCTCGAGCCGAGTCCGGACGCCATCGACGACATACGTCGCGGCTGGAACATCCACGTCGAGTTTGGGCTGCGCAATCCCGCGTTCTACGCCTTGATGTACGGCAACCTGCGCCCCGGCCGCCGGCCTTCCGCCGCCCAGGAGAACGGCCAGATCCTGCGACGCCTGCTCGAGAGGGCCCGGCTACAGGGCCGGTTGCGCGTTCCGGTCGAGACCGCCGCCCGGGCCATCGAGGCGTCGACCACCGGCGCTGTCCTGTTGCTGCTGGCCCAGCCCGAGGCCGACCGCGACCAGGCCCCGCTGACCCGCCTGCGCGACACGGTCATCGACTCGGTAGTCAACGAAGCGGAGCAGGTGACCGACGTGCACGCGTCTGTCGGCGTCCGAGCCCTGGCCCTCCTGGCCGCGCTCGGCGACGGACCCGGCGACGGGCGCGATCCTCTGGCGCGAGCCGGATTCAGTGCCGCCGAGGGCGCCGTGCTCCGCGAGTGGCTCGACGCCCTGACCCGCCCCCATCGGTGAGCATGGTTTTTACGGTAGACGCAGCGCGTCGACCGACGCCACCGTCAGCCAGGAAGGAACCCCGTGTCACGCATCACTGTCCTCGGCGGCACCGGCTACGCCGGTTCGGCGATCGCTGCGGAGGCCGCCGCCCGCGGCCACCAGGTCACGGCCCTGAGCCGTTCCCTGCCAGACGCGCCCATCGCCGACGTCGAGTACGTCCAGGGCGACGCGACCGACGAGGCGGCACTCTTGTCGGTCATCGAGGGCGCGGACGTCGTCGTGGCCGCGCTCGCCCCCCGCGGCCCGCTCGCCGACAGCTTCCGCGCCGTCTACCGCGCGGTCGCGCGCCTCGCCGACGCCGCGGGAGCACGCCTGTTCGTCGTCGGCGGCTTCTCCTCGCTCCGACCCGCGCCGGGGGCGGACCGCTTCGTCGCCGACCTGAGCCACATCCCCGCGGAGAACCACGGCGAGATCCTCGCCGGGGCGGCGCTCATCGTCGAGGACCTCCCCGCCACGCCCGAGACTCTCGACTGGATCTTCGTCAGCCCGGCGCAGATGTTCGGCTCGTGGGTGCCCGGCGAACGGCTCGGCCGGTACCGGCTCGGCGACGACGTCGCCGTCGAGCCCGACGGCGGCACCATCTCCGCCGCGGACTACGCCCTCGGGGTGGTCGACCTCGTCGAGCAGGGAGGACACCGCAGAGCCCACGTCAACCTCGGCCACTGACGCACCGCGAGCCGACGACCCACGACCGGGTGCGGCCCCCACGCCGGTCGGCAGGGCCAGGGTCGACCGGCTGGCGCAGGCGGTAGCTCCTACCGCCGGTCGGCCGGCCCGGACGCCCGTCAGACGACGACCTGGGTCTGCACGGTCAGCGGCTGCTGGGGCGCGGAGTTGAACCCGACACGGTAGGTCAGGAGGCTGGAGCAGCCCCTGGCGTCACGCGGGTTCAGGTAGAGCCCGATGACGTCGTAGACCTTCTCCACGAACAGCGGGTCGTTGGACATCGTGAACCCGTCCGTTCGGTGCGGCTTGAGGTCGAAGGTCGTCCAGATCCGGCCGATCCTGGACCTACTCAGCCCGCTGCGCTCGGCCATCGTCGCCCGGGACCAGTGCGTCGCGTTCGCCGGCACCGACTCGAGCGTCGCGACCACAACGTCCTGGACCTGCTCAGCGGTGACGCTCGCCGGACGACCCGGCCGGTCATCGTCGGTCAGCCCGTCCAACCGATGCTCAACGAACCGCCCGCGCCACGTACCCACCGTCGCCGGCGAACACCTCAGCTCCGCGGCGACCGTCTTGTTGTCCGAGCCTGACGCGCAGGCCAACACGATCCGCGGCCGCAACGCCAAAGCCTGCGAGGACGTACCAGTGCAGTGCGTTGCCGATGACCACCGCCTGCGGTGCCTCGCGCAGCAGCCCGGCGACCAGAGGCAGGTCCGCGTCGTCCGCGAGGACGGGCACCACGCCACCCACCCTCCTGGCCCGCATACCGTGCAGCATCTCCGGCTCAGGGTCCAGGCCCAGCACGAGCTGGCAGTGCCGGCGCAGGGGCACGGCGAGCTGACCGGTCCCGCACCCGAGGTCGACGACCGTGCCACCCGCGGTCAGGCCGAGCGCCGCCGCCAGCGCCGCGGCCTGCTCGTCGGGCAGGTCACGGCGGTACAGCGCGTAGAGCTGCCCGGTGCGGCCGGTGAAGTCGGAGAGCATGGTCGCAGCGTGCGCCTCAACCCGGGCGGACGAGCGCGTCCGCCACCTCTGCCCCCTCCTCGCCTACCGGGCGCCGCCGTCGGCGGTTGCAGGATGGACGGGTGACCGACCAGCGGAGGCGCTCATGAGCCGAGCAGTCCAGCTCGACGGGTACGGCGACATAGACATGCTCAAGGTGCGCGAAGTCCCCGTCCGCGCCCCCGGCCCCGACGAGGTCGTCGTCGAGGTGCGGGCCGCGGGCATCAACCCAGGAGAGGCCGCCATCCGCAAGGGCCTTCGCCCGAGCGACGAGCCGCCGACCTTCCCGATGGGAGAGGGCAGCGACCTCGCCGGTGTCGTGGCTGAGGTCGGCGCCTCGGTCACGAGCGTCGCGGTGGGTGACGAGGTCATGGGGTGGTCGTGGGAGCGCTCCAGCCATGCCGAGCGCTGTGTCGTGCCTGCGGCCCAGCTGATCCCGAAGCCGGCCACGCTCAGCTGGGAGGTCGCCGGGTCGCTCTACGTCGTCGGTGTGACGGCGTACGCCGCCGTGCGCGCGGTGGCGGTCGGCCCCGGCGACACGGTGGCGGTCTCGGCAGCCGCGGGCGGGGTCGGCGTGGTGACCGTCCAGCTGCTGATGGCCCGCGGCGCGCAGGTCGTCGCCATCGCCTCGGAGGGCAACCACGACTGGTTGCGCAACAAGGGAGCGACCCCGGTCACCTACGGCCCAGGCGGAGCGCGCCCGGGAGGCGACGGCCTCGCCGACCGGCTGCGCGCGGCGGCACCACAGGGCATCGACGCCTTCATCGACCTCTTCGGAACCGAGTACGTCCACCTCGCCGTCGAGCTGGGCATCGCCCGTGACCGCATCGAGACCATCATCTCCTTCGCCGCGGCGGAGGAGCTCGGCACGAAGGCGGAGGGCAGCGTGACTGCCACGACGCCGGAGATCCTGAGCGAGATGGCAGACCTCGTCGCCAGCGGCCAGATCGAGGTGCCGATCGCGGCGACGTACCCGTTGGAGGAGGTGCGGGCGGCTTACGCCGAGCTCGACCGGCGCCACACCCGAGGCAAGATCGTCCTCATCCCCTGACCGCGTCCCGACGGCCGCCGCCCCGGCGGTGCGCCGCGCCGGTGGCTGCTGCGGTCACCGTGGCGCTGGCCGCCTGCGGAGCGTCGGGACGCGTACCCGCGAAGACACCGGGAAGGCCGCACCTGACAGCTGAGACCCCCGTCACGGCACCGCCCGCCGCGGCCACGACAGCTGCCTCCCGCTCCGGCGCGCCCGCCGGCCCACCCTGCCCTGGCGGGGTCGACCTCCGCACGTGGTCGGTGCAGCGGCGCGCTGCGCAGCTGATCGTCATCCCCACGCTCGGGCTGAGCGCACAGCACCTGCAGCCGGTCCTCCAGCTGGGGGTCGGCGGCGTGCTGCTGCTCGGTGACTCGGTCCCGACCGACCTCGCGGGACGGGTGGCGGCGGCGGATGCGCTGACCGCGGACCGGCTGCCGCTGCTGGTCATGGCCGACGAGGAGGGCGGCGGGGTGCAACGGCTGCGGCCGCTCGTGAGCGACATGCCCTGGGCCCGCACCATGGCCCGGACGTTGTCACCACAGCAGGTGCAGCAGCTCGCGCAGACCGTGGGAAGGCAGATGCGCGCCGACGGCGTGGGCGTGGACCTCGGGCCGGTCCTCGACGTCGATGGCGGCGCCGGCCCTGAGCAACGAGACGCTGACGGGCTTCGCTCCTTCAGCGCCGACCCCGCCGTCGCGACGCGGTACGGCGTGGCCTTTCTCCGCGGCCTGTCCTCGGCCGAGGTGATCGCCGTGGTGAAGCACTTCCCCGGCCTCGGCGGCGCGACCGGTAACACCGACCAGGGACCGGCACAGACGTTGCCGCTCGCTGCGCTCCGCACCGTGGGGCTGCCTCCTTTCCGGGCGGCGGTCGATGCCGGTGCGCCGGCGGTGATGGTCTCCAACGCCGTCGTCCCGGGCACCGACGCACTCCCGGCGGCGCTGTCCCGTGCGGTGATCGGCGGCCTGCTGCGTCAGCAGCTCGGCTTCCACGGCCTCGTGCTGACCGACAGCCTCTCCGCGGGTGCGATCATCCAGGCGGGCTACGACGTACCGGCCGCGGCTGCGTTGGCCGTCGGTGCCGGCGCCGACCTGGTCCTCTTCGGCTCGACCCTGACCCCGGCCGACACCGCGATGCTGGACCCGGTACGGGTGGAGAGCACGGTGCGCTCGATCACCGGCGCGATCACTGCACGGGTTGCTACCGGTGCCATCTCCATGTCCGAGCTCGACACCGCCGACCGGCTCGTGCTGCACGCCAAGGGAGTGGCCGTCTGCGGGTGATGCCGGCCGCCGCGTCAGCTCGTGGGACGCTCCTGCGCCTCGTAGACCTCGAGGACCTCGCCCAGCGATACGTACGCGGCCCGTAGGTAGGCCGCACTGCGCGGTGACCCGATCGTGCCGGCGCCCATCCGGTTCATGACGTAGGCGACGGTCATCCGCCGCTCGAGGTCCATCACGACCAGGGAGCCACCCCACCCACCCCACACCAGCAGCCGGCCGGTTGGGAGGTACGGAAAGGTCTGCGGCTGAGGCAGTCCGAAGCCCATGCCCCAGCGCAGCGGCACCTGCAGCACGCGGTCGGTGCCGTCGGCCTGCACCTCCAGCGTGCGCTCGACCACGGCTGGGGAGAGCAGCCGCAGGCCGCTGGCCTGGCCGCCGAGCGACAGCACCGAGAGCAGCCGGGCCAGCCCACGCGCGGTCGCGTGCCCGTTGAGCGCACCCAGCTCGGCGCCCCGCCACGCCGGGCTGTTGGCCGCGTCGGCGCTCAGCAGCGGGCCGAGCACCGTGCGCACCTGCACGCTCGCGAGGTCGAGCGTGCGCGGGTCGACGTCGAGGGGCGGCGGCGCCACGACCGGGGCGATCCGCACGGCGTCCGCCTCGGCGGCACCGATCTGCACGTCGACGCCCAACGGCCCAGCCAGCTCCTCGGCCACGAAGCGGGTGAGGCTCAGCCCACTGGTACGACGCACCAGCTCCCCGAGCAGTGGTCCCTGCGTCGCGGCGTGGTACCCCGAGGCGGTGCCCGGCGCCCACCACGGCGCCTGCGCTGCGAGCCGCGCGGTCGAGGCCTCGAGGTCGTACATGTCGCGCAGCCGCACCGGCTGCTCCCAGCCGGAGACGCCGGACGTGTGCCCCATGACCTGGCGCACGAGCACGTCCTGCTTGCCGGCTGCGGCGAAGTCAGGCCAGTAGCGCGCGACCGGTGCGTCGAGGTCGAGCTCCCTGCGCTCGACCAGGACCAGCACGGCCAGCGCGGTGACCAGCTTGGTGGCCGACCAGATGTTGACGAGCGTGTCGTGCTTCCAGAGCTCGGTCCGTGCCTCGTCGCGGTGCCCGCCCCACACGTCGACGACGAGCTCCCCGTCGAGGTCCACCGCGATGGCTGCGCCGAGCTCCTCACCCGTGTTCAGACTGTCCTGCAGCGCCTCTGCGACCAGTGAGAACCGCGGGTCGCACCCCCCCTGCAGGTCGCGCCCCGCTACGGCGGCCATGGCTCAGCCTCTCAGGTCTACGAGGGCATCCGCCGGCGCATGGCGGCCGAGATCTTCGGTCAGTCATCGGCCACGCGCTCGTGCGGGCGGGTGCGAGGCTGACCTGTGATCGCCTCGGCGCAGGCGGTCAGGTCGGCAAGCAGCCGTCGTTGAGCCTCCACCGTCAGTGGGGCCACCATCTGTTTCTCGACCGCACGGACCGCCACGCTCGCCGCATGCAACCTCACCCGACCGAGGTCGGTGAGCTCGGTCGGACGTGCTTTGCCGTACTCCGCCACAACGGCCCGGGCGAGTAGGCGACGTTGCTCCAGTCCACGCAGGACGAGGGTCATGGACTGTCGGGTGACGAACGTGGCCCGGGCTAGCTCGGAGCTGGACAGTCCCGGTTGCTGGTCGAGCACTTCGAGGCAGGAGTACTGCGGGACCGTCAGCCCCAGGGGACGCAACGCCCCGTCCATCGCGGTACGCAGGACGGTGGCGGCCCGCTTGAGCACGTAGCCCACCGCCTCGTCGACGGCGCCGACGACCTCATCGACTTGACTCATGTCAGCATCCTGACACATACTGGTCATGTCAACCTATTGACACACGAGCGGCAGGAGAGCCGACCATGACCGTCACCGGACCGACCTTCATCGCCCTGCAGGTGCGCGGCGTCGGACGCGCGGCCCAGTTCTACGAGGCCCGACTAGGGCTGAAGCGCACCCCCGCAGCCCCGCCCGGCGCTGTCGTGTTCGACACCAAGCCGGTTCCGTTCGGGGTGCGCGAACCGCTTCCGGGCGTCGACCTCGACGCCGCTCGGCCGAACCCCGGGGTCGGCGTCGCACTGTGGCTGCACGCCGACGATGCCCAGGCCCTGCACGACAGCCTGGCCGCCGATGGCGTCCAGATCACCGTCGCCCCGTTCGACTCCCCCTTCGGACGGGCCTTCACCTTCATCGACCCGGACGGCTATGCCATCACCATCCATGACCAGCCCTGACCCCAACCCCTGGCCGACCGGATCCGAACGGTGGTCCGGGTGCGGAGGTCGACCGGGCACAGGCCGAGGTGGCGGTGACGCAACGCGCCGACCTGGCGACGACGGCCCTGATCGGTGACGGCAACCTCGAGGCTGCCGCCCAGCAGGGGCACACCCGATGTACCTCGACGTCAGCCTGGACCAGCTCGCCTTCATGCGACCGACCCGCCGGCTGTCCGGCCACACCGTGCCCGGGGTGACCGGCATGTTCACCTGCGGCGCGTCGACGGCACCAGTCGGCGGCATCGCCGGCAGCAGTGGCAAGGCAGCCGCGCTCGCGCTCCTCGAGGCGGTTCCATGACGCGGACGTCATTGCCGCCCGAGCAGGTGCTGGCCGAACTCCTCGCAGGTCGCGTCCGACTCCTCGACCTGCGCACCTGGCCTGAACGGCAACTCATGGGTGGCCCCGGCGCGCGGCCAGCCGGCCTGATCCTGCACATCCTTCGACCGGAAGGTCCGGGGGCGGTCTACCAGTGCGCCCATACCATTCGCTCGAAGTGGACGCTGCGACGTGGGGCCGCAGACCGGACTTCCGCAGTTGGTAGGCACTGGGCTTGATGATCTGCATCGTCGCAGGTCAGGGCCTGTGTGATCTCTCCGGAACGCATTCTCGTGCAGGCACGACTTGGGGCGTGCCGCTCGACGGAGCGGGTCTTGCGCGCTCGAGTGGTGGGCATGTATCTGCGGGAGACGCGCCGAACGAACCGGGACGGGTCGGTGGTGTCCTACCTGCAGCTTCTGATGGCCCACATCGAGGACCGCTGGCCCTCAGCTGGAGGGCACGTCCGGCGGGGGGTCGTTGCGCTGCAGGAACGCCCTCACGAGCAATACGACCGGCACGCCGATCAGTGCAGCACCGGCGACGTGGCCGGTCGCCATGAGGACGATCGCGCCGATGACGCTGATGAAGGCGACGGCGGACGCGCTCTGCTGCCCGCTCTTCGTGACGTCGATCGAGGCGTCGACCGCCTTCTGCTGCATCGCCACCGCGGCACGCGCGCTCTCCTCGGCCAGCGTGAGCAGCCGCTCGGCGCTGCCGGGGAGCACCCGCTCGCACTCGGCCATGAGGATGTGCAGTGGTGTCTGGCCTTGGTACCCGTAGGCCGTCGCCTCGATGCTGATGGCCTCCCATGCCGGGCAGCGGGACGCCCCCGAGGGGAGCGCTCGCGGGGACGGACATCATCCCCACCGGTGATGCCGTCGCTCAATGGACTGGGATGAGCCGGGCCTCTTCCGCGACCTGCTGGGCGCTGTGCTCGACCGCGGTGATGACGACCCGCACGCCGTACACGCCGCCGCGAGGCCGGGCGGCGAGGCTGCGGGCGAGTCGGCGAAGGTCCGCGCCGCCGTCGAAGCTGATCGACGCGGCGCCCACCCAGAACGTCGATCGGCGCGCCCGGCGGCGGTTGCGGTCGCGCGACCGGACAGGAACGGGGATGGCGGCCACGCACTCGACTGTAGGGCGGCTGACCGTGGGGCAGGAGCACTTGACGGGGGACATGTCGTGAGCCACGTCGCGGACCGCTGGCACGCCACCGTCGTCGGCCGCACGACCCGCACCGAGCGGTACGGCTGCGGCGCCCGCTGACGCGCCCGCGTCATCGACCCAGACGGCCGGGAGCGCTCCAAGGTGTTCGACCGGAAGGTCGACGCCGAGCGCTTCCTCGCGGTCACCGCGACCGCCCAGCTCCGTGGTGAGTGGGCCGTCGACCCGGCGCTCGGCCGACTGACCTTCGCCGCCTACGCGCGGTACGGGGCCTCCGAGCGGCACCGGCGTGATCGCCCGGGCCAGCGAGACGACCCGGCCGACCGACGCCTCCGCGACCGCGCGGGCGCGTACCTCTCGTCGGTGATGAAGTGCAAGGTGCCCAGCTGGTCGTCGTCGCCCCAGCGACCCCAGCTGCTCGGCAGCTCGGACCCCGTCACGCGGCTGCCACGAGCTCAGCCGCGGCGCGCCAGTCGTACCGCGCGAGGGATGCACCGAGCTCGTCCACCAGTTCCGGCAGGTCCGCCAACGTCGGGGCGGTGCCGTACACGTAGCGGTCGGGTCGCTCGATGAAGGCCTGCTGGCCCGTCGCGCGGTACCACCGGTCGTACTCGCCGTCGATGTCGTAGCACGACCTAGGCCCGTGGGCACCCTCGGCTGACGTGCGCGAGCTGCACGTCCAGCGACTCCAGCAGCCGGCGCTGACGCTCGTCGAAGATCTCGAGCGAGACCGGGTGGCGCGACACGATCCGCCAGGACCGTGGCGCGAGCAGGTTGTCCAGGCGGTCGACGCGGTCGCCCAGGGCAACGCGGGCCTGCAGGCCCGGCCGCCCATCGGCCAGCGGCAGCGCCACGGCACCCGGCGCACCGACCGGGCGCACGATGCCCGCGGTGAGCCGGGGGACTCGCGCTGCGGCTGGCGCCCGGAGCGCAGGACCTCGTCACGCTTGGCCGCCGCCTCGGGGTCCGTCATGAGGATCATGTTGCCTAGGGCGCTCGCCATCGGCGACCCGGAGGTCCGTGCCGTGCTGGCCACGATCGTCGGCGAGGACCAGATCACGGTCATCAGGCATCTGGACGCGGCCCTGATCGAGGCCGATCCGAAGCCGTTCCTGGGTTACAGCGACAACACCAACGCGCTCTCGTGGTTGTGGACCCACGGTGTCGCCGGCTTCTACGGCGGCTCGACGCAGGTGCACCTCGGCCCGGGCCCGGCCGTCGACCCGTGCCATCGTGCGGCGCTGTGGGCTGCGCTGCTGACCGGTGAACGGCTCGAGCTCACTGATCCCGGCGAGTCCGAGGACATCGGCAAAGGAGTGGGCCGATCCCGCGGCGTTGCACGAGTACGGCGACCGCGAACCGACCGAGGCCTGGAGCTGGGGCGGCCCGGCGCGCACCGTGAACGGGCGCACGTGGGGCGGCTGCATCGAAGTGCTCCAGTGGATCCTCACCTCCGGCCGCTTCCCCGCAGACCCGGGGGTGCTCGACGGTGGTGTGCTGCTGCTGTAGAGCAGCGAGGAGCTCGTGCCCGCACGTGAGCTCGGCCGGACCGTGCGCTCGCTGGGCGAGCGGGGACTGCTCGCCGCCGTCACGGCTGTGCTCGTCGCGCGGGCACCCGCGATGAGCTTCCGACACCAGCCGTCCGTGGCCGAGCGGGCGGCGTACCGGGCCGAGCAGCGGGACACCGCTCTCGAGGTGATCGGGCGGTACAACCCGGAGGCGGTCGTCTGCGTCGGAGTGCCCTTCGGGCACACACGCCCTCAGTGGATCATCCCGTACGGCGGGGAGGTGACCGTCGACGGCATCGAGCGCAAGGTCTGGGCCGACTGCCGGTGACCCGGGCGCCGAGCCGGCCGGCGAGGGCAGGGCGACGGCGGGGGCGCGTGCGCTGCGCCCCCGGAGCCGGTGATCCACACATTGGGACGCCGTGGGGGGGCCGTGGGGGGTGACACGCCAGCGTGTCACGTTCCGGGGCCCGCCATTGTGTGGATCACCGAGGGCAAGGCGGGGCAGCGGTGCAGGGGTGCAGGGGTGCAGCGGTGCAGGGGCGGCGGGGGCGGCGGGGGAAGGGCGGCGCGGGAGGGCACGACCTCAGACGTTGAAGCGGAACTCCACGACATCCCCGTCCGCCATCACGTAGTCCTTGCCCTCCAGCCGCACCTTGCCCGCAGCCTTGGCGGCGGCCATCGTCCCGTACGCGTCGAGGTCCTCGTACGACACGATCTCTGCTTTGATGAAGCCACGCTCGAAGTCGGTGTGGATCACGCCCGCGGCCTGCGGGGCGGTGTCGCCGACGTTGATGGTCCAGGCGCGTGACTCCTTGGGCCCGGTGGTGAGGTAGGTCTGCAGACCGAGCAGCCGGAAACCCGCATGCGCGAGCTGGTCCAGCCCGGACTCCGTCTGGCCAAGCGACTCCAGGAGCTCGGCGGCGTCGGCGGGCTCGAGGTCGACGAGCGAGGTCTCGAGCGTCGCGCAGAGGAAGACGGCCGGCGCGGGGTCGACGATCGCGCGCAGCCGCGCCTGCAGCTCGGTGTCGCCCAGTGCGTCCTCGTCCACGTTGAAGACGTAGAGGAAGGGCTTCGTCGTCAGCAGGGTCAGCTCGCGCAGCTCGGTGAGGTCGAGCCCGGGCGCCGCTGACAGCGGGCGACCGGAGTCGAGCACCGCACGCGCCGCGACGGCCGCCTCCAGCGTCGTACGACGGGACGGGTTGCCCTTGACCTCCCGCTCGATCCGCGGGATCGCCTTGTCGAGCGTCTGCAGGTCGGCGAGCACGAGCTCGGTGTTGATGGTCTCGACGTCGTCCTTGGGGTCGATGCGGCCCTCGACGTGCACGACGTCGGGGTCGGTGAACTCCCGTACCACCTGCACGATCGCGCCCGCCTCGCGGATGTGCGCCAGGAACTGGTTGCCCAGCCCCTGGCCCTCGCTCGCCCCGCGGACGATCCCGGCGATGTCGGTGAAGGACACCACCGCGGGGAGGATCTTGGCGCTGCCGCTGATCTGTGCGAGCCGGTCGAGCCGCGCGTCCGGCAGCGGCACGACGCCGACGTTGGGCTCGATGGTGGCGAAGGGGTAGTTGGCCGCGAGCACGTCGTTCTTGGTCAGGGCGTTGAAGAGCGTGCTCTTGCCGACGTTGGGCAGGCCGACGATCCCCAGGGACAGGCTCACCGCACCAGCCTAAAGACCGGTCCGGGTACGACGACCAGCCCCGGCCGCTCCGACGCCCCGCCCACCCCCTGAGGCCACCGGAAGTCATGGCTCCCCCGGGGGAGGAGTGCGCGCAACAACGTCGAAACACCATGACATGCGTCTCACCACCGCCCTGCGCCGGTCCTCCGTCGGAGCGGCGCTCACCGTGCTGCCGGTCGTGCTCAGCGCGACCGCCGCGCTCGCGGCCCCAGCGGCCGCAGCCCCAGCCGCGACAGCGCAAGCCTTCACCGTGACGACGCTGTCCTTCACCGTGCAGGTCGGCCCCGCGGGTGCGACGCACCCCTGCGTCATCGACGGCGACCTGCGGGTGCCCTCGACCGCGGTCGCGGGCACCAGCCCGGCCCCCGCGCTGTTGATGACCAACGGCTTCGGTGGGAGCAAGACCGACGGTGGGGCCAACGGCAACGGCGCCTACGCGGCGCGCTTCGCCGAGCTCGGGTACGTGACGCTGTCCTACTCGGGCCTCGGCTTCGGCAACAGCGGCTGCGACATCACCATCGACGACCCGCTCATCGACGGCGAGGCCGCGAGCCAGCTGGTCAGCTTCCTCGGCGGGGCCCCCGGCATCGCGACGATGGGTGGTACGCCGTACGCCATCCCCGGGCTGGTCGAGCACGACGCGCACGACCACGACGGGGTCGCGCAGACCTACGACCCGCGGGTGGGCATGATCGGCGGGTCGTACGGCGGGGAGATCCAGTTCGCCGTCGCGGGCATCGACCCACGGATCGACGCGCTGGCGCCCATCTACACCTGGAACGACCTCGGCTACTCCCTCGCCCCCAACAACGCCGACCAGACCGGCGTCCGTGCGCCCACGGCAGGGGACGCGAAGTACGAGTGGCAGGCGCTGTTCTTCGGCCTGGGCGAGGTGCAGCTGGTCACCAACCCCAATCCCCCGTCGACGAGCACCTGCCCCGAGACGCGGGCCGAGGTCTGTCAGGCCAACGCCGAGGCGCTGAGCCAGGGTTACCCCTCGGCCGCGACGACGACCTTCACCCGCAGCGTCAGCCTCTCCTCGTACATCGACAAGATCAAGATCCCGGTCCTCCTGAGCCAGGGGCAGAACGACACGCTCTTCGACCTGCAGGAGGCGATCACGACCTTCCGCCAGCTCAGGACCCAAGGGACGCCGGTGCGGATGGTCTGGCAGTCCTGGGGGCACAGCGGCGGCACGCCGGTCGCCGGTGAGCTCGACCCAGGGACGACCGTCGCGGGGACCGGCACGCTCGCCGACACCTACCAGGGCAAGGTCTTCATCGACTGGTTCGCGCACTGGCTCAAGGACCAGCCGACCGACCTCGGCCCCGACGTGCGCTACTTCCGCGACTACGCGTACGTGACCCCGCCCGCGTCGGCCAGCCCGGCGGACAAGCTCGCCGCCGCGACCGCCGCGTACGCGAGCTCGGCGGCCTACCCGGTGGGGGCGCCGACGGCGCTGCGGCTGTCCGGCGGCACCAACCTGGTCCCCGCCGGGAGCACGGTCGTCACCGGGTCGCAGACCTTCGCGCAGCCCGGGGGCAACGCCCAGCCGGGGTACTCCGAGACCTCTGCCGTGGGCCCGGTGGCGCCGCAGACCGAGGGGGCCGGCACCTTCGCCAGCTGGTCCACCGGCCCGCTCGCCCACGACGTCGACCTCGCCGGCGTGGCCACCCTCGACGTCGCGCTGCAGGCCCCGGCCGCAGCCGTCAGCCCGGCGACCGGACCCGCCGGGCAGCTCGTCCTCTTCGCCAAGCTCTACGACGTGGACCCCTCCGGCCGTCAGGCGCTGGTGCACGGCCTGATCAGCCCGGTACGGATCACCGACGTCACCAAGCCGGTGCACATCGAGCTCCCCGGCGTCGTGCACCGGTACGCAGCCGGCCACCAGCTGCGGCTCGTGCTCGCCGCCGGTGACTCCGCCTACCGCGGCAACGTCGCGCCGGCGACGGTCACCATCGCGGACGGTCCGACCGCGGTCGGCACGCTCACGCTGCCGCTGGTAAGCGCCGGCGGTGTCGCGACCGGTGGCTCCGGCCCGACCGCCGCCCTGCCCGAGGCGCCCCTGCCCCTGCTCCTGCCGTTGGCCGGCCTCGGCCTGCTCGGCGTCGTGCTGCGCCGCCGCCGGCGGGGGCTCGCCGCTGGCTGAGCTGCCGGTCGGTCAGACCTGTCACACCCGTAGGGCACCGTCGTGCCGTGCTCATCACCGCGCTGCTGCTGTGCCTGCCCACCGCCGCCCTCGGCGTCGCGGCCGGGTGGGCGCTCGCCCAGCACCACGCCACGGCGGCGTACGCCGGCGCCCGAGTGCTGACCGCGCCGGTCGCCGAGGCGCTGGCCCGGCTCGAAGCGCAGGTGGCCCGGGGCCACGAGACCGACGCGGCCACGCGGCTGCAGCTCGGTGACGTGGCGGCGGCCGCGGCGACGCTGCAGCGGGAGACCTCCGCGTTGGCCACAGCGCTCGCCCGCCCGCAGGTGCGCGGCGCCTGGGGCGAGCTTCACCTGCGGCGGGCGGTGGAGCTGGCCGGTCTGGTCGAGCGCTGTGACTTCGCCAGCCAGGTCACGGTCACCCGCGCCGACGGCTCGGTGCAGCGCCCCGACCTCGTGGTCTCGCTGCCCGGCGGCGGCCGCATCGCCGTCGACGCCAAGGCGCCGATGACCGCCTTCCTCGCCGCCGCCGGCACCCCCGACGAGGCCCGGGCGGGGGCGTTGCTCGGCGAGCACGCCGCGGCGCTGCGCGCGCACGTGCGCAGCCTGGCGGCCAAGTCCTACACCGAGGCGGTGGGCCCCGGCCCTGGCTTCGTCGTCCTCTTCGTGCCCGCGGAGTCCTTCCTCGGCCCTGCGCTCGAGCGGGACCCGGCCCTGCTCGACGACGCCGCCGCCCGCGGTGTGCTGCTCGCGACCCCCGTAACGCTCATCGCGCTGCTGCGCACCGTCGCACTGGCCTGGCACCAGCACGCCTTCGCCGAGGACGCGCAGGAGGTGCTCGCCGCGGGGCGCGAGCTGCACGGCCGGCTCGCGACGCTGGGGGCTCACCTCGACGGGCTCGGGCGCGCGCTCACCAAGGCGGTGGTGGCCTTCAACGGCGCCGCCGGATCCCTCGAGCGCAGCGTGCTCCCCCAGGCCCGCCGCTTCCACCGGCTGCAGGTGGCCGCGGTCGAGCTCTCGCCCCCCGACCCCGTCGAGGAGCTGCCGCGGTCCTTCACCAGCACCGAGCTGGCTGCGCTGGGTGAGCCCCCCGACCCCGTCGCCGAGCACCTGCGCGAGGTCGCCGCCCGGGCCGCCGCAGGGGCCGACCCTGGGGCCGAGCGGGGGGCCGACGGCACTCGTCGTGCACCCACCGGCGGCTCCGCAGCCTGAGCGTGCCCTGCCGACAGCGTGCCCGCCCCCGGGCTGCCCGCTCGGTCGGCGGCCGCTGGGCACGCTGTCGCGCCACGCCGCGCGAGGCCCCGTCAGAGGCCTCGCGGCTACCGTGTCCGGATGCCCGTCGTCGACACGCGCCGCCCGGGGCGCCGCGAGGTGAGCGGTGCTGCCGCGCGTCTCACCCGGTGGTCGCCGCCTCGCAGTCCGGAGGCGGGTCCGGTGACGGCGCAGGCGGCCGCCGCGACGACCACCGTGCGCCGCCCCCACCGGCTGCGCCACCTCGAGCAGCTGCCGGACCATGGGGATGCGCGGCCGCCCGGCCGGCCGGGCCCGCCCGCAGGGGTCAGCCCCGCGGCGGCGCAGGCGCCCCTCGCGGTTCCCGTCGTCGAGCGCGCCGACCGCCGACCGGGGGTCGAGCGCCGCGTCGGGCTGTCGCTGCGCGCCGCCGCCGCCGCCGTCATCGTGCTGAGCGCAGCCGGCGTGGCTGCCGGGGCGCTGGGGGGCGAGCTGGTCGGCCGTACCGCACTGCGGGTCTGGGTGGCTGCCGTGGTGCTCGGTGCGCTCGCCGTCCGCCGGCACCGCAGCCGTGCCTACCTCGTGGCGGTGCCGCTGCTCTTCCTGCTGCTCGCGTTGGCCGTCGGGGTCTCGTCGGTGGCGCAGCAGACGGTGGTGGGCAGCCGCGCCGTGGGCATCGCGATGCTCAGCACGGTCATCTTCGAGGTGCCCTACCTCTGGGTGGGCTTCGGCGTCGCCCTGGTCATCGCGCTCCTGCGGGGCACGCTGCGCCGCAGCTGATCCCACGCGCGCACCGCGCCACTCCGAGGTCGCGGGGTGGACACGCTCCAGACGGGTGGCGGGCTCCCGACGGGTGGCGGGCTCATACGGGGGCGGGCTCGGCCGGCGTGAGCCGACGACGCAGCTCGTGCGGCAGAGCGAAGACCAGCCGCTCCCGCGCTGCCGTGACCTCCTCGACCGCGCCCCAGCCGCGGTCGGCGAGCCAGCCCAGCAGATCGCGCACCAGCACCTCCGGCACGCTCGCCCCGCTGGTGACCCCCACGGTGCGCACCCCGGTCAGCCACGCCTCGTCCACCTCGCCGGCGTCGTCGACGAGGTGCGACGCCCGGGCGCCCGCCTCGAGCGCCACCTCGACGAGGCGCACACTGTTGGAGCTGTTCGTGGAGCCGACCACGATCACGACGTCGCACCGCGGGGCCAACGCTTTGACCGCGAGCTGGCGGTTCTGCGTCGCGTAGCAGATGTCGTCGCTCGGCGGGTCGATGAGTGCGGGGAAGCGCTCGCGCAGCACCGCCACCGTCTCGAGCGTCTCGTCCACGGACAGCGTCGTCTGCGAGAGCCACGCCACGCGGGTCGGGTCGCGGACGACCACGCTGCGGGCGCCGGCCGCCCCGTCGACGAGGTGCATGTGCGCCGGAGCCTCGCCGGTGGTCCCGACGACCTCTTCGTGCCCGTCGTGGCCGATCAGCAGGATCTCGAGATCGCTCGCGGCGAAGCGCCGCGCCTCGGCGTGCACCTTGGTCACCAGCGGGCAGGTGGCATCGATGGTGTGCAGCGACCGCGCGGCCGCCTCCTGGTGCACCACCGGCGCGACCCCGTGGGCGCTGAAGACGACATGGGAACCCTCGGGCACCTCGTCGGTCTCCTCGACGAAGACCGCGCCCTTCGCCTCCAGCGACCGGACGACATGCAGGTTGTGCACGATCTGCTTGCGGACGTAGACCGGCGCGCCGTACTGCTCCAACGCTCGCTCGACCGTCTGGACCGCTCGATCGACGCCGGCGCAGTAACCCCTGGGCGCGGCCAGCAGCACCTGGCGGTCGGCGGGCGCAGAGCTCGGCGGGGTCACTCCTCGAGGGTACGGTCCGACCCGCCCGGCAGCGCGCTTGCAGTAGCAAGCACTCTCGGGCAGACTGCCGCACGAGCGACGTGGAACACGCTGCGCCGCCGGGTACGAGGAGGTCTGCGTGGCAACGACGGACAAGATCCGCGCGGTGGTGACCCGAGGGGTCTTCACCGGCCTGGGGCGCGTCTTCGCCTTGGCGACCGACCCGGTCGGGACGACCCGCCGCGCGGCCGTCGAGCTGCCCGGCGAGCTCAAGCAGCTGCCGACCAAGGCCGCCACCAGCGCCCTCGTCGGCTTGTACAAGCTGCGCACCCGCGGTCAGTCGGCCGCGGTGACACCGTCGGCCTCACCGGCCGAGTACGTCCAGGCCACCGTCGACACGGCCGACCTGCCCGGCACCGCCGTGAACCCGCCCGCCCGCAGCGACGCCCGCGCCGCTGGCGCGCCGGCCAAGAAGGCGCCCCCCACGAAGGTCGTCGGCACGAAGGCCGCCACGCCCGCCAAAGCCGCCACTCCCGTCAAGGTCGCCACTCCCGCCAAAGCCGCCACTCCCGCCACTCCCGCTAAGGCCGCCCCCACCCCGACCCCGGCCAAGGACGCGGCGCCCACTCCGCCGGCCGCGCCCACTCCGCCGCCCGCCCCCACTCCGCAGCCCGCCCCCACTCCGCCGCCCGTCTCGAGGCCGACCCCCGAGGGCCCTGGTGCGCCGTCGGCCCCGGCCCGCACGCCCACGAAGGCGCCCGGCAAGAAGGCGGCCAAGGCCGCGAAGACCGCTCGGACCCCGACGCCCTCCCCCACACACCCGCCGACGCCCACCCCGGCCGCCATGCCCTCGCCCACCCCTACGCCCA
>JAABUO010001122.1_pt1 | contig 37529 bp, 38 predicted proteins | sample 5559291 | NCBI WGS metagenome assembly JAABUO01 (sample SAMN10711878, study PRJNA513372) | rock metagenome | isolation source: Antarctica rocks | place: Antarctica: Victoria Land, Finger Mt sud
AAGGCTCGGTAGCAGCGTCCCCTGGATCATCAAGAGCCTCCACAGCTACCTCCTTCTTACCCGGACCCAGCCGCGCTGGAAAGAATCACCAAATGTACGGAAGAACGATTATTTGTGGCGCTGGTTCTTCAGTGCTATTTGGCGGCCCGAAAGACCTCTGGGCCGCCATCAACAGAGCTGCTGCGCACGCATTCGGAGCTCTGACGTTTTGAAATATCAACTCAATGCGTGACTCGGCCTGTTGTCAACAGTTGAGAATTCGTGAGATTGGTCACACAGCCTCCTTCACTGGACAGATTAACGCTGCGGTGTCCCGATCGCAATATTTCAGCCTGATCCGATGGTCATCGGACTTTCGTCGGACTCAAGTCATTGCCGCTTGCTCCGTCTCACATAATCCTGGTCGGCGCCTTCGCCAAACGAAGTTTGATCCCCGAAGGATCGGTGAGCTCATAGCCGTCGCCATTTCCAACGGCGGTCGGGTTCGCCGCGAGTGCAGCCTGGAGACGCTCAGGAGTATCAAAGCGCATTTCGAAGTGACGCATCCGAGCCGAACCTTCGGGTGAAGGTGGAGCACCGAGCCCTTGCCAGGTGTTGATCGCAATGCGGTGCTTGAAGGCACCTCCAGCACCGAGATCCGCGACCTGCATCGGTGGCCACCATCTCGCCGTTTCCATGCCGAGGCTCTTGTAAAACTCGTTCGCTTTCACAAGGTCCGCAACATACAGATGAAGGTGTCCGATTTTCGTTCCCCTTGCCGCAGGCTCTTTCTCAGAACCAGGTTCATAGGCTCGGAAAACTTTTTCGAGATCCAGTGCAAAGGCCCCGGGCCGTTCGCTTCCATCAGCACCGATGAAGATAAGTCGATTACCAGCACCGGGCTTGACACCGCGAAATCGTTCCGGCGTCTCCAAGGTGAACTCGATATTAATGCCGTCCGGATCATCCAGATAAATAGATTTCGAGAAGGTGTGGTCGGTCGGGGACATGGGATACCGCAGGTCGACAAACCGCTGGAGCATTCGAGCGAAGTCTCTCTCATTCGGCGCGTGGATGGCGACGTGGTAAAGGCCGCTGTGTCCCTGCAGGTACGGTGTTCGCGCGCCGCCATGCAGCACAAGGAGTGTCTCATCCGCAGTCCCGACCTCGATGCTGCCGCCACGACTCGCGCGCCGCTCAAAACCGGCAAGCTCCTGCCAAAACCGGGCCGTCCGTTCCGGGTCTCTGACCTCAAGATGAACTGGACCAAACGTGATGAAATCCTGATGTACCACATCGACTCCTTGCTTCACCTACTGTGCTGAAAGGCTCACCGACCCCGAGAATGCACCTCACGGATTCGGTGAGCTTGAGTGGGCCTAGTTGGCGTGCCTCTGGACTTCCTGAATATGAGGGGCCAGGAACTCGTTCCGGTCCTTGCCCTGGCGGAGCGCCATGGTTCCACCGGCGGTCAGGAACTTGGCATCCTTGACGCCGAGAAAGCCAAAAACAGACTTCAGATACGGCTCGACGTGATTGAAAGAGGCCATCTGCGTCCCAGCATCGTACATCCCGCCGGTCGCAACGATGAAGGTCACCTTCTTACCCGTGAGCAGACCCTGCGGCTTGCCGTAGACATAGGCAAAGGCCTTTCCCGCACGGCAGATCTGATCGATCCAGAGCTTGAGTACGGCCGAAATTCCAAAGTTGTGCATGGGAACGCCAATAACCCACTCGTCAGCTTCCTGAAGTTCCCTGAGGAATGTGTCGGAGAGGGACAGGAGGTGCTTCTGCTCTTCCGTATGCGAGGCCTCTGGTGTAAATGCGGCAGCAACCCATGCGGCTGTCAGGGGTGGGATCGCGATCGCATTCAGGTCGCGATCGATGATCATCCCGTCCGGGTGTGCCGTCTTCCATTGGGCAACAAAGGTGGCAGTCAGTTCTCGAGAGACTGACATGCCATAGAGGGGGCTGGAGTCGATATGAAGCAGTTTGGGCACGGAGTTCTCCTTGATGGCAAATGGGATGACCGATGGCTAGTAATAGACAAATGTCTATACGACTAATATGCAGATGTCTACCTTCTCTCAGCGGTTCAAAAAAGCTATGCTAGAGGAATGGCCGTGCTGTCAGTTCAACCCGAGATTGCCGATCACACCGATCGCCGCGCCCTTCGTAGCCGCAAGGCGTTAATGGACGCTTTGGCCAAGCTGCTTCAAAGGAACGATTTCGATGACATCTCGATCCAGGAGATCGTGGACAGGGCGGACTTGACCAGGGCGACTTTCTACCTCCATTACCCGGACAAAGCCGCACTGCTGCAAGCGATGACCACCGTTCGTTTCAGCGAAATGCTGAAGAAGCGCGGGATCACGTCGCCAGAGTGCGCTGGCGGCCTCAAAGCGATCGCTCTCGGTGTCTGCGAGTACCTCGGCAAGGTCCTCGACTGCCAAAGCTCCAGCAAAATGCCGCTTGAACGCTCTGTCATTCCCGTCATCGAGGGAATCTTTCGCGAGGGCGCGGAGGAACTCCAGCTTGCGCCTGGGATTGACCCGGACACCTATGCAACGACGCTCGCATGGGCGATCTATGGTGCCGCAAGCCGTTGGGCTCAGACGCCGAACCGCAAGCCAGCGGAGCAGATGGCGCAGGTGATAGAGGCCCTTGTGAGCCCGCTCCTGCAGACCGTCGCGTGAGTCGATCGAGTTAAGAAGTTGTCGTGAGACCTCAGGCGAAGCGCGGTCTTGGCAGTGTTCGGAGCGAGAACGCGCTTTTCTCGATCCAAGAATTCAAATTTCTCCCCGCTCGAAGAGTGCGAAATTGCCGAGTCACTCACTGAGTGACTGTGCGAGCGAGAGTCCGATAGACCGTTGGGCGAGAAACAGAAAACAACTCCCCTAAGTCACCGATCGAATACTTTCCGGTTCCGTGCATGCGACTCAGTTCCTTTTGTTGTTTGTCCGACAGCTTGGGCTGTTTCCCGCGAAGTTTCCCAGTGGCACGAGCGATCTTCATTCCCTCGCGAGTGCGGAGGCGGATGAGGTCGGCCTCGAACTCCGCAAAGGTCGCCAAGATGTTGAAGAACATCTTGCCCATCGGGTCACCTGGGTCGTAGCGGCTCTGACCGAGTGCGAGCGTGACGCCACGAGCAGCGAGCTCATCGGCAATCGAGCGCGCGTCTGGAACGGAGCGGGCGAGCCGGTCCAACTTGGGCACGATCAGCGTATCGCCATGCCGGACGGCGGCAAGGGCCTGATTGAGGCCGGGCCTGGCACGGTTTGTGCCGGTCAATCCGTGATCGAAGTAAATCCGGTCAGCAGCGACACCTAACTCTGCGAGTGCTGCGCGTTGAACGGCGAGGTCCTGCTTGTCGGTCGAGCATCGTGCATAGCCAATCAGGGTTTTGGGCATAAAAAGTGGCACGTTTAGGGGGCCTTATGTGAGAATATCACCGTACCAGCTAAATGAGACAACGAATGCTGGGTTTCGGGCAGTTCTGCAATGCTTCGCAAGATGTCCGTTGAAGGATCGTCTTACGGACACGGTTCAGAGCGTGGTCCAAGGGTGTCGGCTATGCACTTGGAAGACAAACCTCCGGCTTTGGCAGAACTCACCGAGGCGCAGCGTGAGCAAGCGATGGCTCGCTTTCGCGTACTCCGTTCCCACACGGAGAGAGGAGTTCCGCTTCCAAGAGCCGCACAAGCAGCAGGTGTGGGCTTACGAACTGTGGAGCGATGGCTTGCTCGCTATCACATCGATGGCTTGGCTGGGTTGGTTCGGCAGACTCGCGAGGACAGTGGGTGTCGAAAGCTGCCGGCAGAAGCAGTTGAACTGATCGAAGGACTGTTCCTCAAGAAGCCACGGCCTTCCGCTGCTGCCGTTTATCGCCGCGTGCTCAAATTATGTGAAGAGCGCCAATGGCCTTCTCCCTCGTACAGCACTGTGTACGCCATCATCTCCCGGCTCGATCCGGCTTTGCCCACTCTGGCTCACGAAGGTCCTGCTCGCTTCCGAGACCAGTTTGAGTTGGTGTATCGCCACCGCGCAAGCCACCCGAATGCAATCTGGCAAGCCGATCACACTCAGCTCGACCTGCTCATCCGGGACGCAAGCGGCCAGGCAATCAGGCCTTGGCTGACCACCATAATCGATGACCATTCTCGCGCTCTGGCCGGCTACTCGGTCTTTGTTGGTGCACCCTCGGCTTTCCAGACTTCGCTTGCACTCCGTCAGGCTATCTGGCGAAAAGCAGACCCGCTTTGGGCCATGTGCGGTATTCCAGACGTGCTCTATGTCGATCACGGCAGCGACTTCACGAGCAAGCATCTTGAGCAGGTCGCTGTAGACCTCCACTTCGAACTCGTCTACTCCACCATCGCTCGTCCCCAAGGGCGGGGCAAAATCGAGCGGCTGTTCGGTACCCTCAACACCGAATTGCTGCCTGAACTGCCCGGCTATCTCAAGCATGGCAAGCCGGCAACCGAACCCAAACTGTCTTTAGCTGACCTGGACCGCGCTCTCGGCACCTTTCTAGTAGGCACCTACAACGCCCGAGTTCATCGCGAGATTCGCGTCGCGCCGCAAGCCGCCTGGTCGGGCAACGGCTGGCTGCCCCGCATGCCGAACAGCCTTGAGGATCTCGATTTACTGCTGATCTCGGTGGCGAAAGCCCGGATTGTTCACCGCGACGGCATTCACTTTCAAGGTATCCGGTACATGGACCCCACCCTTGCCGCGTACGTGAAAGAGGCCGTGACGATTCGCTACGATCCACGTGATGTTGCTGAAATTCGCGTCTTTCACCGGAATCGTTTCCTATGCCGGGCTGTGAGCCCCGAGCATTGCGGCCAGGCAATCACGTTGAAGGACATCCACGGAAGCTGATTAGAGAGAACGTATCAGCCTACGCAGGCACGAACAGAATAGTTCACTAGAATCTCGTGTTGTGTTAGCTCGGTAGCTCTGGTCCGTTTGGCTTCGAGCACAAGCGGAAGGGGCCGCACCTTCGGTAGAGCCCGTGGCCGCAGGGATCTGAAAGAGTTGCATCAGGACCGCCGCATTGATTAGTCCTGATAAACGCGCTTACGGCACCTGACGCGCGTTCATGGAAGGGGTTACAGTGCAGATGGGGAACGGCCCTGCCACCCGTTCCGCTGGTGAGGTCGAACGGAGCGGGAGGAGGACAGGGGAGAACCCCAAGGCATCGCCGCAAGCGATCAGCGGTGTCTAGAGGCGCGTGTCAGCGCCTCCCGGAGCAGTTCGCGCCCCCCTTCATAGAAGGGACCATGGCCGCAGGCGATTCGGTTGATTGGGTATTCGAGCAGCCGGCGAACGCTGGCGACCGCTGCGGCTTTGTCCCAGGTTGCGAAGTTCGGAAGTGCCGCATACCAGGGTGAGTATCCGGTCACCGAGAGTCGGCCCACTCCGATCAATGCATCACCCGCAAACAGAGTCCGGTCGCGCTCATCGAGGAACGAAAGATGTCCGGCCATGTGCCCGGGCGTCTCGATGACACGCAGCGCACCATAGAGTTCGCCATCGGAAAGCGTGTGAGTGACCCGCGACTGAATGCCAGACAGAAACTCCAGGCTTTCCTCTCTCCCTTCATACGGCTCATGTTCCTTGTTCGGTGGCTTCTGCAAGAGCGGGATGCTGCGCTCACTCGCGGCGAGTGGCGTCGCCGTCTTTAGCTTCCCCAGCAGGGCGTCAGCCGAGCCCACATGATCGTCGTGTGCATGGGTCAGCGCAATCCAGTCGATAGGCGCTCCAGCTCTCGTGGCTTCAGCAAGGATGTCATCATCACTTCCCGGTATGCCGGTATCGAGCAAGGTGAAGGCGGCCGTCTTGCTGTCCCCCTTGGGTTGTCGGACGAGGTAACAGTTGATCATACCCAATCGCGTGAGTTGAAAGCTGAACGCCGATATCTGTGTAGATCTCATCCTTCGGAGCTCCAAGAGGAATGATTCAACAAGTCCCGTTTCTAAGATGCTCCGCATGGCTGGCCAAAACGCGGAAGTGGCTCCGGGGCAGGGAGATGCGGAAGGAGAATGTCTTCTGCAACAGCTTTCGGGCGTGCCGTTGTCTCTGAGAGCGGAGGGAGGAATGTAAGGCGGGGACCAAGCTGTTACGAAATTCGCCGGCAGTGAACCCGAGTTAGTCGATGACGACAAGACGACTTCCCGGTACCAACGAAGGAGCCTGGCGGAGTAGCTGAGATTCTGCGCCCCGCTAGGCGAGGACTATTGTTATCGAGAGGGTCTTGAGGCGAGAGGATGCAATCGTGAAACGTTGGCTCGGGATCGTAATCTTCATCGTGATCTCCTTCACGTCACGCTTTGCTCCAGCTTCCATCCGCGAGCATCAGTTTGCCTGACGCACAGAAGACATCCGACAGCACGTCTCCGAGCTTGACGTTCGCATCTTCAAGCACCTTCTGAACCCGGTTGCGCTCCCGTGAGTTCTCCCCGATCAGCTGCCTGCGACGACGCGTGAGGTCCCGCAGTTCACGAATCGCCAGCGGCGGGATGAAGCTCGCCCGGATCATCCCGTGACGAAGCAGATGAGCCAGCCAGCGGCTATCGTTTGGATCAGTCTTGTGGCCGCGCCTGTTCTGCACGTCGGCAGCGTTCGCAAGAATCACTTGCACGTGTGCTTCCAGCAGGTTGAAGACCGGTTTCCAATAACTGCCGGTGCTCTCCATCACCGCGTGCGTACACCCTTCGGCGACCAGCCATCCGGCGAGACGCTGAAGCTCGCTAACGATCGTGCCAAACTTCTTGATTTGCGTGTGGGGTTCGTCGTTCGCGACGCCGGTCGTGACGTAGACCACGACGAACCTCTTGCCGACATCGATACCGGCGCATCGCTCGAGAATCGCTTCAGTCATCTGCTCCTCCAGTGCGGACAAGCAGCCGGCGGCGAGTTGGGCATATTGTTCTACGGGCTCAGAAGAGGCACCAGTCAGGTGTACGTGAGCCGCCGGTGGGTCAGATTATCATTCGGGGTCGAACCACCAATAAGTCCGCGACCCTTTGCCTGTTCGCACCTGAAGTCTCCACCGCACCGACGCTCCGGTCAACAGGAACCCCTTCTCATCCTGAGGTGCGGCCGAACCGGCCAATCGATGATTATCATGCGTGAACAATCGCTTGATGTATAGAGAATGTCCTCTTTCCTGCACGGCGGGCCTGCGGCGGAGATGCTGCCCCCCCCCCCCGCGTAAGGGACTAAGAGTTGGGCCTAGCTGGCCCTTGTGGCCGTTAGAGCCTCGGCTTCAATTCGGTTGAGGCTGAGCTGGATCTCTTGTACCGCCCGTTGGGCGGCAGGACGCCAATCCTCGTCCTTGATTTCGGTGGCGAAAAGCACCACTTGGAGTTTGTTGCGTACGAGATCGTCGAGCGTATGCCGAATCGCGGTAACGGCCTTATTCCGAGCCTGACGTTGCGCCGAACGCACCGCAAAGAAGATGATTCCATGGAGCACGCCTACGGCAAGCGCGGAGAGGGCCGCCGCCTTCCATGGAGCAATATCTCTGAAGAGCGCGAAAAAGATCGCAACCACCGCGACCCCGGCACCAGTAAGGATGAGCTCCAGATTCTCCAAGAATCTTCGCATGCTAGGGATTATAGGTTGAGCTTAAATCGCGATGCGCTCAACTTCGCTGAGATTGATGTCATCGGTTCGCCGGTCATAGAGACCGGTGGTCTTGGCGTTGGAGTGTCCGGCCATGAACTGAGCGACCTTCGATGCGGTCTCCATTGCCACGCGATCCGAACGCTCCCTTTGGGGAGCCGACCACGGAAGGCCTGAAGACGACGGAGACCGCCCTGGCAAGAACTCTTCGAGCAATGGATGCAGTCGTGCCGACCGCCTACCCTGGCCTTTCACAGGATGCGCGGCGGCGACAGAGTTGCTGCGGCTGCGTATCCACTAGGTCAAGAAGGCTTCCGATTGACCGTTGGGTTAACCCAAAGGGCACGGTGAGACCTGCATAAAAGAAGTTATGGGTGGTTTCGCACAAAGGCGGGTAGGCTTACCTCATTGAAGCCTCCACGGAGATTGATTTGGCCAATGACGCATCGCGTCCGTCGCCCATGCAGTCGTCTTCCCTTTGTGGCAGGAAGTACAAGCGGTCGGCATCTGATATTTGTCCGTCATTGCCGGAGTAATGACCCTGAAGGTGTGCGCGCTCACAAAAGAGCCGGGTACGCCCTCGCTCTCGATCCTCGGCATATGGCAGGCCACGCACTGACTTCCTGGGCTGCCGTCTTTGTGGTGAGTGTGCTCTTCCATCGTCGCTACGTGCGGACCGTTCGGCGATGTTGTGCTGTGGCAATCGAGACAAATCTTATCGGCGGGCTTGCGGAGCTGGGCATAGTTCCCGGTGCCATGAACGTCATGGCACGAAGCACAGGTGACTCCCCTCCGGTACATCACGCTCTGCACGAAGTCATTCCCTTGCATCCTGTTTTTGTGCGCTGTTCCGTCCGCGAAATGAGTAAAAGTCATCTGCCCGAGGGTGTGGTCTTCGAGCTGCCAAAAGTCTGCGAGGCGTAGGCCAGCCCGATAGCCAACCGGCCAGTCATACGCCTTGCCTTCGATTTGTTCGGTGAGGGGCCGCCCCTGTGAGTGGCAAGCGATGCAGGTATCGTTTGCGGCGACATCATCCATCTCCGATGGATTGAGGATATTGGCGCGCGAGGGGTGGGCTACGTGCTCGCTGCCTGGACCGTGGCAGCGTTCGCAGCCGACGTTCCATTCGGCAACCTGCTTGGTATGAATATCGTAGCTGACCGAATGGCATCCATCGCAGGTAGGACCTGTCGGACGATGCATGTTGTCTGAAGGGTAAAACGCAGCCCACCAATCAGCTCCAGTGTCGGGAACGTGGTACGGTCGCCAGGTCTTGTTGCCGATGTCCCACTGGACGGGCAGCGGATAGTAGTCGTCGCCCCTCTTGGTGAAGTAGCGTTGCTTCCATTTGCTGCCATAAACGAAGGCGACCTGCTCCTTCGTAAACTTGGCGACCGTGTTGGTGTTGAGGTCGGGAATGATCGCGTCTGGATGCTCTCGCGGATCGCGGATCACGTTCGCCATCGGCGTCTTCTTCCAGCGGTCGTAGATATCGGCGTGGCACTTCTGGCAGGATTGTGAGCCAGTGTAGTGCGCTGACGCCGACGTGCTGGTTGCGACGACTTGTTCGCGGGATGTAAGCGGCCGGAAATTCCGGATATAAGCGACCACCTTCCAACTCTCCGCAGCGACTTCGTTGCGCGGGCTTGTCAGCGCAGGCATACCGGAAAGCTGGATGCCGTTCTCGATAAAGTAGTGGATATCGCCGTCGGAAAGGTTCTGGGTTGAGTCTCCATGTAAATCTGGGACCCGAGGATAGACATTCGCTCCTATGGGCGTTCGCCCTCGCGCATCCACTCCATGACAGGTCGCGCATTGGGCTAAGAAGATTTCACGGCCCTGTTCGATCGCGAGCGAATCGCCTGCGACTGGATTCTTCTTACGGTGCTCTGCTCGTGGTATGGCGAAGTCGCGTATCTGTCTTGCAATGACGATCTCGTAAGCTGTCGGTGTGGATGTGGCCCGAAAGCCGCGCCATTTCAGGAAACCAGCCAACAATGCTCCGATAAAGAGCAAGGCTAGAGATGCGCTAATGAGGCGTTTTCGCTGTTTCATCTTTACTTCTTTCATTCGCGAACGGTCGTGCCTCAGTCGTTGCTCCGGTTACTGCATGGAGTGGTAAAGCCCCGCGATAAGGTCCATGCCTCTGCGGAGCAACTCGTCATCGGCTATGTCCTGCGTGGCCCAGCCTTTGAGAATCTGGTTCATGGTGTGACCCTCTGATCGTCCGAATTTATTGTCCTCAAGATCAGCGTCGTGGATTGCCTGAGCGAGAAGCTGAACCTTTGAGTCTGTCACAGCAAAAGCCAGACAAAGGGTCTCGAAGGTACACTGGTCTCCCTCATGGCCAAAGCCCCCGGCCTGGAACATATCGAAGGGGACTGCATCTGGACGTGTTGCCGCATCACTCCCGAAAGCGAAGGATGCTCTGGGGTCGATGAAGCCGCAGATGAGCCATGCGGAGGAAACTCGGTCAATTCCAGGGCGCGGACGGGTCAACCATGTGCGCCCTTGGAACTCATTTTTTACGGCCTTGGCTGTCCGGTGCTTCGCGCTTCGATCTAGGGGTTCCTCAGCGAGTTTCAGAGCCTCATCCGTTTGCCGGCGAAGTGGGCTCTCGAAGAAGTCGATGGCTGCGATCTCCTCGTAGCGTCGCCTTAGCCGGGGGAGTTGAGCTGAAACTCCTTTGGCCGTGGGCTTGAGCTTCCCGAGCTCCTCGATCAATCCGGCATAGTCACCGGCTCGGGCTTGACGGAACTGCTCTTCGAGAGTTCGTGGCGGAGCATCGTTAATGCTCTCGATGACTAAAACGGATGCCTCTCCATCGAAGCCTTCGATCTCCGCTGCAAGCCACTCGAATCGTTCCAAATTTTCTGCGGTATTCGGGAGCACGTAACCAGCCTTGTGAAGGGGTATAGAGCCGATCTTCTGGAGCTTCCTCCAAATCCCGACTCGCTGACTTGCCTTGCTCGACGGAAGGGTAAAAACCAGCAGAAGCCATGGCGAACCCTCATGCCGAGATGTTATTTTCATAACAAATGCATGTTACTGGAGCAACTTTCGGCTTGACAATAGCTGCTTCACAACTCGATTGGAGTTCTAAACGCTCCACACGGAAAGGCTTCTCAACGGCAGTGATGATCGGCAACTCGCAGAAGAGCTTTACGGCCGCAGTCCTGGCTTTGATCTTTACTGCATCCATTGCTTTCTCACAAGGTGCGAAAGCTGGTACGAGTTTTGGGGGTGTTCTGACGGAAATTGCAGACGTTCCGATGCCGGGTCCTGCGGTCCGCTTCGATTACCAGAGCCTCGATGCGGAGCATGGGCGACTCTACATCTCGCACATGAACGCCAATCAGCTCGTAGTCTTCGACACCAAAACTCAGCAAGTCGTTGCGAATCTGGATGGCTTCATGCGGGTGCATGGCGTCCTCGCGGTGCCGGAGATCGGGCGCGTCTACGCCTCTGTCACCGGTGACCGGAAGGTCGCCGCAGTGGACATGCAAACGCTTAAGATTATCGGAACGAGCGGTCCTGTGACTTACCCAGACGGACTCGCATACTCTCCAGCGGCCAAGCGGATCTTCGTTTCGGATGAACACGGCGGCGTCGATGCTGTTCTCGATACGGCAAACAATAAACTTTTGGCGAGCATCCCGCTTGGCGGCGGTGCGGGCAACACTGTCTACGACCCCGGCTCGGGGCACATTTTGGTCGCCGTGCACGGTAAGAACGATCTCGTCTCGATTGATCCAGCTTCCATGAAGATCGTCTCGCGATCCCCGCTCCCTGGAATCAGGAACCCCCACGGCATCGCGCTCGATCTGGACAGCCGCCTCGCTTTCATCGCCGGCGAGGAGAACCACTCACTCGCAGTATTCGACCTGAAGACGATGAAGCTCCTTACTGTCCAGCAAGTAGGTGACGATCCCGACGTGCTTGCCTTCGATCCTGGACTCAAACGCCTTTACGTTTCAGCCGAGTCTGGTAATGTTTCGGTTTTTCAGGAACGAGATGGAGCGGTGCGCTTACTTGGGCAGTTCGAGATGCCCCATGCTCATACGGTCGCCGTGGACCCGGTGACGCACCTGGTTTACTTCCCGCTGGAGAATGTCGGTGGACGGCCCCTCCTTAGGATTATGAAACCGACTAGTCTGCCGTAAGACATGGAACGCTCAGTGCTCTCCTATATCGCCCAGCATTGCTGCATCCGGGCGGATAGGAATTAGTTTTTCGTTCCGTTTAGCGGCAGAGGCGATGGAGATGCACGAGGCCAATCGAAAGGTGAATAACGAGGGGGACAGAGACCGGAGCCAGTTGTCTGGTCCACGCAGTGGGCGAACAGTAAAGATCACGTACTCCAGGAAAAGCTTGTCTTCAGGGCGAGATGTCGGGACGGATATAACGCATAGAGCGGAGACTCCTCATTCATACGGTCAGCAACGAGTTGAATCAACGGGCCAGCTCGTCACCGCTGCTTCAAGCCTACCTTCAATTCCTAAGCAAATCCGTGGCCCGCGACGTCTGTCGAGTGCATTGTGGCTACATCGCTCAATGGAACCCTCGCCTCAGTAGAAGCCTTAACCTCCTTCCTCTCCTGCCGAAAGGCCCATTCAAAGGGTCGGCCAATCTCAGGATCGCGGAAGATTTGCGCCTGTCAGCTTCGAGGGTGACTTCGGATGACCGTGCCGCTTCAGAAACGACGGGGCCACAACGGTAAAAACGTCACTGTCTAACAGCTTCCGCGCGATCAGAGATGGAGGACGGGGCTCGCCCAAAGCGGCAGATAAATATCGGGAACTGAAGCGTCATACAGACGCAAATGGATCGTGGATGCACAACTCGGCAGGGACGTGAGGTCGCCAGTTTCTACGCTGGCGACTGAGAGCCAAACGAGTCAGAAGGAGCCCTGAGATGTCAGATATTAGGAAGGATCTGGAGGGATTGTGAGCGCTTGGATCTTTGTTGTAGGGCGGAAGGTTCGCAGGAGATTTTATTTGATGATGCGTGTAAACTCGTCACTTGATTTAAAAACCAAAACTCTGGCTGTCAGCATTCTTAGTATTGGCATGGGCGGCAAATTGTGCCACGCGGCAGAGTTGCCTCCCTCCACAGCAATTCCCGTGGTATTCGCCCACACGATTGATGCCGGAAAGGCGAACTCGGGGACCCCAGTCGTCGCGAAGACAATGCAGATCGTCCTCTTGCCTGGCGGTCAGATCCTTCCCCGAGGCACTCCGGTAGTCGGTCATGTCGTCGACTCGCGGCCTTTCATCTTCGACCCTACGCCATACGCAAATCAGCAGCCCTCTTACATCTCCGTCCACTTTGACAGAATCGTGGCGAAAGGTTTCGAGATTCCTCTGAACGTATCGGTACGTGCGTTGGCAAGCGTTTTTGACACTAATGAGGCCAGTACGCCCCACCGTACCGATGAAACTGACACACTGGACACGATGGTGCTCATCGGTGGAGACCAGTTCTCTCGATTCAGCAAAGAGCTGATGTCATGGGATGGAGATGTTGTTGGGTACATCCGCAAAGAAGGTGTATTTGCGCGCTTGATCTCGAATTCATATTTCAGCCAATACGCAAATTTCCGTTGTGACAGCACGAATACCGAGCAATCGGTAGGTGTATTCTCCGCCAGCGCGTGCGGTCTGTACGGGTTTGGCTCGATGTACATGCCGGCCAACGGGCGCAAGGATGGCGGAACTTTCAGGCTTGAGTCTCGCCATCACACCGTCAAACTGTATGCCGGAAGCGCTGCTTTACTCGAAGTCAATGGACCTCAACCGTAGATCCGTTCACAACAACAGATGCCGCAACGAATTGCGGTACCATGCCCACCGCCTCTCTACGGTGGGCATTTTACCTATCCGCCCTGCCTTCGCATAAGAGCACACCAACACTTGCTCACTCTCAAGAAATAAGAGAACGGGCGGCTTCGAAACGCAGACCACCGTTGAGACCATCCCTATCGGTCACTGAAATCACGCCAGATTGAAGGAGGTTGTTCGGGCTGTCTCGCAATTGTTAATTATTCGTGAATCGGCAACGGCAATGGAATTGTTTGGGATAGATATGCGGTGACCAGGCGGCTTGCAGGCGGGGAAAACACAAGAACATGAGAGTCATCCGGCCAGCGAAGGTCTCAATCGCTGAACCTTGTGACAGTTTGGCGGTCCCGAGGTCCGGAAATGGCATCTGCCTCACCGCAGGCCTTGGCTGAGGCAAAGATTCTGCACCTGATTTATACGGAGGATTGAATGCGGGCATCATTAGGATGGATTGTTATTTACGCCTTCGCGGCGGCGCACGTGTTGGCTCAGAACCCGGCGGATATCAACAGCACACCGCAAAGAGAAGGTTCAATTCGAGCGAACGGAGCCGCTGTTCCAATACCGCCATCCGATTCAAAGCATGCCACAGAACAGAAGTCTCCCCTCTCGTTCAAGATCGGTGCTGCGGAATTCACTCCAGGTGGGTTCCTCGATATCACATCTATCACTCGCACCACCAATGTCGGAAGCGGAATCGGAACCAGTTTCGGCAGTATTCCCTACAATAACCAGCTGCCGGCGGCGCGGTTGAGCGAAAGCCATCTTAGCGCCCAGAACTCACGTCTGTCTCTTAAGGTGGACACGAAACTCGGCACACAGGACATTATGGGCTATGTGGAGACTGACTTTCTTGGCTTTCAGCCGCCTAACGCGAATACTACCAGCAACAGCGACAGTTTGCGGCTTCGCCTGTATTTCCTGGATCTTAAACGGGACAAGTGGGAGTTCCAAGGCGGGCAGATGTGGACCTGGATGACACCCAACCGGGTTGGCCTGTCTCCGATGCCTTCAGACATCTTCTACTCACAGAACATGGATACAAACTACCAGGTGGGTCTGATATGGGCCCGGCAAACGGCATTCCGTGTCGCATACCATGCGATGCCTGGCTGGGTAGTTGGCGTATCGCTGGAAAATCCGCAACAATACGTGCCGAGTTCGGTTACCTTACCGGGCGGCAGTTGTTCGTCCAGCACTCCGGGGCCCTTTTGCTCGCAGTTTGATAATGGCAGCGGCAGCACCAGTGCCAACAGCAGTGGAACCAATCAGGCTACTCCGAACCTCCATCCCGACATCGTCGTAAAGAGCGCTTGGGATGCCAAAGCCGGGGGACGTAATCTGCACTTCGAAGTTGCAGGATTGCTGCGCGATTTTAGGGTGTTCAACAGCCTCGCGACTCCACCAGCTACCAATACCCTGACCGGTGGCGGCGGGTCCGTCAACGTCAACCTCGAAGTTGCCAAGAACTTCCGCCTGATCGGCAATTCCTTCTACAGCTATGGCGGTGGACGTTACATTTTTGGATTGGGTCCAGACGTGATCGTTCGCCCGAACGGCACCCTCTCGGGAGTCCATTCCGGTTCAGGGATCGGCGGCTTTGAGTGGCAGGCTAATCCACACTACATGTTCTACGGCTATTACGGTGGAGCTTATTTCCAGCGGAACTTCGGTCTGCTTGCCGCGTCGGCGACTCCTTCTGCCTCATGCAATGTAGTCTCCGGATTTACGTGCGTTGGGTTCGGCTATCCAGGCTCAAGCAACTCGGCAAATCGCGCAATCCAGGAAGGCACATTTGGGATCATTCCCACTCTCTGGTCTGACCCGAACCACGGCAAGCTGCAGATGATCACGCAATATTCCTATCTAACGCGTGCTCCCTGGTCCGTGGCAGGTGGCGCTCCCAAAAACGCCCATACCAATCTGATCTACATCGACATCAGATATGTCCTGCCCTAGGGGCGCCATGAACACTGCGGTCGTGTCAGAGAACAGAATCGCGCAACCGCAAAAGTCAGGTGCTTTCTTTGCGATGTCTGCCGTAACGACCGGCGTATCGTGAATGTTCTTAGGACGTTGCATCTTTGCGCATCCTCTGTCTGTGAATCTGTGGATAATTTTTCGTGCACCGGACGTCTTGCTAATACAAATGCTGAAGAATGAGGTCATTCCGATCAATATAGATTGCCCTTCCGAGGAGACGTCTCTCCCTGATGCTCTTCAGGAAAACTTAAACGGCCTCTATCGGTTTGCGCTCCGCTTGTCACGGAATCCGGATGAGGCGCAGGATTTGACCCAGGAGACTGCGGCGAGGGCATGGGAGCGGCGGGATACGATCGTGCGCAATTGGCGCGCCTGGCTGTTTCAAACGCTCTATCACACGTTCATCAGCAGCAAGCGCCGCAGCAAACGTTGGGGGGAGGATGAAATTGGCGATCCAGAGATAGCGGAATCCTTGAGTTGTGATGATCCGCTTCCCGCTCTGGTTGCGGCGGAGGATGTGCGCCGCGCCATCGAATCGTTGCCGGAAAACCTACGTACGGTAGTGTGGCTTTCGGATGCAGAGAACTTTCGTCTCCGCGAAATTGCGACCATCCTGAATTGTCCGATCGGCACGGTTGCTTCCCGGCTCGCACGTGCCCGGAGTGCACTGCGCAAGCGGCTCGCCGTTTATGGGACCAGGAAGATGAGGGAATCATGAACTGCCAGGAATACAGGAAACAACGGTTGCTTGACCAGGAGGAGGGAACGCTCTCCTATGAGGCCCGACTCCACGTTGCGGAATGTGGTCAGTGCCGGGCTCTCCAACAGGAAGAAGAACGCTTGCGCACTGAACTGCGCGAGCTTGCGAACAGCGAGCGTGCTCCTATTGCGCTACGACAGAGTGTTACAGAAATGGTTCAGAGGCCGAGTACCAGTAAGCTCCATGGTATGCGGCGATGGATGGTTACCGCAGCAGCGGTAGCGCTTTTGGCCGGTGTCACCGCGGGCGTCTTGTGGAATCGTTATGCCCGCATTCCCTCGCCCGAGCATCTGGCACAGGCGTTCGTTGCCGACCATTTGCAATATCTTCCTGGCCGGGAGCAGATTGCCGCGAACTCGCCGGAGCAGGCAGAAGAATGGCTGCAGTCCCGCATCGACTTTCCTGTCCACGTGCCGACCGTTCCCGGAGCAGCACTCGCGAGCGCCCGCATCTGCGACATTTCCGGACGCAAGGCGGCATTGCTCCAATATCATCACTACGACAGCAACACATTGATCTCGGTCTTCGTGACCGCCGAGCCAAAAGCTTACGAGCGAGAAAAGATGCCTGTCACCGTGGAGACGTCGGGTCACGGCGTCCGGTCGATCCTTTGGTGTCATCGCGGACTTGTCTATGACATGGTCGCTGCTTTGGACGATTCCTCGATGCAGCAAATTGCTGAGGCGATACGAAAGTCTGAATCGGGATTCGCAGGCGCAAGGACCCTTCCATGATCCGGGCGGCGCCTGTATAACTCCTAGCGTTCGACCATGTGACGATTGCCTCGCATCGGTCTGTATGCCCCCACGAAGATCTAAACCGGAAAGAGACCCCGCTTTACTCCAAACCATCCACACCCGTTCGGGAATAAAACCGGACCCACCGGCGGTTTGTACTTCCAAAGGAAACTCCCAAAGCTCGATGGTTCGATTTGCTCTTCGCAATCCATACCTGGTCGTGGTGTCGATTCTTGCACTCGTGCTGCTTGGCGGTGTAACGATCCCGCGCACGCCTCTGGATATTCTGCCCATCTTCAAGACGCCCGCCGTGCAGATCCTGACGCTGTACCCCGGCATGCCGACCGGCACCATGGAACGCGATATCACCAACCGCATTGAACGTTGGACGTCGCAGGCCAACGGCGTCGCCCGTCAGGAATCGAAGACGCTGACCGGCGTAAGCGTGGTGCGCGACTACTTCAACAGCGATGTGGATCCCAGTGCGGCGCTCTCGCAGGTCTCGTCGCTGGCCATGAGCGATCTCTACTACCTGCCCCCCGGCACGGTGCCGCCCATGGTAATGCCGTATGACCCGGCCAGCAGCACACCCCTTGTCCTGCTAACGCTGTCCAGCGCCACCCTTGACGAAACGCAGTTGTACGACATTGCCTACTTTAACGTGCGCAACATGCTGAGCGGCACACCTGGCGTAGTGGCTCCGGCGGTCTTTGGCGGCCGCATTCGCCGGGTGCTGGTGTATGTCGATCCGGTAAAGCTCTCCGCCCACGGCATGTCTCCGCTCGATGTCGCGAACGGCCTGAGAAAATGGAACGTCTTTATTCCCACCGGTGATGCGAACATCGGCGCGACGGACTACATGGTGGTCGCCAACGGCAATGTGCCGAAGGTTGAAGACATCAACCAGTTTCCGCTAAAGATCGTGAACGGCGCACCGGTGTTCGTGCGCGACATCGGGTATGCGCAGGACAGCTTTGAGATTCAGAGCAATGTGGTCCACGTGAACGGCAAGCGCCAGGTGTACATTCCCATCTATCGCCAGCCCGGGGCGAACACGGTGCAGGTCGTTGAAAACATCCGTGCCTCGTTTCCCGTGTTGAAGGCGCGCATTCCTTCTGACGTGCAGTTGAACCTGATTGCCGATCAGTCGTTTTACGTGCGGCGTGCGTTGTCTTCGCTGGAGCGCGAGCTGCTTCTGGGCGCGTGCCTGGCCGGGCTCATGGTGCTGCTGTTCCTCGGCAGCGTCCGGTCCTCCGCAGTTATCTTTATTACCATCCCGCTGTCCATTACGTTCGCCATCATCGGCCTGTTCGTCACAGGCAATTCCATCAACAGCATGACGCTCGGTGGCCTCGCCCTTGCTGTCGGGCGGCTGGTAGATGACGCCATCGTCGTGCTGGAAAACATCACACGCCACCTTAAAATGGGAAAATCGCCGGTCATCGCGGCGCGTGACGGAGCACAGGAGGTGGCGCTGCCTGTGGTCGTCTCCACGCTGACGACCATGATCGTCTTCCTGCCGGTCTTCTTCTTGAAAGGTGTGGGGCGCTTTCTGTTTACGCCGCTGGCCATCACCGTCGCTTTTGCGATGGTGGCGTCCTACATTCTCGCCATGACCCTGGTGCCGGTCTTCGCGGCACGCTTCCTCCACGCCGAAAATCACGAAGCTGCGACAAGGCAAAGAGGCTGGCGCTCCTGGCTGCCCCGCATTGCTGCAACGACGGAGAGCATCCACCGTCCCTATCGCCGCGTATTGGAACGTGCCATCGGAGCGCACTGGTGGGTGCTTGGCGGTGTGGCTCTGCTGTTCGCTGTGTCGCTGCTGCTTTACCCGCTGCTTGGCCGCGAACTCTTCCCCAGTGTCGACGCGGGACAGATCGTCGTCCGCATGCGTGCGCCCTCTGGCACGCGCATCGACAACACCGAAACACTCGCCTTCGCCGCTGAAGCCGCCATCCGCCACGTCATCCCTGCTGCCGACATCGACACGATCGTCGCCAACACCGGCGTTCTGTACGACTGGCCCGCGGCGTACACGCCCAACGCCGGCCCCATGGATACCTTCTTCGCCGTCCAACTCTCCAGCGGTCACAGCACCACATCGCAGGCCTATGCCCGCCAATTGCGGACGACGCTGGCCGCGGACTTCCCAGGTGTGGGTTTCTCGTTTGACACAGGCGGCCTGCTTGGCGCGGCGCTCAACTCCGGCCTGCCGTCGCCCATTGATGTGCAGGTGACAGGAAATGACTCGGCCAAGGCGCAAACCATAGCGTTGCAGGTAAAGCAGGCCATTGACGAAACGCGCGGCACCGTCGACGCACGCATCGAGCAGAAGAGTGACTACCCGCAGTTGAACGTGCAGATTGACCGCGTCAAGGCGGCGTATCTTGGGCTCACCACGGACGATGTGGTCAAGAACCTGCTAACGGCACTGAATTCGAGCGTCACCTTTCAGCCTGCGTTCTGGCTCGACGAGCACAACGGTAACCACTACTTTCTTGGTGCGCAGTACCCTGAGAGCGCTATCCAGACCACGGATACGCTGGCCAACATTCCACTAACAGGCTCCATGAATATGGCCGACGTGAACCATGCCCTGGATGGGACGAACATGGCTTCACCGGTGCCTTCCACGCTGCGCCAGGTCGCCGGCATCACGCGGTCCGAGGCCCCCGTCGAGGCCTCTCACCTAAACCTGGCGCACGTCACCGATATCTACGCCGATATTGAGGGTCGTGACACAGCAGGCGTCGTCCACGACCTGCAGCAGCGGCTCGACAAACTCGCGCTGCCTTCCGGCTACAAGGTCACGCAGCGTGGCGAAATCGAAACCATGAACAGCTCGTTCGGCGGCATGGGTCTGGGCCTCGCCATGGCGGTCGTCCTCGTGTACCTGTTGCTTGTCGCACAGTTCCGGTCGTTTCTCGATCCCGCCATCATCCTCGTCTCCGTACCGCTGGGCATCATCGGCGTTATTGCGATTCTGCTGATCACCGGTACCACGCTGAACATTCAGAGCTATCTCGGCACCATCTTCATGGTCGGCATCGCGGTATCCAACTCCGTGCTGCTGGTGGACTTCGCCAATCGCCGCCGCGCCGATGGCGTGGACCTGCGGGAAGCCGTGGTGGAGGCCTGCAGTGTGCGCCTGCGGCCCATTCTCATGACCTCCATCGCTGCCATCATCGGGCTGTTGCCGATGGCGTTTGATCTTGCCCCAGGCGCGGAGGCGAATGTGCCGCTTGCCCGTGCCGTGGTCGGCGGCCTTGCCGCGTCGACGCTGCTTACATTGTTTGTAGTCCCGCTCGTGTACCTGCTTGTGAAGCGCAATGTGCTGCCTCCCAGCCAGACCACTCCAGTGGAGGAGATCTGATGCGACCTCTTCGTTGTACATCCTGCCTAGCCGCCACCCTCGTCTGTTCCGCGTCTCTGCTGTTCGGTTGTAGAGATCACGATGCACCCGCGCCTCAGGGTCTGCACGCATCAGCCGCTCCCACCGTCAGCCTCATTACCGCGACCGATGGCACGGCGCAGATGCAGCTCACGGTTCCGGCAACCATCGTCGCCTTCGACCACGCAGCGCTGAACGCACAGGTAGCCGGCTATCTCGATCACATCTACGTCGACGTTGGATCGCATGTGCGGAGGCGGCAGGTGCTCTTGACCATCCGCACGCCGGAACTCGCGGCAGACCGCGCGTCCGCTCTGGCGGCCCTGCAATCCGTACGTGCCGCGCAGAGTGGCGCGAATGCCGAGGCAGCGATGCAGGCTGACCAGACCAGACGGCTGGCGCAGGTTGCCCAGACCGACAGTCAGTTCGTCGCGGGACAGGACCTGGACAACGCGCAGGCGCGGGCGCGGATAGTGACACAAACCGCCGTGGGCGCTGCAGCTCAGGTTGCCGCAGCGCAGGCATCCCTGCAGCGGGTGACCGCACAGCAGGAGTTCGGTATGGTGCGCGCACCCTTTTCCGGCGTCGTCACCGCACGCTCCGTAGACCCCGGTACGCTGGTCCACAACAGCAGCAACACCGGCGACAGCGGCACCCCCCTGCTGACCATCGACAGCACCGGCACCGTCCGCGTCATGCTGCATGTGCCGGATAACCAGGCCGCCTTTGTTCATGCCGGTCAGGTCGTCAAGGTGCACGTGGACGCGTTTCCGGCTCAGCAGTTCAACGGCACGGTTACACGCATCAGCAGCGCGCTCGACCCCATGAGTCGCACCATGGAAGCCGAGATCGACCTACCCAACAGCGCCGGGAAGCTGCGAACGGGCATGTTTGGAACGGCGACACTGGACCTTCACACCGAGCCGGGATCTTTGTTTTTGCCCTCCTCTGCCATCCACCAGGATCGGCAGGGAAAGAGCTTCGTCTATGTGGTGCAGAACGGCGAGATTAACCCCCAGACAGTGGTCACCTCACTTGAAAACGGCGTCCACTCCAAGGTCGATGGGCTTCAACCGGGGCAGCAGGTGGTGCTCGGTTCCAGCGGAACGCTCGCCCCCGGGATGCACGTCAATGCGCATCCCGCTACAGCTGTAGAGCTCGAAGGGGTGCGGTGATGAAGCAAGTCCTTCGCCACACTTGGCTCGTTGCGGTTATGGCCGCAGGGCTGGGTGCATCGGCGCAGTCCCCGGTTGCGCCGCAAAACCAACCTGCATCAGCCGCCTTGCTAACGCTGGATGCCGCCGTCACCCAAGGTTTGCAGCACCAGCCCGACCTCGAACTTGCCGGTGCCCGCGTGCTCGCAGCCGAGGCGCGTGTCGCCGAGGCTCGTGCCGCCTTCTACCCCCAGATCTCACTTACCGGCATCGTCAAGGCCGGGCTGCCGGGTTCCACCAATGCCCTCGGTCTCATCGGCTTCCCCGCGACACCGTTTTTCCGCAACATCGCCGGCTCACTTAACATCCAGCAGACCATCTTCGACTTCGGCCGTTTGCGCCATACCCTCCGTGCGCAGAAACTCCTGCAACAGGCAGCCGTGCTGCAGCAGACCGCCGCACAGCGCACCGCAACGCTGCTCATCGTTCGCGCTTATCGACTCGCCCTCACCGCAGGATCCATGCGCGCCATCGCCGAAAATGAAATGGCCCTCAAACGTCTTGACCGCGAAGAAGCGCAGGCCTTTGCACGCGTGGGCCTGCGCTCCGAGTACAACACGGCTGTTGCCGACGAGCAATTCGCACAGGCACAGGCCGCCAAAACCCAAAGCTCCCAGGCCGAGGACGCCGCCAAGGTCGCCCTTCGCGTGGCTATGGGCCTACCGGACATAGCGAGCCCCATGACGCTTGTCGCCCCTGTATCGCAACCGCAGCCAGTTCCGCTTCCCGGGAACATCGCGGAAGCCATGACGCTCGCCCAAAGCAAGCGCCCGGAGCTGCAGGCAGAGGCGCTGGAGGCGAACGCCCTCGCACAGCAGGTGCAGGTAGCACACGCCGACCGCCTGCCCCAGGTGGGCGGCTTCGGTGCGGCCGGCGGTGGCCGCTTCAACGACGCCACCGTCAAACCGCAGCAGCAGCATGGCGTCGCGGCCATCGGCGCGTCGCTTCCGGTGTTCGACGGTGGGCTGCGCAAGGCGCGCATCCGTGAAGCCGTGGCGGAGGTACAGGCAGAGCAGGCGCGCGGCGATCAGTTGCGGCAGACCATTGCCCGCGAGGTGAACGACCTTGTTCTCCAAAACGCATCAGTCGTCATGACACTGGCGTCACTCCGTCAGCAGGAGTCGCTCGCTGAAGCTGAATTGCAAGGCGTTACGGCCCAGGTAGAGGCGAGGCTCTTGGCCCCCGCAGCCCGCGCCAGGGCTGAACTGCGTTTGCGGCAATGGCGGGAGCGCATCGCAGTCGCACACTTGGCGCAGGATGAAGTGCAATTAGAATCAGCGTTCTCTCTCGGCCAGGACCTTCCTATCTGAATTGGACAGCGTTCCGAGAATGCTGCCCGGCAGCTTTGGTGAATCGAACCCGCTCGTTTGACGCGATTAACTGCGCGACGGACACCGGAAGGAGGATCAATCTTCCAATCGACGGAGTATCGTCGGTCTTCACACGTCAGCTTAGCGGAAGTGTTCCCTTGAACGCAGGCGAAGTCTTCACCCTTCAGTGTTCGTGACCGTAACAGCTAGCGGGCGTCCGGAGTCGGGCAGGACGTGAGGCTGGCGACCAGCTTCTGGTGTCAGCTCGGCGGCACCGGAGAGGCGTCCTGCGGGCTTTGCGGTGGCAATTCTACCGGTGACTGCTGTTCCGGTCGGGATGGCGACATAGGGTGTTCCGGGTATTGTTACGCTCGCTGCGGTGGTGCCGTGGAACGTGTCTCCTGCCTTGGCGGTTTTGGTATTGATCTCCTCCGTAAGCCTGATCGGGAGGGTGCTGTTGGTCGGGAGCGTCACGACTTTGGAAACTGGGGCGGCGGCGGTGGAGGCGGTGGCGCGTGGAAGCTATGATGGGTCCCGTCAGAAAACGGACAACAGCGTACGTTAGCGTTTCGGCTCCGCACAACGTTAGCTGACCTCCGTCTCGGTTCTCGGAACTCATCACCTTGTGAAATGCCCGCAAACGAGCAATTGATAACTGATTGCGAGAACTTTGCACACTGGGCTGTGGCCCTGCGGCTTCTCGATTGCTAAGGCTCTCGCAAACGGTCGTTTACGAGAGGGAATTCCCCAACCGCACGATGCGGGCCGTCGGAATGCCTCACCTGAACGTCTCACAGCGGCTCACAATGTGTCGCCTTGGCCTCCACACCGAGAACCAAGGGGCAAGGCCGGGGCAAATTTCCTTGGCGTACTCCATTGTCCGTTTTCTGACGGGACCCCTTGACCCTCTTGCCTGCGCTCTGGCGGCTGAGCTTCCACGACAGTCTTTGTTGCTGGTCCTGAGTGTCTGGGCTAAAGCCCAGACCTATCTAATAGCGAAGGCCGCGCTGCTCAGCTGAGTGCCGGGTCGAACGATCCGGTTCAATCTCTTTCATAGCCGTAGTCTTGTTGCTTTCCTCGGCTTCGTTCCCTCTCCTGTTGTTTTGCGGCCCAACGCTGACGAATCTGCAACGTCGCGAGCTGCTGGTCGAGCAGGTCTCTATCCTTCCTGCGCAGGGTGGCCCCGAAACCCTCCTGCTCGGAGCGCTGGAGATCCACAGCGCCGTCCAGGATGCGAACAGCGTGGGTACGCTGCTCGATCTGCGTGAAGGCCTTGCGGCTCGCCTCGCGGTCCCGTCCGTAGACCTCGTCGAGAAGTAATTTGACCTGCTCCGGGGTGAGCTTCACGGTGACCTGCTGCAGGTCCGCGGCTGCTTGTTTCTTCAGCTGGGGCAAGACAGCCTCGCGCTCCTTGGCCAGCTCTCGAAGCTTCTTCTCCGTCTCGGGCATCTGGAGGGTATGCCGGGCGTGGACGGCCCAGGCTTCCCGGGCCTGGTCTTCAAGTACCGTCGCCTCGAAGAAGCGGGACTTCACCGGATGGTCCTGTTTCCATTGAACGAGAACGGCGCGGGCCTGCTCCAACCGCCTGGCATACTGCGCCTCCAGATCCAGGTCCTGCCTGCGCTTTTCGAGCGTGACCTCCTCAGCCCTGCCGGCCGGACTTCCGGCCCACAGCCGGGCAACATACTCCCTGAGCTCGTGCTGCCGGGCAGCCTCGCGCCGCTCCTGCTGGAGCATGGCCTGCCGCTGCCGCTTGTCCTCATCCCCTTTCCGGGCCTCGGCGCGCTGCCGCGCCGCCTCTGCCTCTTTCACTATGCGGGCGAACAGGGCTTTGAGTTTGCCGACTTGTCGAATGAAGTTCTGCCGCAAGCCATTCTCCTGCTTGACGGCCCGGAGTTGGTCGCCGCGCTCGGTCTCGACCCCGCGCCGCTCCATCGCGGACGCCTTCCATCCCAGCTTCGGTTCCGGCATCCGATCGAGCGCAGCGGCCCGGATGATGTCGCCGGCGGTCAACGTCTCCCCATGCTGGACGGCAAGGGAGCGATGGTCGATCCGCGCTTCTACCTCCTGCTTCGCAAGCGCCTGGTTGGTTCGCTCGGCCCAGAGCGCCCGCACCTGCTCGATCTCCTGCCGGCCCTGCCCCAGGCCGAGCGAGAGCCGCTTCGCATCCGAGAGCTCGATCGCGGTCTTCTCGCCGAGAGCGGAGCCAAGGACCACCCGAGTCGTTGCCAGGAGGTGAGCATGATGATTACGGCGGTCGCCTCCCTTGCCGGGCGTGTGGATGCCCACATCGACGGCACATCCATACCGCTGGGCAAGCTCACGGGCGAAGCCGACGGCTAGCGCCTTGCGGTCCTCAGCAGAGAGCTCTTCTGGAAGTGCGACCTCCCACTCCCGCGCCGTCCGTGCGTCCTTACGAACCTCGGCGAACTCGGCCGTATTCCAGAGACGCTCCCGGGTCCAGTGTGCCTCGTCCACACCTTCGGGCAGCACGAGTTTCTCGAAAGGAACCCCCGAGCGCTTGGTGTAATCGTGGAGAAGACCCTGACGCTCATCCAACAGAACACTCTTCGTCCGGTACGCCGCCGCTGCTACCGCTGACCGGCCCGCCGAACGCGAGATCGGCTTCGTGCTCAGGTGGAAGATCGCCACAGCTAGCGAGCCTCCACGAAGAGCAAACGCCAACCGTGAACAGAGCAGGAAAAGGAAGAGGACCGGCATAGCCGCAGTCCCTTTTCCTCTGTTTCACACGGTTGAGTGTTGTAGCTGTTGCAGTTTGCAGAGGGCTCGACGCCCGACAAACTGCCCACATGCTCCCGGCCAGCAGCCGGGAGCATGGCGCACTCGGGAGAGCGCGCACCCGCCTGGACGGCAAGTCCCGCCATCCGCGTAGAATCGCTGTCTGCGGAAGACCGAGGTGCAGGGGCGGAGCCTTTGCCGCTGGACGCGTAGTCCCGCACAGTTCTGTAGACTTGCGCAGCAAGTCGTAAGTGCGCACTTGCGTGTTCGAGACGGTGATCTGGTCGAAGTTGTTCTCCCCGGAGTATTCGAAATTAAAGCCGGCTTTCAGGGTGTGATTGCCGAGCACCTTGGTGACGTTGTCGGCAAGGTTGTACACCATGCCGCCGGAACGGGACGGGTAGGGCCCGCCGTCCAGGAGATCGAAGTTCGGCAGGCTGACGGTAGGAATTTTGTTGGGAATCGTTTTGGTGGAAGCGGAGTAAAGATAGGGATAGGTGATGCCGTACTTCGTGCGGTCGTAGAATCCGCTGGACCGATCAATGTCGATGTTGACGTGGTCGGCTGCGGCGGAGACGACCAGTTCGTTCACCAGACTCGGCGACACCGTCCAGTCATAATGCAGAACGCCTATCTGATTCGGGCGGGTGAAGATCCGCGGGTTCCGGTTGAAGTTGCCGTAGTGCGGCGTGTAATCGGTGTAGTTGTAGTTCAGAATCGTGAACCGGATGCGATGAGCGTCGTACGGAATGAAGTCGATGACGACGGTGTCTTTTCGCTGCGTCTGCTTCTCTGTTGCGGAGTCTACCCAGTTGTACGTGGCGCCAGCGGCGTTCGGGTCAGGAAAGGCGCGAAGAAGCGCGAGGCCGTTAGCGCTGAGATCGGACGGCGCAATCACGTTATTTGCGTACGGCTGGCCGTTAGTGGGGCTGACGATCTGGTTTGTGCTCCTACACGCTCTACCGCAGCACGCTGTATGAGGGCTTTGTACAGGACCAGTGGCGCGCTGCCTCAAACCTCGTGATTGAGGTTGGCGCGCGATACAGCATCTACAACCCCTATTACGCAAAGTGGGGAAACCAGTCGGTATTCAGCCAGGCTCTCTATAATCCGGCGAACGCGGTCACGGTCAATCCGGTCACTGACGTCGTCACCGGCGGCGACCGCTACAACGGCGTCGTCATCCCCGGCAACAGCTTTCCGTCGAGCGCGCAAGGACACGTCGATCCGGCGATTCTCTCCGGCTTCCAGGGACTTTTCCATGGCTTCAGCAGCGGGTACTCACCCACCGTCAAGAGCAACATTCAGCCACGCGTGGGTATCGCCTATCAACTGCACCCCACGACCGTGATCCGCGCCGGCGGCGGCCGCTACGTCCAACGCCTCGGTGTCACCGACAACGTCTTCACCGGCGGCAATTCGCCTTTTCAGCCATCGTCCACCGTCAGCTTCGGTCAGGCTAATAGCCCCGGTGGCGTCGGCAGCAACAACTTTCCTTTCAACTACTCGTCGCAGGCCTATAACTACCCCAGTCCCGAAGCCTATAACTGGAATCTCACCGTGGAGCAGGAACTCACCGGTCTGGGCACCGTGACATTGGCCTACGCCGGACGTCGCGGCATTCACCTGGAAGAGCTGCTCAACATCAATCAGTTGCAGCCTGGCACCAAGCTACTTCCGGCAAACAAAGGCGTCGCAGCGGACGCTCTCCGACCCTACAAGGGCTTCTCGAATATCAATCAGGCGACCAACGGCGGCGCATCGAACTACCACTCGCTGCAGGCAAACCTGAGGCGGCGGCTCTCCAAAGGTCTGCTCTTCGGTTTTGCATACACCTGGTCCAAGAGCATGGACTTCGGTTCCAGCAACGGCACCAATCTGCCAAATGCGTTCGATAAATCGATCTACTACGGTCCGAGCGACTTCGACACGCGCCATGTCTTCGTCTCGAACTTCGTCTACAATATCGACCAGTTCGACCACTCCAACCATCTGGCCGGCCGTGCACTCCTCGGCAACTGGCAGTTCTCCGGTACCCTGCAGGCTCAAACCGGCCGTCCGCTGAACGTTTCGAACGGGAGCGATTTCGCGGGCGTCGGACCCGGCTCCGGAACACAGCTTTACCAGCACGCCGGCCCGATCATCACAACCAAGGCGTTTGCCGGGCAAACTGGCACGGCTCTGTTCTTCAATACGTCGGCCTTCTCAGCGCCGGCACCTGGAACCTTCGCGCCGCGGGAATCGAGGAACCAGATCTTTGGGCCGGGCTTCCAAAGCTACAACGCTGCCCTCAATAAGACCTTGCACGTCATCCCGGCTCTGGAAAATCACACTCTCGTCTTCCGTGCTGAAGCATTCAACCTCCTGAACCATCCCACCGCCGATAACCCGGACACCAATCCGACCTCAGGCACATTCGGCCGAAGCAGGACCAAGGGCGGGACCTACGGTGCCGACCGTCAATTCCAGTTCAGTTTGCGGTACGCGTTCTAACATCGGCACGTGCCGACTCTAAGCCTTGGTGACGTGCCGAGTCTAACCCCCCTGCTCAGGAAGCCAGCGCTATGTCCCGGCCTTCGCTCCAGTCGCGGCACTGAGTCTCGATCTACGGCTTCGCCGCCGTCCATTGTATCGCCCGGCGTAACAGCCGCAAAGCGGGTACTGTAGGAAGCGTTCGGTCATCGCCGTACGGAACCCTGGACAAGAGCCACATCCTGGCCAAGCACAGAGGCTGCCAGAACCTGCTCGGGTGCCCTGCTCCGGGTCAAGCCGCGGCTCCATGTCTTCGGCCACACCCACGGCGGCTACGGCCGGGAGTCGGCCTGGAACCGCACCACCCTGGTCAACTGTGCGGTGGTCAATCAGGAACGCAGGCTCGCCAATGAGCCGACCGTCGTCGAACTCACTTTGATCAGGGGGAGATTAGAGCGCAGCTGCTAGCTGGGGATATCGTCCGGAGTGACTTGTCTGGTACAGCGCGAGAAGGCGTTCTCTCATCAGGTAGTAGGCACTGGCGGCTTCCTGAACGTTGAAGGGTCCTTCCGTCTTTCCATGCCCGAAGAGCAGTCCCAAAGAGACTCTACGGGCCGCGCGGCGCAGGGCCAGGCCGTCGCGTCGCATCCGCTCCCCCACGATCACGCTCTCTTGGAAGTTCCACTGCTGGGCGAAACCAGCCAACGCGATAAGGACGTCCGCGTTCGCTTGCATCCGGCGGAGACCGTCATCGCCACCAACCAGCATCCACATCTCGTCCGTTTCGATCGCTAGCTGCCCCTTGCGCGGCTGCAGGTAGTCGATTGCAACTCTGGTGATTCCCTCTATCGGAACCGCCTCCAGTTTGCCGATGAGATCGTCCCAGCTCACGCCGGCAAGTTGAGTTTTCTTTCGCGAAGCCAGAAGAAAGGCGACCGGACCCAAAACAGCAATCGAGAGAAACAACAACGTAAAGGTCATGGTCGAGGCCAGTCAGCGCTGTTCCGATCGTATTCGAGGCGTTTCGCGGCGGCAACAAGATAAGCGCGGATCTCCGGAGAAAGTTCGGCGCGTTCCTTTTCGGGAAGCCAGAACGTCACGCCCCAGAACACCACCACACCCAGATACGTGAACATCTGGACGTGATCGAACACGATAAACTCACGATTCCAGCCGAGTGCGGTATGTGCCACGTCTCCGAGAAGTGCGATGGAAGACCATAGGAAAAGACCTTGCCCAACCGCATACACCTGACTTCGCCAGCGCAGCCCAAGCCGATTTGCAGCCGTCATCATTGCCAGGAACAAGCCGCAGGTCATCAGGGCGGTAAAGACTGTGATTCGGGTATCCCAAAGATCGAGTCCCTTGGATTGCGAAGGACCCATCTTAGAAGCCACGATTGCCGCCACACCTAAGCCCACGGCCGCCCAAATCAGAAACGATTTGCGCGCCTCCAGAACCCACCGTCCAGTTGGACGCAGGACGTTCCTCCCAATCTCGAGGATCAAGGTTATCTGAAACGAGTAATTGGCAAACCCTGTCGTCCAGTACGCCAGGAAATACTGGTGTTTCGTTCCAAACCGCGACACGAAAAACAGCAGAATTGTTCCGAGAGCTGAGAACGCTATGAACGTGAAGAAGACAGGAAAGCCGCGCACTTTGCGACGCAATACCAGAACAAGCACCAGGGCGACGTGGCCGATCAGCGACGCCGCCCATAGTGCATTGTCCAAAGTGGAAAGATTCATCTTCGAGTTCTTCCGGCCAGCGGATTAGAGTCCGAGATAGCTTAGAACAGCGTAGGCCACCATCGACAATGTGCTGGACTGCGCTACTGCTTGGGGGTGTGGATCGCAGCCTGTCCGGTTCGCATACATGGCAGGTGATGCGGTGAGGGCGAGGACGGCAACGAGAGCAACGGAACGAATCGACTTCTTCATGGGTTGGATCTCCTTTGAGCGGATTCCACTCAAGAGAAGCCTAGCCCGATAACGCTCGTATCAGAAGATCGAAAATATCTCAATAGCTGCTTTTGGAGGTCATCTGACCTAAGTTTCGGAAGAGTTACGGGGGAGGTTTTACCCTGTTTCCAGCTGTCCCCGCCACATCCCGCCCACCATCTGCAGCTCCACCACTTCGGCATTTCCGATGGCCGGCGGATCTTCCTTACGCCAGAACTTCCGCATCTTCCCCCGGTCGCTCATGCCGGCGTCGACCACCAGCGATCGGACCGCCTGGATGAACTGACCGTGGCTGAAGACGTACACCAGCGCTCCCTCGGGCATGGCTCTTAGCCGTTCGAGCGCAGCTTCGGCCCGGCGAAGCACGGTGCTGAAGCTCTCGGCTTCCTTCCCCGTCACAAAACTCAGGGTCAGCCTCGGCCCAGTACCGTTCGATGTACGGCATACGCTCCACGTTGAGGGTTCCATTCCAACGGCTGGGCTGGAGGGTGTCGAACAGCGGCGCGATCAGTGTATTTGAGCGGCGCTTCCCGGCCGTCCCCAGCCGATCTCATCTGCAGTGGGTTTGTGTACTTAGTGTATTTGAGCGTGCGGGTTAGAGCGGCCATTGAAGCAAGCTTTCGTGCTTTCGGTAGAAGCCAGCCAACCATCGCACACCCTCGAACGCCTCCAAAATAATGGGCTTTGCAAGCTCACGATGCTCGTAGTCCGTAAGTTTCTCGATGGTGAGACGAAGGGATGCGCTTTGCCTGTCTGGACTGCGACCACATCCCGCTCTGAAGCACACCGGCTTAAAGACTTGGCAAGTGTCTCCTGTAGAGTGTTCGAGAAAGCCAGATCCACAAAGCCGCCAGGTGCTTTGTGTACGATCTCGATGCCTCTTGGCAGTGGGCCTCCACGAAAGTTGAACCAAGTATCACCCCACCATGCATCTCGTGCTTCGGGCCAATTGATCTCATTGGACCTAAAGAAAGCCCCCGCTTCCTGCGCATAGAAGCTTCGAAACCGGGTGATAGTTTCATCCTTTTTTTGCAGTCCGGTCTGCTCAAAGCGATGCAGTGCACGATCCAGCACCCCGGCTTTGAACTTGGTTCGCGCATTCTCTCCAGAGAAGAAGGACCTTAGTGTTTCGAGTGAAACTCGGGCGTCAAACCCTCATTATGGGTGGCATACCGTTCCGGCGCGATAAGGCACGTCCAGAAGTGATCCCATAGTTGAGAGCTCTTCCCTTTCTCTCCCCGCATCCGGTACCGCTCGGCCTGGTTGGGTTGAAAGCCGGCACGAATCTTGTCCTCGATGAGGATGGCGACACGGCCGAACACCTCTGTCGATTGGTAGATTACGAGCACATCCGTCTCACCCTGATCCGTAGTGACGGAACGGATACTAGAGCAGTTCGGCTCGGAAGATGGGGCGGGCAGACCTGTTTCCCAAGACTCTCCGCGGTTCTTGGAGGCTGCATTAAGAATGAATGTTAGAAATTCAGGGCTCGCGGCGAACTCCTCCTCCAAGAGGAAGTCGATATGGTGCTCCTGAACTGGCGAACGCCGTGATGCAACGGGAGGTGAGGTGATCTCATTAGGGGCCGGAATCATGAGTTCTGTCAGCGTAAATTAGTTCTCCGGCGAGCAGCTCGGGGTACTCCTCGAGCAAGCGCTAAATTCACCCTGCGACGGTTTTAGCCTCCGCATTGGGAGTAAGGGAAGCTTCTGCGGCTGAACACATCTACGCCAAAGGTCGGGAAGTCCGGGCACTGCTCGTTAACTTTTCGGTTTAGCTGGACCAACTGGAGTCAGGCCGCCAGATCTGGAATCCAACCTGCCGTGCAGCTTCCAAAAGCTGGGCGTCTCCGGAGATAAAAACGTAGTTCTGAGGATTACCCGAACACCAGATCCATGCAGCGGCGAGTTGAAGCGCATCGGCAGCTTTGAGCAGGTAGCTCATCAGAAAAGTCTCTGCCTGGGATCGAAGCGCTTCACTCGGTTGCAGCTCTCGCCATCCGCGTCGAAGCTTCTCAAGCCGCACTCCGGCCGCCGCGTGTTCCGGGAGCGTCAACTGGCCCATCCTCAAAAGCCGCTCGAAGGCGCTGCGCATCTCAACCGGCGTAGCCCACCAGACAGCAATCTCATACTGGTGGAGCAATTGCTGAACTGCGGGGCTTGGCTGTTGCTGAACACATAAAGGCACCAGTGCACTTGTATCCCAGAAGGCAGGCGTCACCTGTCTCCCCGGCTGTCGATCGCGACTTCAACGGCAATCTCTCGCGCTACATTGCCTGCAGGAGCAAGAAAGAACTGATTCCAGTCCATCTCCTCTTCCGGCATCTTTAGCGCTCCGGAAGCGACGAGCTGCGCTTCCTGCTCCCATCCTGAGCCGTGTCGAAAGGGCAAAATCCGAGCCACAGGAACGCTACGATCCCGGATCACGATTTCCTCTCCGTTCTTCACGTATTGGAGATAGCCGCTCAGCTGGTTCTTGAGTTCTCCGATGTTCACTGTTCTCATATGTGTAGAATACTACCTCTTGGCTAAGTTAGCTATGACGGTCCTGGTTGAGCAAGGTCCCAGCATCCAAATGCTCGATTGCCCACGTGAGGTGTTCCGTGATGGATGAATCGATCAACGCGCGCGAACGGCTTCAACGGCTAGGGACAGGATCATTAGGGCAGCCTGTTGGAAGCTGGGAGCAAGAGAAGGAGTGGCTCATCGCGCAGGTTAAGCGTGTGGTGGAACGTTGGCACGATGCGCGTTCGCGCCTCGCTGCTGGGTCTGCTTCGCGAAAAGACGGATTTGAGCGGATATGTGCTCGATACCTTTCGCAGGGATCTTGAGCAGTCGGCGTAAGGCCGGCTGCAGGCAGTGAAGGTCAGGGACGAAGTCCTCGAGCAGATCGGCTACTTCATCGATTGAACCGGTTTGCTTCAGGGTGGCTTCAGGCGTGTTTGGAGGATGTCTTCCCTGCCCGGATCACCTGTGGGGCCACCACGGTCCCGTCTGCAGCGCTCTAGCCTATGCCACAATGCAGCCAAAGCCTCACTTCAGAGCTCAACCCAACCCTCACTAGGTAGGTCTTGGATTTGGTCGTTGTTTTTGTGAGGGGGAGGGTTGGAAGGGCGCAGCGCCCTCCAAGTGAGAGGCAAGCGAATGCGAGCTCGTCTGCCCCAGAAGGGGCGCTCTGTTTTTCTGTTTGTTGGGTAGTTTCCAATATTTGCGCATTGAGCACATCCTGCTATTTTTCCTGTGTCTTCCTGTAACTTCTTGCTTCTTATTAAGAGAGCCCGGAGGTACGACGGACCTTGCCCGGAGGTACGAAAAGAGCAGCCCGGAAGTACGATTTCTCAGCCCGGAAGTACGAAATGACGGACGATTGTTTTCCTGAGGTGAATCACTTCGTAAACCTTATGTTTTCAGCCTGTCTAGCCCCTAAGCAGCCCGGAGGTACGACGACCTTATTCACACCTAATCTTCAGAAAGGCAGTTTCTTCGCGTTTTTGCTAATAAATGTTTTCTTTTCAACGAGGAGAATTGATTTCTAGCCCGGAGGTACGACATTGTCGAGTTCCACCTACACTTCTGAAGACTACGTGCTTGAAAAATGCAGTTAAACCCTTTTATTTCAACAATTATTCTTTTAATTCAGCCCGGAGGTACGACGGCCGCTGTTCACATGTAAAACCCCGCGTTTGCGGGGCTTTACGGTGACGAAGATCTCCTCGAAATAGCCTGTTAGTACGATCAGGAAAGGGTTTTAGTGCTTCTTTGGGTATGAACTGCTCCCGTAATGAGGTGTCGATTCCCTTTGGGTGGGGCGATCCATAGTCCGTCTGATCGAGCATCTCCCTGAAACTCAGGCCAAACGGTCTTGAGCATGCGGATGGCGTCAGCAAAGCGAACCCGAATGCGAGACGAAGTCTTATCGTCCTGCCAGAGCTGCTCCCGTAGAGCCGCCCATGGAATCAGGCTAGGTCTGTTGGAAGAAAAGCTGCGCCAGTGAAGGAAGAGGATGTAATCCTGCATTTGGGGCTTCCTGTCGAGAGCTCGCAGGATCTCCCATGGGAACGGAACGTGGTTGCGATTGATCTCTTCGAAGAAAGCCTCACCAAAGCGCACTCCTTGAGTGGCAGGCGTCCCTGGAAATTCAACGAACTTGGGTGCCACGCTCCGTGGAAGACGTGCTCCCTGGATGATGGGCATGATCGCGATGTCTTCAAAAGCAGCGTCCTGTTGCTCGACAACGATTGCGACTGAGGAGAGCCGCTTGAAGCTATCCCGCACCCTTTGATAGTTCTTCCCTCCCCTGCTGTAGCCCATGTCCTCCATGAACTGTGACGCGGTAGACCAAGGCACAAAGGGATTCTTGCGTTTGATTGCCTGGTCAATCAGCCAGTGAAGAAGCGTACGATCCGTTCCGTAAGGCATGGCCACATCGGTCCCAAGCGCATGAAAGGTGACGGTGATTGTGGTTCCGTCTGCCTTACGGGATCGGCGCACATGCTGCCGCGATTCAGTCTGCCGATAAGGAAGACCACAGATGATGAGCGCGTGCGCGATCTGAACAAGTGCAGGAACAACGCCGGAGTGTCTTTGAAACCGGTAGTCCTGCAAATCGTCAAAAAGAGCCCCCTGCGCGGCGAGTTCCTCTTGCTTATGATTCCGCTTCACCAAGGCTCCGTCTATGCTCTTCATTTGTAGTCCCGCCTCACTGCGAGGACGATTCGACACTTCCTTCATGGGCGAGTGTCGCTTAGAGCACACCGGACGTCGACTTAAAGGCTTTGGCTCTCTGTTTTGATTGCGTAAGCCTACATGAAAACTGGAATGGTCGCCCCTGTTGATGATTTCGGGTCAGAATTCTCGCCTTCCCTGCCCTGAGGTTTTCTTTCATTCGTTCTTTCGTTATTTCTACCCTCGGTGTTCCCGGAGGACTTTGAAGCCTTCCTGCAGCAAATCCAGCATGCTTATGCCCTGCTGGGAGGCGTAGACCTTGAAGTCCCGGTGAAAATCGGCTGGCACTTTGAAGTTGAGGGGTTTAAGGCTCCCCGGCTCGGTCTTCTCGAGGTTTCCTACCGTCATCTCTACAGCAGGCGGAGGCCCCTTGCGTGATCTCTTGGTAGGTGGTGGTACGTTTGCCATGGTTAGGCTGCCCTTTCCTTCTGCATGAGGGTGATGAGGTCAATGATCCCCTGTACGAGCTCATCGCTCCGCTTATTTAGAGATGGGAAGCGGGTCTCCGTAAGTGATCGGCCCTCATCCGAAGCTCTTCGATAGGCTGTCTTCTCGGGCAGGCTTCCGGCAAGAACACGGTATCCCGCTTCGGCGACATACTCACGCGCCTCTTGGATCTCCGATTCACTGTCACCAACGCGTGAGAGAGCGAAGGCAAGCCTGGCCGTCTTAATTCCTCTCTTCCGCAGCTCGTGTGCGAGCAAAACGGAAGGCTCCAGGTCATCCAGCGAAAGGCCGGTCGGAAGCACTGTGAGTAAGGATGCCTCGGCTATCTTCAGGGTGCCGGCCGTGGAATGAGGTGGTCCGTCGAGAATCACGAGGTCGTAGTGCTCACCTATTTTGAGCGCTTGCTCCACTGTTCCAAAGCGTTCTACCGCAATCACCGGTTCGATACCGGCCTGGAGGCGGCGTGATTGCCAGTTGAAGCTCGTACCCTGAGACACATCTAGGTCGGCGATTTTGACGGTCCAACCGGCGAGCGCATACTCTCGAGCAACCAGTCTCGCCAGAGTGCTCTTGCCTACGCCGCCCTTCTGCGACACCATCCCAACGATAAGCGTCATGCTGTGACGATATGACGAAAGGACGTCTTCGTTCTTTCTTTATCTACCCTTTCTCCCTTGGGGAATCAAGGGAGATATCGTTCTAGCGCTATTTCGTCTTTTCGTTATTGCCTAAAATGGCCTAGCCGCTCAGTGCGTTACTGCGGAGCAGAACGAACGATTTCGTTCTTCGTCGAGCAGCTTATTTGCCAGTAGCTGATCGGTCTCTTTGTCAACCCCACTCCGATGAGGACTGAGCAGGGAAGGGAAGTGCGTCAACAGCCCGGCCAAATGTAACGAAAGCGTTCTTTCTTTATTTCTCCATCCCATGTTCAACTAGCTGGAGGACGCCCGATCAGGGCCTACAGGGCCATGTTCCTTTTCCTTGAAGATCGATACTCTCGCTTGCCATCGGACGAACTGGGCAGCCTCCTTGGAGAGATGAATCTGTTGAATTATGGCTACCCGGCTGACCCTGCGATCAAAGCTGAATGGGAGCGTGCCGTCTCCAATGCGTGTCAGGCTATCTGAACCACACTGCACTACTACAAAAGACGTAATAACGAAATGAAGAAATCGTCCCAACGCTCGCTGCACTGTCCCTGCGGACGCCCTCGCGTCCTGGCACGGGGCCTGTGCGCGGTCTGCTATACCCTGCGGCGGCAGGATAAGGCCTACTTCGGAGGGCTCAGGGAGGCGGTTCTAAGGCGTGACGGCTATATCTGCCGAGTCTGCGCGGCCTCGGGAAGAGGGAAGCGCTCGATCACGGTGCACCACCGAATCCCGGGTCGATCGGCCTTGGCTCTGATGATCTCGCTCTGCCCTGGATGCCACGCGAAGGTTCACCGGACCAAGGCTGTCCTCTCCCAGATGCCGCCCCTGCTGCTAGTGCTGTGGCGAGAGCAGCACCCGCACGGCCATGAGCAGACGGCGATCGACTTCGGCGCGAAGCTGCCGTCGCAAGCTGCGATCCTCTGATTCCGGGAGATTTACCGGGTACGATAGGGAGCTGAGGCGCGATCAGGATGAACAAAAACGAGATTTTGGAGATGCTGGACGGGAAGATTGGACGGCTCGAGCGTGCCCGCGCTCTCCTGAGCGACGGGGAGCCAGCCAAGCGGCGTGGGCGGCCGAAGGGGTCGACCAATAAGCAGACCAGCCCTGCCGAGATCGCGGCCAAACCTCGACCAACCATGAGCGCCTCGGCCCGCGAGCGCATCGCGGCTGCGCAGCGGGCGCGCTGGGCCAAGCAAAAGGGAACAGCTGCCCCAAAGAAGGCCGCCCCGGCCAAGAAAACCGCCGCAAAGCAGCCCGCCAAGACCGAAAAGCGATCGGTCCCGGCCAAGAAGGCGGCGAAGCCGGCTAAGTCTTCTCCCCAGAAGACTTCAGCCAAACCCCAAACCGCTGCCGAGACCGCGGCTACCGCGTAGGGGCACGCTCCGCCTCCATCTGCTCGAGCTCCGCAAACAGAGCTTTGAGGTCGCCGGCTTCCTGATGGAGCGAGGGGGGATCGGACGGTGGAGGCTCGAGCTCGAAGGCCTGGGCGAAGTCGTCGCCCTCGTCTTCCAAGAGCCGGGCGATCGCGTACATCGCCTGTGCGAGCTGTTCGACGGTGCCGAAGCTGACCTCCAACCGTCCGCGGCTGAGGCCGATCGACTCGGGCAGGGAGCTGAGGCTGACCGGTTCCGTATCCCGGCGAACCAACGAACGGATCTTCTTGCGCGAGGGGATGGCTTTCTCCTGG
>JAABUO010001123.1_pt1 | contig 37504 bp, 28 predicted proteins | sample 5559291 | NCBI WGS metagenome assembly JAABUO01 (sample SAMN10711878, study PRJNA513372) | rock metagenome | isolation source: Antarctica rocks | place: Antarctica: Victoria Land, Finger Mt sud
TCTTGTTTATATACTAATTCTTCCATTGAAACCCTAATCGAGTAGTTCCTTGCATTACTTCCATTGACATCCTAATCGAGTAGCTCGTTCCGTTACTTCCTTTGTTCGTACAAGTGGGGCCGTAACACAACTACACCGCCCGTGATCCATCTGCACATCCATTACTTCAATCGAATGAACACAAATGTCTTACAAAACCCAACAAATTGTCGCTTGCTATTGCCATAGTCTTGTTGCGCTCGAAACCTGCAGACCTGGCGGTCAGAGATTACATTCATTCACTCCGCCAGCACATAATCCGCTCACCCGCACCTCGGGTAGATGGAGCAGAATTCTGGAAGGAGAGATACGAGCAGCGTGTCCGCGAAGTAACAGAACTTAAAGCTCAAATCACCCAATATAAAGACGATCAAACCTCTCCCAATGATCGAAAGCGTAAGCAGTATAAATTCCCCACTCTACGCCAACACCTGAAAGTCTTCCAACCTCTTCAGAATTCCCAATTAGTATCGAGTATTTGCGTCTTACAAGTATCATCGTCTTTACAGGCGATTGCAGCCGTGAGTTCAGCCATGGAGGAAACCATATTTCAATTAGCCACAATGCAGCACACCTGCCCCAAAGCTGTAGTCGCTACGCAGACTTATTGCGTATTGTCATTACTTCTACAAAAGGCTCGTGGCACGAAAGGGATCCTTCTCGTTTCGCAAGCCATCTCCGCCATGTTTGACGCCATTTTACAGAACTGCCAAATTACGCTACACCGCAATTGCATCGATGAGCAATTTGGCTATGAGATCCTGCAGATTCTACTAGACTTATTCTCCGATGCCGCGAGAGAGATCCTGAGTCTATGCGCGCAGTCTCTGGTAAGGCTACTTTGTAGGTGTGTGGTCGTGGCCAATAGTCCCCTTCCAGACCATGAGGTCCTTGGAGCGGAAGAGGCAACATGGTACTTTGTGCAGCTCTGCCAAGGGCCTCTCCGCAACAGCCTGGATAGGCAGTGCAAGCACCAGTTAGTTGACGCTCTAGCGCAGAGTAGCAGGATGGGGGCCATGGAGCAATCCATCCTGGCCCTGACCGATCATGTGTAGTCCGATCCATCCCTTATTTGTCTAGGCCTAATTTGGATGGATCACGCGCTCGTCCTCTTTTCCCGCAACGGGCAACGTCCTTCGACAATTCCTCCGCCCAACCCTGAAATAAGCGAACCCTGTGTCGGTGGCCCCCACTCCCCCCGCTCACGCACGCACGCAATCTTCTCCTCTCTCTCAAGATGGCTCTTCAACAGGTGGAGCAGCACACCAGGAGGATCCCCCTTGAGAAGCGAAAGCGCTCATCTATGAGCTGCGACTTCTGCAGCGATCGCAGGTGCAAATGTATCCGGCCCGACCCTAAAGAGCCCTGCCTAAAGTGTCGGCAATATGACGTGGCCTGTTCCTTCTCCAAGCCCCGCAAGACGAGGGTATATGGATCGGTCGAGGGCCTGGATGCCAGATTCCGCATCATGGAGTCTATCCTGGGTGGAATTTTTCCGGAGATGCCACTAAAGCAGACCAGTGATCTTATCAGCCTCGGGTCCGGCCTCGGGCTGCAGATGCCGGATGCAAGCTTCGACAAGGGAAAACTTACAGTTGCGCATAAGCAACAAAGTAATCCTATGGAACCGGAGGTGAGACGCTCGCGTCGAATCGCCATTACTAGGACAAGCACCTTCAATGGACAGGAGAAGTGGCTACACGATTCCATGGGAAAAGAGCGATACATTGGGCCGACTGGCTCGTTCTTTCTCATCAATACACTGCGCCAAATCATTTCGCAACGGAACTCGCAATCTGATTTCGTGCAAGATGAGCTGGCCATAACCTTTGAGGACTGTATTCGCCTCTCCGATTTTACGGAAAATTCAAAGTTGCCCACACGGAATATAGCGGATACGCTTGTGGATGCCTTCTTTGTAAATTACCATCGCGACTACCCACTTTTCCACAAGGATACGTTTCTTGGTGACTACGAGGCCATGTATTCCCCACATCCAATCACAGACCCCTCATGGCTGTGTTGCTTATACATGGTGCTTGTGCTTGGCGACCCAGAGAAAGACACGGAGTATTTTCAAAAAGCACAGGCTATTGTGCCGCAGGTCGTGTGCACTCCCAAACTGGGCAGTGTTCAAGCACTTATGCTCTTGTCTTTCTACTTCCACAATGCAAATGAGCGAAATGCTTGTTGGACCTTTATCGGAGCCGCCATTAGGCTGGCATATGCTGTTGGACTGCACCGGGAAGGAACAGATCTGCGATTCACACCTCTGCAAAAGCAGATCAGGAAAAGGGTCTGGTGGACGTTATACTCTTTCGAGAGGTTTCTATGTTCTTCTCTCGGACGACCGTCTGCAATCGATGACACGGATTGTGATGCGGAAGTACCTGCAGGTCATTTATTGGACTCTGAGATGGCTCCCCTTGGGTATGTCAGACACAACAGTCTTTTGGCGCGTATCCTGGGTAAGATCATCAAGCTGGTCGATTCTGTTTCGAAAGGAACGAACGAAGAAGTATACAAGGAAGTTTTGGGCCGTCTGAACCAGTGGGAGGCGGACTTACCTCCACAATTATTATTCATGAGGGAAACCCCGCCATTCTACCAGCGGGCGGTCCACCTCCTCCACATTAGGCATCAGTATGCAATATCTCTTCTCACGTGGCCATCCCTCCTCCAAGGCCGCAGTCTCGAGCTTTCTGATGCCTGTATACAGGCTGCACAGCAGTCGTCGCGATTACTCCAGAGCTTGTTCGACGTGGGGCAGTATTCTTGTGGTATTGAAGTATTTTTTGCATACTCCTCAGTGATGGTACTCGCCCTTGGCTGCTTGAGTGGGATGAACTTGATCAAGGAAATTAAATCTTCCGTTGCTCTGCTGGACCATTTGCACCTGTGGGGAACGATGGCTCGATTTGCTGATGTAATGAGGGATTTGGAAAAAGCAGTGGGTCCTTCCGTCTATGCAGCACAAGCATTACATGCCACGTCGGAACCGCAACCGCATCTTTCACGATGGGATGCGAATAATCTGTCGTCTTCCTTACAACCCAACGTTACTCCTCATCAATACGTCCCAACGTCCCCCGGCGTATCTACATGGGAGGATCTGAGCACCATGCTGCTCGGTAACGACCCCGACAACTACGCCCAGAACTTCAACTATTTCACAGACAATCAGCAGGGCGGTTTTATGTACCACAGTTAAATATCTGGTTCATATTCAACGAAAAATTAGATCTCCTACATCCCATACATTGTAATTAAACCGTCTCCTCATATCACGTAGATCTCCCTTAAGTTGCTCGGGTGAAACTTGGTGTGCCGGACCATTCCCGAATACGCTTGCCGCGCCACATTAGCGGACCCATCAGGATAGGGAACGTGACGACGGTAAGAATGGCAAATACACCAAAAGGAAGGCCACCGCCTACCCTTGCTATCCAAGCAGTCATAAAGAAAGGCGGCCAGAATGCCTGAGTCAGCAACGAGATCATGGGAATAACAACGCACCTGCACATTTCGCCAAAAGTTGAAGACCAGACTGACTTCAGCAGCCTGCTGTGGGAAGCACTCCACGAGATAAGTCTGGATGACAGTTGTCAGAATCTCCTGCCCAAAAAGAAACACGCCGACGCCTACTAACGGTGGCGCCCAGCCCGTCACAAACTGAATCTTGGTTCCAAAGACAACATAGCCAACCGGGACAGCGACGAGTCCTGGCCAAAGAGCATGAAGCCGCATCTCCGGTTGAAACTTCTTTCCGCCTGATAATTGGCGCCGGGAGATCAAGTCAATGACGGGGCCTGCAAAGCATTCACCAATCACAGCCCCGATGAGTCCTGAAAACGAACAAAATCCAACCTGCAGCGTATTGAAATCAAAAGGTGGTTTCTTGAAGACAACCGGGAAGTTTGCCGTGATGACGACCTGGCAGGAGTACGACAAGCTAAACCACAGACAAGGCATGATACAAGCCGGATAGGAGAACATGATGAATGGCCTGGAGAAATTGTAGAAGAATCCATGACGGGCAGACGAGGGCGGGATCTGGATTTTGAAAGCCTTTGCAAGGGCGCCAGTTGACGTAGAGGGAGACCCCCGCACGTAGATCGTCTCTGGCACGAAAAGGTAATGTAGAACCCAGCAAAGGCCGTATCCAATTGCACTAATCCATTGACTCCATTGCCATCCAAGCCGGGAGTCGATCGCACCACCAATGACACCGCCAATGAAGGGCGAAGTGACCAGGAAGAGGACATAGATACCCAGACTCCGACCTCGCTCATGAGTGAAAAACATGTCTGAGATTGCCGCCGGTGCAAGCGATAGACTTGCACAAGCTCCGAAGCCTTGGAATTCACGCAGCACGAGTGTAGAGGTATATGTGTGCGAGAGTGCCACGCCAATGGAGAAGACAATGGCGAAGAAGCTTGAGACAAGCATCACTGAACGTCGGCCAACCATATGACTAATGGGAGCGTACAAGAAAGGCGCAACGGCATAGATAAGCGTCGGCGTGCTTCCAAGATACACTGCCGTTGGTTCCGTTACGTGGTATTGCTTAGCAAGCTCGACCGTCGCCGGCACGATCGAGATAATGGAGAAGAAGCACATGAAGCTCATAAATGTAAGCGTCGCTAGTGCGAGCCTCTTTCTTCCAGGCGACCAATTCTACAGTCAGTAAATGTGTGGGAGGAGGACGTACCAATGGATCTGCCGGGTCATCGCTCGGTTGGGGATCCAAGATCACTCCTCGGGCCGTCGTCTTCAAATCGACCTTTGGCGGCAATTGACTGCCATTTTCGTTTGCATTCGCCACAGCCCCAACGCTCTTCTCCTGCTCCACCGCTATCTCGCTCATGACCGAAGCTGTTGGGTTGAGGTGGGAAGGTTCGCGGAGATAAAGCGAGAAGCGAACACTGGGCCACTTGCGGCGAATCACCCCAAATCCAGCCAACCAATCAGCGGTCACCGGATCAGCGGTTACCGGGATCAGCTGAGGGGAAGTTTACATTTAATTTGACGGACAGACAATGAGTACTCGATGCGTTATTATTTACGAATGCAGTTGCAAGTTCTCGGCATCGTGACTAAATAGCCAATCGCGCCGCTCACTATGACCCCAAAAGACTGGGTTTTCGGCTGAGTCGACCTTCATCCGGTTGTCTCTCTCGACCTGCTCTGGCCCATCGTCAACATGTAGAATGTACTGATGTTCCTTTGTTTTTGCTTGTATGATTGACGCGCGGGGAAAGCGGACGCGTTGGTAATTCAGAAGTGCTTCAGTAACTGATGGAAAGGTTTTCAGACACTGGTGCAGCGCAGCAGCGTCTTCAAAAGCCTGTGCAGCGCCTTGTGAGAGGTAGGGAAGCATAGGATGGCACGAGTCGCCTAGTAAGACAACCTTGCCTTTGTTATGAACCCATTGCTCCAGCGGCGGGATATCTCGCAGGTTCCATTTTAGATATTTCGGGACAAGATCGATAAGATCCCGCACACGCGGCTCCCAGTCTGCGAAACGCTGCTGTAGCTCGCGTATATCTCCGGTCACGGTCCAGCCTCCATCAGACGGCTCTTCGAAATTTACGGTGTGACAGATAATGATGTTGTAGATGTCGCCATCTCGGATTGGGTAGCCAACAATGTGCGCACCCGGACCAACCCAGTACGAGCTTCCAGGCTTGGTTATTAGGTCAGCCAGGTTCGCATTGGCGAGCAGGTCTTTTCCAGCTATTTGTATTCGGTATGCCACATCCCCAGTATTCCTCGTTACGTCGTACTGGCCCGTGAGTTTCTGACGACATAAGCTTCGAATCCCGTCCGCAGCAACAACGAGATCACCAATGAGTTTTCTTCCGTCCTCAAGCGTGACCGAAGGAGCCTCAAAATCATAGTCGACGACTCTTGCACTCGTCTTGATTTTGACCCCAGCCGCTTCGGCAGCCTCCAGGAGCCCTCGATGTAGGTCTGCTCTGTGTATCTGGTAGTAGGGTGCACCATGGATCTTTGGGGCATCCTCAAAAGAGACTTGTGTGATTGTAGACCCGTCCTTCCACCGGTAGAAGCGGTATTGGCCGCCCAACGACTTCTTCATCTTGTCGAAATCCACACCCCACCGCTGAAGCAGACGGATAGAGTTGGGCGGCATACGAATGCCTGCTCCCACCTCGCCAAACTCCTGCACGGCATCCACGACCTCCACGTCGTGCCCATCGAGGCGCAACCCCAACGATGCGGAGAGCCCCCCAAGCCCCGCACCAATAACCAGAATCTTCATGCCTAGCGCCGACGTTCCTCCTTGCGCCTACCTACTTCAACCTTCGGGTAGACGGAAGGATATAAAAAACTTTCTCTCGGGCCATTTGCTTGGGGGCGCAGGGCCATTCTCGTTCGGCCCCACTCGCGGCCAATCTGCAGTTTAGGCTTCGTCCCTCTTGCACGGATACACGTATCCGATAACCGTATCCGATACGCGTATCCGCCGCGGCAACGAAGCTCGATTCGATAGTATGCTTCCGCGAACGCAACGACGCCATCCGTCGTGTGGAAGGTGAAATGCGTCATGAAGCACGCACGCACGCAGCGGCTTTTGCTGACCGCACCGAGTAGACCATCTTGACAACCTGTCATGACCGATCGAACAGAAGGCATCAGGATCGCGATCGACAAAGGCGGCACATTTACAGATTTATGGGCTTCCATCCCGGGTAGGAAAAAGGATATTGTCATCAAACTCCTGTCTGTCGACCCAGGAAACTATGCAGACGCTCCCACTGAGGGGATACGCCGTGTGCTTGAGGTTGCACGCAGCACAAAGATTCCACGTAAGGTAAAGCTGAACCTGGATGGCGTGGAAACCATTCGCATGGGCACAACAGTTGCTACGAATGCGTTGCTGGAGAGAAAAGGAGAACGGTCCGCGTTGCTCACAACTAAAGGCTTTAAAGATCTGCTTGTGATTGGAAATCAAGCCAGACCAAACATCTTTGACTTGTCGGTGGCCCGGCCGGATGTGCTATACTCCAAAGTGGTTGAGATTGACGAAAGAGTGACCCTTGAGGAATATACAGAAAATCCCGAGCCCCATCATATCGACCCCTCCAGTGATGAGTCGTTGGAAGTAGGAATCTCTGGTGAGATCGTCCGCGTTCTTCGCAAGCCAAATCTTGCAGACGTCGAGAGGGATCTGCAAGCACTAAAAGCCGACGGGTTTAAAAGTATTGCGGTGTGCTTTGTACATTCTTTCACATACGCAAAGCATGAGCTTGCTGTAGCTGAAGTCGCCAGGCGGCTGGGATTCAAGGTTTCCGTATCCAGCCAACTGCAATCCATGATAAAAATGGTACCACGCGGCCACTCCAGCTCTGCGGATGCCTACCTCACTCCAATCACACAAAATTACATCGACACGTTCAGCCAAGGCTTTGAAGGTGGGCTTGATGCAGCTCTCGGAACTCGTTGCGAGTTTATGCAAAGCGACGGAGGGTTGGTAGACTACCGCAAGTTCTCAGGCTTAAAGGCAATCCTATCAGGACCAGCAGGTGGTGTTGTTGGCTTTGCGCAAACGTCTTATAGCGAGAAAGAACGGGTTCCAATTATTGGCTTCGATATGGGTGGGACTTCTACCGATGTATCACGTTATGCTGGAATCTATGACCACGTTTTTGAGACTACGACAGCTGGTATCACGATTCAATGTCCACAATTGGACATTAATACGGTAGTAAATGTCGAAACTTACACTGACTTTAGATTGCTGCAGGCGGTGGGTCGCGCTTATTTTGGCGTAATGGTATGTTTAAAGTTGGTCCAGAAAGTGCTGGTGCACATCCAGGGCCCGCTTGCTATAGGAAAGGCGGCCCGCTCACTGTGACTGATGCCAATCTATTTCTCGGTAGACTAATACCCGAATACTTCCCCTCAATTTTTGGTCCGGAAGAGAACCTTCCCTTGGACACAGATGTGACGAAGAAGCTCTTCCAGAAGCTGACACGGGAAGTTAATGACAGCATCAAAGACGAAGAAAGGCACCTGAGCGCTGAACAGGTTGCCAGTGGATTTGTGCGTGTCGCAGATGAAGCCATGTGCCGTCCAATCCGGACCCTGACTGAAGCGAGAGGCCATGATGTTTCTGACCATGTATTAGCGTCGTTTGGTGGAGCAGGAGGTCAGCATGCTTGCTCCATAGCCGCAGCTCTTTCTATTGGGAGAGTAGTCATCCACAAATACTCATCCATCCTATCTGCTTATGGGATGGCGCTTGCAGATGTGGTCACAGAGGTGCAGCAACCGGATGCTATTGCGTACACCAAGGGTACACATCAGCAAGTGATGTTACGCCTAGACTATTTGACGCAACAAGCGCGGGATGAGTTGAAGAGCCAAGGCTTTGTGGACGAGCGTATTCGTTTCGAGAGATATCTCAATATGCGCTATCAAGGGAGCGATACTGCACTGATGATCCTGGAACCTGCTGACAAAGACTATGGACGTGCATTTGTAGCACGGCATCGCTTTGAATTTGGATTTGTAATGGAACGAGATATCTTGATTGACGACGTACGCGTACGAGGTATTGCACGGAGCCAAGTTTCAGAAGAGAAGTCGCCTCTCGATGATATCATCTTTAAACAGAGGAGTAGACCAAATAGTGGACTTTTCCGTTCAATCTACTTTGAAACGGCAGGTTGGCAAGATACACAAATTTTTCGTTTGAATGATCTTACGCCTGGAAGCTGTATTGACGGCCCAGCTATTATCATTGACGACACGCAAACGATAGTTGTGCTTCCGACGGCAACAGCCACCATTCTCTCACAACACGTAATTATTGATATCCACGGAGGCGAGCGAAAGAAAGTTGGCACCAGTGGTGTTGATCCAATACAACTTTCTGTGTTTGGGCATCGCTTCATGAGTATTGCAGAGCAGATGGGGCGCACGTTGCAAAAGACCAGCATTAGCACCAATATTAAAGAGAGGCTCGACTTTTCCTGTGCCCTATTCTCCGATAATGGGAAACTTGTTGCGAACGCACCACACGTGCCGGTCCATCTTGGAAGTATGCAGTATGCAGTAATCTACCAGCACAACCTATGGCAAGGCAAATTAAAAGATGGTGATGTGCTAGTATCCAACCACCCACAATCAGGCGGTAGCCATCTGCCTGATATTACTGTCATCACACCAGTCTTTGATGGGGACGGCAAGATCCTCTTTTACGTAGCCAGTCGTGGCCACCATGCCGACATTGGAGGAATCTCGCCGGGAAGTATGCCACCTGCTTCGAAAGAGCTGTGGGAGGAAGGTGCCGCCATTGATTCCTTCAAACTCGTTACCGCTGGCAAGTTTGATGAAGAAGGAATCACGGATCTGTTGCTCCACAAGCCCAGCCAATACCCTGGCTGTAGCGGCTCACGAAACATAAAGGACAACATCAGTGACCTCTACGCACAGGTCGCTGCGAATCAGAAAGGCATAAATCTCATACATGGGTTGATTGAGGAGTACGGATATGACATTGTCAAATTTTACATGTATGCAATTCAAGAGAACGCAGAGTTGGCTGTCCGCACGCTGCTGAAGGAGACATTCACACGGTTCAATGGGCAGCCGTTGCAGGCAATTGATTACATGGATGATGGAACGCCAATCAAGCTTTGCATCACGATTGATGGAGAGACAGGGAATGCAACATTTGACTTTACGGGAACAGGTCCAGAGGTGTATGGGAATATCAATGCACCTCCAGCAGTCTGCAATTCAGCAATTATCTACTGTCTGCGATCGCTCATCAAGGCGGACATCCCACTGAATCAGGGCTGTCTGAATCCGATTCGAGTCATCATTCCCGATAAATCGCTGCTTTCACCGTCTGCTGGAGCTGCTGTGGTCGGTGGGAATGTGCTCACCTCACAACGCACGACAGACGTCATTCTCCGAGCCTTTGAGGCGTGTGCCGCGAGCCAAGGATGTCTCAACAATCTTGTTTTCGGTATCGGCGGCAAGTCGGCTGATGGAAAGCATGTCCGCGGTTTTGGGTACTATGAGACGGTAAGCATTATCACCAATCGCTAGAACTAACAAAGATTGCTGGAGGCGCTGGTGCCGGCCCGACGTGGAATGGAACGAGCGGAGTGCATGTGCACATGACCAACACGCGCATCACCGACCCCGAGATCCTAGAGAAGCGGTACCCCGTCATTCTTCGCGAGTTCTCCATTCGCAAAGGTTCCGGCGGAGGAGGACTGCATCCAGGTGGCGACGGCGTGGTGCGTGATATCGAATTCCGCATCGATCTCAGCGTCGGCATCCTCTCGGATCGACGCGTTCACCGCCCATACGGCATGGCAGGCGGCTCGCCAGGCGAATCTGGCCAGAATCTATGGATCACACACGACGCGGACGGACCGCGCACGGTCAGCATTGGGGGCAAGAACACGGTCTTTGCGCGGAAGGGCGACCGCGTGATTATCAAGACCCCTAGTGGAGGCGGATGGGGAAGCCCTTCCAATGACGTGAAGAGCGAGCTCTTGGCCGAAGCCTTGCAGCATCAGTACAGAGCCACGGGCAGTGTTGCGGCCATGCATGCCATACAGCAAAGTAATTAGCAAAGGGCGCTGTAATCAGCCAATCAGTGGAAGGTTCCCCGTGGGGCCGATCACGCGGAGATAGGAACGATAAAAAGAAATCCAAATACACAATAATAAAACAAAACTGTACGCTAGATCTCCTCCTGATGCACCACGTGCCCCTTTTCCTCCATACTCTGCAGCGTCCTGGTCGCCTCTTCCTGTCCAACCTGGCCCATGTGACCATCAAACACGGCACTGCACTCCTCCAGCGACAGCCCACGCGTTTCTGGGAAGAGAAAGTAGTAGATGAAGAGTTCGGCGAAAAGAACAATGCAGTAGACGATGTAGTACCTCCATGAAATACTGCGCAGCGCAATCGGATTGACAAAGCCATTGAAGATATTTGCACATTGCTCGAAGAACTGCTCAATCACCGTGCCCTTGGATCGGAGACTGAAGGTATTTATCTCCTGGACGTAGGTGGGGAAGATGGGGCCAGAGATGTGGTAGAAGCCTTGGTAGGCAAAGATCATAGTGACGACACCGTACCCAAGCCCGGGCTTGGTGAAGCCAGACTCGTTGGCCAGGGCAGAGAGAACGGTCCAGATGCAGTAGGAGAGGAGCATACCGGCTGCCGCCGAGATGAACATGCTTCGACGATTGAATGTATCGACCAACAAGCAGCTCGCACTGGCGCAGAGGAAGGCCCAGACCTGCGTGCATCCATTGATGATGAGCTGCGTCTTGCTGTCTGTGATGCCGACACTCCGGAGGACGAGGGTGAGGTAGTACGAGACGAGACCATTGCCCGACCATTGCTTCATGAAACCCAGGAGTGTCATGAGCATGAGACGGCGTCTATTTCCAGGGGTGCGAAGGAAGTCCAGCCACTTTGACATTTTCTGCGTCTTCTCCACTTCCAGACTGGCCTCAATCTCAGCCAGCTCAAAAGCCAACAACTTGGAGTTTGCATCGCCGCCGGCATGGTACTTGACCAGCACGGCCACCGCCTCCTCCCTTCGGTTTCGCGAGATCAACCATCGTGGAGACTCTGGGGCGAAGATGCAAAATATGAGTTGAATGGCAGAGCCCCCGCCTTGTAGCAGACTCGGAAGGCGCCAGGCCCAGGAGGAGCCGTAGTTGCGCGTTCCGTATGTTATCCAAGCAGCACACAGAGATCCAAGGCTAGGATTAGATGATTTAGATGCAAAATACTCGCCTCCATGTGGGTTCGTAAAACGAGTTCACTTTTGCTCGCTGCGAGGGGTGTGCCGTCTCGGCGAGCAGCATCGGCGCAGCCACGCTGCACACCATCAGACCAAAACCAATCACAAAGCGCCCAATGACAAACATTGCGTAGTTCTGCGCCGCGCCCTGCAGGACGAGCCAAGGATGATGACTGCGGACCCGTACAGGACAGGCCGACGACGTCCGAAGCGCTCACAGACCTTGGCTGAGACGAGCAGGCCCAAGACGGATCCAAAGACTGTTCCGTTGGACATCACCCCGAGACGTGAGCCGGCCGGGTGGTTGAAGTAGGAGGTCCATTGCGGGAGGGACTGCAGTCCGTTGAGCATGCTGCCATCGTATCCATTTGTCATTTGGGTGAGCAAGGCAGACAGGAGGAGGGTGTTGAGGCGGACGAGGTAGCCGTAGTGGTACCAGGGCTTGCGCGCATCGAGGACATCTTTCATGTAGAGGCCATCGGCCTGGAAGGCGGTGTGGTGGGGGACGACCATTGTGGGTGCGAGTGGGAGGGATGGGGGTGGGCTGCCCTATTTATGGGAGGACGCTTCGCAACGGGGGGCGTGGGGGAGGGGTTAAACGTCAACGGGGAAGGCGGATTTTCCTGGCGGTGGTGGCCCTGATTGGGGATGCCAAGAGTTCCCCACGCTGTAATCCATTATCGTGGGGAAGTGCAGAAGGAAGAGAGTCCAATAGATCAAGTTCCTCTGGAAAGGAGAAGGGGCGCGACAGGACGCGACACAGACTTCCAGCGAGAGCCACGAGGACAAAGAGGAGGGTAAATGGAGAAATCGTTGACGAGGTTCCCCACGTGACCCTCTTTTCCCCGCCATTATCTCCGACCCCCACGACCCACCTCACGTCCACCGACATGAGCTTCTCCCCCATTCATGGCAATGCATTCAGGACGCGTGCAGATGTGGTTCAGGCCGTGCACAGCATATTCGACCCCCTCCTGCCCGCCTTCAGCCCGGGGTGCGCCCGTGTGCAGCTAGACGCCAGCGAAGCCCACTTTGACCGCGCCGCATGCGACTTGGAAGGCTTTGCCCGTCCGCTCTGGGGCCTGGCGCCCCTGACAGCTGGTGGCTTTGCGCAATGGGAGACGTATCGGCGTGGACTGGCGCACGGCACGGATCCCGATCACGCAGAGTACTGGGGCCAGGTGGGAACACATGACCAGCGCCAGGTGGAGCTCGCCGCGCTTGGATTCGCGCTGCTCCTCGTCCCTGAGGAGATCTGGGACCCGCTGAATGACAGGGCCAAGAAGCACGTGGCGGAATTCCTCATCCATGGGCGCAATGAAGGCTTCCCAGAGTGCAATTGGAAATTCTTCCGCGTCATGGTAGATTTGGGCCTGCAGAGGGTAGGCGTGCGCGGTCCGGATAACCTGACGGAATCCTATCTCTGCGATATTGAGAGGTACTACGTCGCGGACGGCTGGTATCGCGACGGCGACGAGCCGGGCAACACGCGGCGCATTGAATACTACAATCCCTTTGCCATGCACTTCTACGGACTCATCTACGCAAAGATGAGCAAGGGAGATCATGCCCGCTCTCTTCGGCTGCGTCAACGCGCCCGCGAATTCGCCCTGCAGTTTCAGCACTGGTTTGCCGACGATGGGGCCTGCATTCCGTATGGCCGCAGCCTGACCTACCGTTTTGCTTGCGGGAGTTTTTGGGGAGCACTGGCGTTTGCCGACGAGGAGTGCATGCCGTGGGGGGTCATCAAAGGCATGTACCTGCGCCATCTGCGCTGGTGGTCGCAATGGCCGGTCTCGCGAGGCAACGACGGACGCTTGAGTGTCGGCTATGCCTACCCTAACCAGCACATGTGCGAGCCCTACAACTCCTCCGGGTCCCCCTACTGGGCCATGAAGATGTTTGCACCCCTCGCCCTCCCTGCCACGCACCCCTTCTGGATGGCCGACGAGCTGCCGATGGAGAAGCTGCCGTCGCCCATGCCACTGCCGGTGCCGGGGATGGTGATGCTCCATTACCCCAACAACACAGTCGCCCTGGTCTCGGGCCCGGAACAGACGAGCCCGATGCGGTATACGCCGGAGAAATACCTCAAGTTCGCGTACTCTACCCGCTATGCCTTTAGCGTGGAGAGTGAGCTCCGCAGCATCCAGCACGCCGTGGTGGACAGCATGATTGCGTTTAGCGAGGAGGCCGACGGACCATTTCGCGTGCGTGAGCATCTTTTGGAGGCACGCATTGCAGACAACGTGCTGTATTCCAAGTGGGCGCCATGGAAGGACGTGCACATCGAGACATGGCTCATCCCTCATGGTCTGTGGCATCTGCGCATCCACCGGATCCAGTCTGCGCGGGAGCTGGTGAGTGTGGAAGGTGGCTTTGCCGTCCCCCGCGCCGACTTCAACGCAGATACGTGCTCCAGCGAGGGGACATGGGCCTGGGTGGAGTCCAAGCAGGACTGCTCCGGCATCCGCGACCTCTCTGACACGCCGCGCGCAGCCAAAGTGGCCAAGGCAGAGCCGCACACGAATCTCATGTTTCCACGCACGTGGGTGCCGCAGCTGGTGGGCACAATCTCGGCCCATCAGACCACAGTGCTGGCCTGTGCGGTGCTGGCGTCTCCAGACAGGGCGGCCGCACAAGAGGCCTGGACGGATATACCACAGCTTAGACCTATGGAGGAGTGGACGGAGCTGGCCAGCCGGGCTGCACCCGTGGGGATATTTAATTAGCGTCCCCGTGCCCCGTGTGTCAGACCGAGTGGCGGCAACCACACCACAGCGGTGTCGGCAGGCACCTCACCCGCCCGCACCCCGGAGGAGGGCGACCTTGGCAAACGTAATTGCATGCTTACTGGACTTGCTCTTAGACTAGTGATGTCTCCCTCTTTCCTCGCCTTCTCATTCTTCATACATTTCCTGATCCCCGTCTTTGCTGGCGGGCGGGCTGGGTGAGTGAGTCACCGTGCTGTGACACGCGAACCAATCTCATAAATTAATTTGCTCAGGCTCAGGATAGAAGGAGCTGGTTGCCCACCGTGTCGTCCAACATCTTCCATCGCAGGACGCGCAGCCCCCGCCCCTCAGCCCATCACTCAGCTGGCTCGACCCCCGCCATACACTCGCCCGTCGGCGTGACCCAGCAGGAATACTTTCAGCAGCAGCGCAGCCGCAGCCTCTCACCGCGACAGATGCCCTCGCTCTTCCTGCCCACCATGCCCGGGCACACCAAGAACAGACGCTCCGTCGACACGAGCCACGGTCACAGGACGGACAGGACGGAGATGGAGGAGGCCACGTTGCATGTGACCATGGAGTCGCCGCCGCTGGTCATGTACGGCCCGCCCGAGATCTCCAGCGGAGCTTTGCTCTCTGGCAGGTTCAAGGTGCACGTGCCGGTGCGACAGACGCGCATTCGCAGTCTGGTGGGGAGATTGGTGGCACATGCCACCACCCGTCGACCGGTGCATACTTCATGCTCGCAATGCGCCACCCGCACCACCGAACTCACAAGCTGGTCCTTGCTCACGGAGGAGACCGAGTTCTACCATGGAGATACAGAGTATCCCTTTTCCTTCCTCTTCCCCGGCAACCTCCCGCCCTCGACCCATTCGGCCCTCTTCCACGTCACCTACGAACTCACGGCAAGCATGGAGCTCTCCTCGCTCGAGGAGGTGAAGCTCACGCACCCCATCAACGTGTCGCGGTCCATCCTCCCCGCCGCAGACCGCCACTCCCTCCGCGTCTTCCCTCCGACGGCGCTCTCGGCAAACATCGTCCAGCCATCCATCTACTACACCCACTCGGAAGCGACCATCAATCTCATCCTGCACGGAATCTCACAGCCGGAGAAGAGCACGCGGTGGCGGCTGCGCAAGATTGGCTGGCGCATCGACGAGACGTGCAAGGTCATGTCCATGCCCTGTGCCACCCATGCGCACAAAGTCGCCGAGTCGGGTGACGCGCTCTTGCTGCATGACGACACGCGCAGCATTGGATCAGGCGATCTACGAAGGGGATGGAAGACGGACTTTGAATTTTTCGCCGACGACAAGGGGCATGGACGGGTGGAATGCGAGTTCAATATAGCTACACACATCATGTCCTCTGCTACCTGCGACATGCAGAGCGCGAACGGAAGCGCCGTCCACCATGTCCTCGTCATCGAGCTGGTTGTGGCGGAGGAGAACGTGCCAAAGACGTCGACGCGAGCAAACAGCAGCGCCATGATGAACCCCACCGGCGCAGCGCGCGTCCTTCGCATGCAATTCCCGCTCATCCTGACCGAGCGCCCCGGGCTGGGTATTTCGTGGGACGACGAGGTGCCGCCAACGTACGACATGGTGCCGGGCTCGCCGCCGGGGTACATCAAAGCGACGCAAGTGGATGAGATCCCGACGCATGACCTGGCCAATGCGCTCTCCTGAGCACATTGAATATTGCCGGGCACTCAAAGGGGGTAATGGTAGTAGTCATTGGTGAGCATGTAGCGAGATAGAATGATCCACGCCCAGCGAAACCAGCGCATCTGCGACCTGTGTCCTTGTGTCATTGCCAGTTGTGCTCGTCGCCAGCCGTGCAGTCCGCTGCGGTATTGTGTGCTTCCAACCCGGCCAGCCGTGAACGGGTTGTACTTTTGATACATGGGATACGTGACCAGCATGTACACCTCTGTCACTCCCTCGAGCGCACGCGACACAGCAATGTGGTTTGCATGCGATGACACGCCGTGCCTATCAAATGTAACCACCGTCTTCACGCCAATCTGCGCAATCGCATCCGCCACCACCTTGCGCACCCTCTGCACCTCCCACTCCGCGCCATCCTGTACTTCCCTAAATCAGCCATGTTGACATGTAGGGACGCACGGGTGATCGAGAATATGCACATGCGAGGCTTCCAGACCTAGGATCGCGCAGGATGCGGCCAATTCATCGCGACGGACGCTTCCCAAGCCGTCTGCATTGCCTTGTTAGCGTCACGTAAGGAGACACATACCTGTGGATAGACAGAGGAGATGGACGGTGTTGTGTGCAGAGGGAGCGAGCAGGCCGAGCAGGGTCGGAGCAAAGAACATGGCCTCGTCATCCGGGTGCGCAGTGACTAGCAGCACGGTACGATCCTCGATCGGATGATGCGCAGAGGCGGTCATGATGGTCATGATTTGGTAGGCGCCCTGTAGGACCAGCACGGCAAGGGTGATTCGAGTCATGGAATTCATTATTCATGGGTATGGACATGATGTCGAAGGACTATAGAGGATTCAAGACGGGCAGCACCGGCAGCTCCTCCTGATGCTCGACAGGCCGCACACCACGGCCTAGTGGCACCACAGAGCGATCCGGCGTGCGTCCCTCCGCAATGCGCTTCCTGGCCCTTTCCACTTTCCGCATGTTGAGCTCAACACGGTCCTTCCACTTGTTGGCAAAGTAGACCGCATCCGAGTAGCGCTGTGTCTGCAGCAGGCCCTCCAGGATCTGATTCACAACCTTCTCCACCTGTCGCTGCACTTTCTCCCACGGGTACAAGAGACACATGCGATTCAGGCAGTCCTTTGCTCCGTTGATGTCCCGGATGGCGACGAGGTAGGAGGTCTGCATGGCTAGCATGAGGATGGACGGCCGCACTCTGTACGGCTTCGCCTGCAGGATCTTGCACAGTTCCATCGGTGCAGTCTGCGCGACACGCTTGCTCTTGGCGGCAAAGATGGTCCAGCGGAGAAGGGCATCGGAGACGTCGCGTGGGATGGGCGGGAGGTTGTATACGCGCGTAGCCGTCTCCAGGACCACCACCATTTTCTCAATCTCCCCATTGATGCCGTATGCATTCACCATGTGCAGCAGCGTGCTGTGCGTTGGGTAGAAGCGCGACGTCGGGTCGCACAGCGGACGGCTCTCGTCGTGAGGAATGTTCCATGTCTCTTTGATGATCCGATCCACTTCGCCCATCCGTCCCGCTTTCGCTTGTGCAAACAGGCACAGGGCCATGGAATGGTAGTCCGGCTGCGCGCCATCCGCCCGTATCCTCTCCAAGACCTGCAGGGCTGCGTCGGCGGCCCTTGTATTGCCCTCGTTCTCCTCCGCCATCATACCCTTCGCACTGAGGCCATTCATCTTCCCCAGCATGTAGGCGTTCCACATGCGCACGTTCTTCGGCACCTGCAAGGTGGACATCTCGTCCCATACCCACTCCACCCTGTGCATCTGATGGCACTGGGCAGCCATGAGCAGCACATGGTGCCAGTCATGGGGCAGCAGCGGCATCCGCAGCTCCTCCATCTGCGCCTTGACGGAGAAGATATCGTTGAGCAGAGCAATGGCCCGCATGTACTCAATCCCGCGGACATGCGACTGCGGGTACTGGATCTTGGGGCGGATGAAGCGCAGCAGGAGGGAGAACTGTCCCCGGTCCAACGCGCCCAGCTGCTTCTGCTCCACAAGCGTGCGCCACTCGTGCAGGACCTGGCGGATGGATTTCTTGGCCATGGCGTGCAGCAGCGGTCGGGCAGCTGTTTGCGGCTCCAGCTGGAACTTGTCCATCGTGCCCACCATCGACTCCATCTCCTCCCACACCGACCATTGCCGTCTCCCTGGGCTGAGGCGGGAGAAGCCCTTCCTGCCCTGCCCTGCCCACGCGGCTGCCCTTCTGCACGGTTGGCCCACGGAGCGCAGGACCATCGGCAGTTGTTCGTGGGGGCCGGGGCCTGAGATCCAGGACGGAGGCAACCGACAGCGACACAGCGGTCTTGGAGTCAGCCTCCAACGGTCCGACAGCAGTCCCTCAGCCTGTCCCCAAGGGCAAACCCTGCTCAATCTACGGCCGCGTCCTGCGAATTGCCCTCACAGTCCCCGAATGCAGAGCATCGCAGGCGACCGGCAAATCCAGGCTTTGGGGTTTGCAAGCGAGCAACTGTCGTCTACAGCGCGACTACGTCCCGTCTCAGCAATTGGCAGTCCTACCTGACTGTGCTGCATGTCCAGGTACTCGAGTTGACCGAAGCCATGTGGAGAGTTTTCAGGCTTGCTGGGATGTTGTGAAGAACGTTCCCAAGTGGAACGCAATTCTCACGCTCAAACCTCGGCTCTTGCGCTACATGAATCCCAGTCTAGACCCAAAGTGAAGCCATGAAGAAACTACTTTAGAGAGACAAGTGCCGACGAATCACATGGATGGACACGTGGATGGTCAAATCAATGAAGTGGGGTGCGAGAATAATGAGACCACGAGCTTAAAGACTGCCAAGAGTTCTAAGCGATAATACCAGTAAGAAGCTGAGGGCGGGTACGTTAAAGCGGAAGAGCCAGCATGACATTGTACGAACACAAGCTCAATGTCTAGAGAGCATAGAGAAGAACAATTCACCATCCAAAGCGACTAATAGGTCGCTCAAGGCAGACGTCGCAGTGTCCAGTGGACAGACCAGCAGGCAATGTATCACGTGGTGGGACCATACATCAATGGTGGCTAGGTCAGCATTTGGGAATAGACATGGGGGCGGAAAGTAGACGCGTAGGTGGGCATGAACATCGGGCAGGTCGGGGGACTTGGGGTGTTGGGTTGTCATGCCGTCGATTTGGCTGCGTTGAAGCGTCAGGCTGCGGTGGTCGTCGCGCAGAGGAGACAGTGACTGCGTTTGAAAGATGGCATATGATTATGTTGGGCTACTCCTAGAAACTGATCAAGGAAATGAATTTCTATTCATTGCGATAGATTCGTGCGACCTTCTTGCATTGTCAACGTCGTCATGTCTGATCCCAATGGGTTGAAGCTGTTTGCCATGCATGACCAGAGAGGAGTGATGATAGCCAGGATCCTGTAGACGAAGTACATTGAGAGGCCTGGAATTACAGGCGTGCTAAGGCAAACGTTGATGTACACACAGAGATATTCGATTAGGATGAACAGTGTAGAGTCATGCCGTCGTCGGATGCAGACGCAGACCTTGCCTGCTCTTCCGGCTGTTTTGGAACAATTGTCGACGCTGGCAGAAAGTGCGGGGAAAGCCAGTCAGGGTCCCGCCCTAGTAGATTGCCCGATCGGGATCTGGGATCACCGAAAGCAGCCAGCCAATCACAACTCACCATCGATCCTTCTGCGGCTCGGTTAATATAAATAGAGATTGGCTTATCCCCTTGCATACAGCGTGCAGCCATCACATAGCAGGAATTGACAGAATGGAACGATATGGTCGAAGGCCTTTCCCCAGATAGTTAGTTGCAATGCAGTAGTCTATGGACAAAGACGAAACAGCATTAGCTAGTCTCCTTATGTACATATTAGGGCTTATGGTTCAAATAAATGGTACCACCTTGAAATCCCCCCCAACCATCAAATTTGCCACCTTCGACAACGTTTATCTACATTCCCCGCTTACACTCAATCGCCTCTGCGAGGTGAGGAGAGCAACTGAGCCTGCGAAGCTGCCAAACAGAGCTCTTGACTTTGATGGCGGACGTACGAGTGCTGAAGCGTGCAAGTACTCGGGATCCAAACAGCAAAGTCACTCCGGCCAAGTCAAAGATAAAAGCTGGCAATAGCTATCTGCAGACCCCTCCTACCAGTGGCTCCAAGAAGCAAAGGGTAGGTTTCTCGAATCGAAAGAAGACCAAGAATCTGCATATCCAACTTCCTCCAGCATCTCTTGTCTTGCCGGCAGCACACCCGTCATGGGACATCGACTTTCGGTCGCCTATGGACTCACCTGGGCTAGGCATTCTATATGCTGGGGAAGCTATCGATCCAAGCCTGATCTCTAGCAGGCAGCAGGAAAAATTGGACATCAAACTCGAGGTCAAGGAGGGCAAAGCTGGTATCTCTGCCATCCCAATGCTTGTGCCAGCTCCACGGAAGCTCACTGCTGATGAGCATGGGAGTTACTTTATGCAGCTCAGGCCCACTGCAAAGTCCACATCCTTTTCCAGCACCCCTTCCCACCCATCATCTGCCGGAGGATCCAGCCCGTCCTTAAGTGTCGTCGAGGGTGTCGTCAATGGCCGCTTGTATTCATTTGCGAGAGGAGGAAAATGCTTTTCGTCTACAAGGTCTAGAGACTCTATCTCGGATGCAGAAACGGAGATTTTAGAGGATGGGCCTGACGAAGAAGATGATGCACGGACATGGCTTGCTCGAGTCATTGCAAAGCGGCAGACTAGACCACAGGCAATGGACATCTCTCCCACAACCATAACCGATCCTGCCCTTTCGCCACAAAAGAGTGTCGATGAGAGGTAGGTATTTTACCACTCAAAGCGCGCTCGTGTATGATGTATCAAAGGCGTAATGATGAATGATGCAAGACTCATTTGCAAGCCAGCTGGAGTTTGATTAGTGTATCATGTAAGATGTATAAATGATGACGTCAACGCATGAGTGGTGGTCGATATTCGCGGTTACGCAGCAGCCTGACCTTGATCCAGTCAATGGCATCTCGCACGCCGGTTCCCTGAAGCGCGCTCACCGGCAAGACCCGTGAATCCCTCGCTCCAAGCTGTACGGCCATCGAATTAAATATTTCCTTGATGTCTTCAATCTCCAATGAGTCCTCTCGGTCCTGCTTGTTGGCTAGCATGAGCACAGGCAGGCCTTCTGTTTCGTGGTGCTCCATGACGCCCGACAAGACATCGCGGCACTCCTCGATACGAGGGCGGTCTGTGGAATCCACTACAAAGACAATACCGTGCGCCGATGCAAAGTACTGGCTCCAAAGCGCCCTTAGCGCCTCCTGCCCGCCCACGTCCCAGAACTTTAGCAGGATGTGCCCGTCAAGGAGCGCATGGCCGATATTTTGTCCCACGGTCGGGACTGTCTTGTGAAGGGTCTCGCCGGACTGGCCGGCGTATAGATGGCCGATCTGGCCCAGCAGCGTAGTCTTGCCTGCATTGTCGAGGCCGAGGATGAGAAGCGAGTACTCCTCCTTGCGCGTCACGTAGAGATAGAGTCCATGGAGCAGATGGTACATTTGGCCACATTCAAAATGACCACCTCAGTCTACACAAATACTTGGCTAGACTACAACCTCTTTCCCCGCCGAGGGCGCTCTAGTACATGTATTTAACAATTTCCTTCGGACAAAAACTGCTGCGTCATCGCACCCAATTGCCGGATCGTTCGGCAAAGTCGATCCGAGAAAAATGGAAATTTCTCACCCTTCTTAAAGCCCTGCTCCCCCATCAACACCCCTGCCATTCCCAGCATTATGTCAGACTCATCGGGCACCAATGTCGACTTGGAAAAGGGGTCAAATTATTCTGCCCCCTCCTCCTCAAACGACTATGCCGCTCCCTTGAAGTCCACCACAGAGGGTTATTCAACGGGGCGTTACGATTCCAGATTGACACAGGTGAAACCCTACGAACACGACCCACGGGAGCTAGAGAGGCAGCTGACTGCAAAGTCCATCCAATCCATGACAGTTGGTCGACCGGCCATCACCACAAAGTCTAATATGAGCCATATCGGCGAGCTGCCTCCCTTTGGCGGCGGCAAGGAGTATCCGCCTAACCTCCCGAACCATGAAAACTACATTGTCGACTTTGACGGGCCTGATGACCCCATACACCCCTTCAACTGGCCAATGCGCCGGAAGGTTATCACCGGAGTAAACTTGGGATTTCTTACCCTCGTGAGCGCATGGGGTAGTGCTATTTTCTCTGCAGCCACGCAGCAGATCACCGTGGCCTTCAATGTTAGCCAGGAAGTTGCGATTCTCGGATTGACTTTGTATGTGATGGGGTTCGCAACCGGTCCACTAATGTGGGCACCGTATTCAGAATTATATGGACGGAAACAACCGTTGATTATATCCGGATTTGGTTCTGGTATCTTTCAAATTGGAGTGGCTGTTGCAAAGGATATTCAAACAGTCATGATCTGCCGCTTTTTTGCCGGAGTCTTCGCTGCGGCACCCTTGGCTGTCGTCGGCGCCGCGTTTGCAGACATGTTCAACAACCAGACCCGTGGTATTGCACTTGCTGTCTTTGCCGGTGCCGTCTTTGCAGGGCCAATGCTTGCTCCTATCGCTGGAGGTTTCATTGTTCTGAATCCAAACATGGGCTGGCGATGGACGGAGTACATTACGGCGATTATGGCGTTCATTGCTACCGGCACCGTCGCCATGTTCTACTCGGAGACATACGCGCCTGCAATTTTAGTGAACAAGGCGAAGAATCTCCGCCGTTTGACTGGGAATTGGGGAATCCACGCACGCCAAGAGGAGATTTCCGTGAGTCTTAAAGACTTGGTTGTCAAGAATTTTAGCCGACCTTTGAAGATGTTGTTTGACGAGCCAATTATATTCCTGATCACAATTTATACCGCCTTTATTTATGGTATTCTTTACCTCAATCTTACAGCGTATCCAATCATATTCCAGCAGGACCGTGGTTACAATTCCGGTGTTGGCGCTTTGCCTTTCCTGGCTATTATTATCGGAGAGGTCTGTGGCTCTATCTGTGTTATTTTGTTTGAGCCTTGGTACAATCGGCGAGTTGCTGCGAATGGCGGAAAACCAGATCCGGAGGCACGCCTTCCTCCCCTTATTATTGGTTCTATAGTGTTCCCAGCCGGATTGTTTTGGTTGGCGTGGTCTGGCAATGCAGACGTTCACTGGATCGTTCCCACGCTAGCTGGTATTTTTATTGGGTTTGGTTTGATTACAATCTTCCTGCAAGCCATCAACTACCTGGTCGATGCTTACCTTATGTTTGCGGCTTCCGCGCTTGCTGCAAACACTTTCCTGCGATCAATGTTTGGGGCAGTCTTCCCCCTCTTTGCGACACAGATGTTTAACCGCTTGGGTGTGGCTTGGGCTGGCTCACTGCTGGCATTTCTCGGTGTAGCCATGATCCCAGTTCCAATACTCTTCTATGTCTACGGAAAGAGGATCAGGAAGATGTCGAAACGTGCTCCGACCCAGTTATAAAAGTTTGGGCGATAAGCTTTCTTGGCGTGGAGCATTAGAAAAGAGTTGTGAATTATGGATTATGAAATACGGTAGAATGGTAATAGAGAATTTGCTGGTTGTTTGTTCCATTCCGTCGTGGTGAAATCTTCTACAGATAAACGCTCATCGCACTAGTAAAAATAAATCACTCGACAATGACGCCACGATCTTGGGTCCGAGAAGTGGCGACGGCTATGAGAGTTAGATATACGAATGAGTGATATACACATACTATAAATATACACACACTGACCATGGGCCTCGAATGCCCGATACGTATGAGAAGTTGTTTGGAGGTTCTGGTGTCCTTGACCATGTCACTGCAAACCTAAAGTTCTACACGACATGGGATCTTGGCGGCGCATCTGTCCTCGACCATCTCGGCCTTTCCGTATGGTCTTTCAAGACATCAAGCAACGCCACACATTCCCTTTCGCGTGGGCTTAGCAAGCGACAGATGAAGATGAGCGCCCTGACGGCCGCTTTAGGAAACGGTATGTTCATCGCGACCGGCATCGTACTAGCTGAAGGCGGGCCCGGGAATCTGCTCACCTCATATGCATTCTCTGCCATGTCTGTCTTTCTGGTGCTTCTTCCGCTCTGTGAAATGGCCATTACCTTTCGTGATGCAGGAGGCATTTATCAGTATGCGCACAGATTCATCCATCCCGTCTGTGCAATGACCCTTGCCCTCACAGGCGTGGTCAGTTGGCTCTTTGCAGTGCCGCTAGCCATGACTATTGCTGTTGAAACGATGAGGTTTGTCTTCCCTGGCTCATCAGTCATTTTAATCTCAACGTGCATACTCATTGTGACTCTGCTGCAGCTCCCTGGCGTGAAGGCGTACGGAGAATTGGACTACGTGATTGGGTGGCTCAAAATCAGTGCTGTCTTTGGTGTCTTTGTGCTGGGGATTGTCATTGCAAGAGGAGGAGCGGATCCCGCGACTGGGATTGATAACCCTGTGGCATGGAAGCTGGCTTTTTGGCATTTGGAGGGAGGGCCTTTTGTCGGTGGATTTGTAGGATTCGCGTCTGCCATGAGTACGGCTATTTTCGCCTTCACGGGTACGGAACTCGTTGGACTCAAAGCAGCAGAGGCAAAGGATCCTTCAAATACAATTATTGCCTCCGCGAAGCAGTCTGTCTGGCGAGTGGTCTTCGTCTTTGCCATCCTAGTGGCCATGCCGACCTTTCTCGTATCGGCACAAGATCCTGGCCTTTTTCCCGGAGGGGCTAGCCCGTCGTGCCACGCGATGCCACCTCTAGCTCTGGCCTTTTATGTTCGCTGGCCGCAGTTTGACAAGTACCTGATGGTCGTCTTCACGGTATGTGCCATCTCGTCTGCATCCCTAGCCGTCTACTCATGCAGCCGAACCTTCCTCAAGTGGGCACAAAACTTCAATATGCAGGCATTTGCGCGAGTCGATAATATTGGGCGCCCGATATGGTGCGTTCTTCTCAGTCTCCTCTTGTTGCAGCTGTCATGGGTTAGTGTCTTGCGCGGGGGATCGAGCAATTATCTTTGGGATTGGTATGCCACAGTCGCGACCTCGCACGGCCTTTTTTGCTGGATGTCGATTGCAGTCGCGCATCTACGCTTCCGTCGTGCCTGGAAATGGCAAGACCAACGCATCAGCAGTTTGTTTTATGTAACGCCATGGCGATGGACAGGGCCTGTCGCTTCAGTTTTGATTATATGTCTTGCATGTTTTGGTTGCTGCAGCCAAACGTATGCTACCATAGCCCACAGTGCCAGCACCGGGAATGTCATGCACGCCTTGACGCCCTGGCTCTATCTGCTGGTGTGTTATTTGGTCGCAGTTGCGTGGTGGAAGTACTGTGAGTATTCTGGGAAGGAGGTTCAATACTACTCCGAGCTGAGATGGTACTACCATGCCTACGAGTTGGACATCCAACACAACCGGCAGTTTCACAGCCCACAGGAATGCAAAGATTTTAGCACTTATAGAGCCTCTCGGACGTTGTTTCAAAAATTGTTTGACTAATACATGCTGTTTCACATCCTAGAGCTTCGCCACTGGATCGTAGCCACTACGATGCTTGATGACCCCAAACGCGCCCCCTTTCCTCCCAAACATATCGCGAAGATCCTCCACCAGCGTATCCGGCATCTCCCAAGCAGCAAAATGTCCTCCACGAGGATGTCGTCTTTGGAACACCGTCGGTCCTAGTGTCGCGCCCCATGAAAACGGAAGCACAGCAAGCTCCTGTGGAAAGAAGGACATGCCTAGTTTTACATTCGGCACGTAGGAAAGCACATCGTGCGCCTCATTCCTTACTTCGTAATAAATACGCAGCGAAGATGCTGGCGTGCCTTTTGAGAAGCAGTAAAGCGAGATCCAGGTCAACACCTCGTCATCAGTCCAGGGATAAGCGTCTGTCCAATCGTGCAGCTTCTCGCCAATCCACGCAAGCAACCCCACTGGGGAATCCACCAAACCGTACCCCAGCGTCTGTGGTTTTGTGGACTGCTCAAGGTTATACCCATACCCCACCTTTGTAAACCACTTTGTGCGCTCAAATCCTTTCTTCTCTGTCTGGGAGTATGGAAGCATGCTCTTCATCCACAAGTAGGGATGTGAGAGGAATGTTGGTGGCTGGGCGCGGATCATGTTAATATGGCTTGCCTTGCAATGCAGCGGATATCGCTGTCCAATATGTCGCGTGACAAGAAACCCCCAGTCGCCACCTTGCGTGACGTATTCCTCATAACCTAGCGCCAGCATGACTTTGTGACACGCTTCCGCATACTGCGCTCCGCCAAACCCTCTCTTCTTTGGGGCCTCCGAGAATGCAAAGCCGGGGAGGCTGGGAGCGACGACGTGGAAGGCGGGTGCAGCAGATGAGGTGGGGTTCACTAGCTGTGGCAGGATCTTGCTCACCTCAATGAAGCTCCCCGGCCATCCATGCACGAAGAGAAGCGGGATGGCGCCTTGTACTTTTGATCGCTGGTGCACAAAGTGCATCTCTAGACGCCCGAACCCTTCCACTTCAATAGGTGATATGAATTGTGGCAGGAGATTAAGCTGGGCTTCAGCTCGGCGCCAGTCAAACTCGTTCTTCCAATACGTCACCAGCCGCTTGACGTCAGCCAGAGGCATTCCATAATCCCAATTCGCGTTCTCCAGCTCATTCGGGAAGACTGCAAGTTCAAGCTTTCCTTTCAACAGGTCGATTTGCTCTTGGGCGATTTCCACTCGAAATGGTTGCACCGACATGGATCTCCAACTTTGGTGGGGAGGTTCACGATGATCCAATCATCCTGTTTAATCCATCACTCACCCCACTCCAACACCAAAGACCGTAAGAATGGAACGAATGAGGCAAAAGAAAGAAGGCCGAAGTGTCTCACGGTTTAGCAGGTTCGCGAACGTTGAATAGACAACGCTTGTCTTCTAGCTCGCAGTTGTCGACTATGAGCGAAGAGGACCCTCGCTTTTGTAGATCTTCACTTGGATTCTTTACGGATTCGAGATGGACAAACTTGTTTCGTGGCGGCTCACTTCCCAATTGTAGATAATTCCTCAAGCTCTTTACACTTGGGTTGAAAGTGTGGTGCGAAGGGATATGTCGATGTCGGAGCTGTGTGCGCAGAACCTGATAGATATATCGAGGGCGTTTGAGATGAGTCAGTGGAGCAAATTTTTCCAGGGGGTACCCATTATCCTGTCCAATATCAATTCATGTATAATGATCTTGCCGGTTTTAGAACGTACACCGCCTTCAATTGGTCTGGAAATGAAACATCACGGAACATATGCGCTATAGCTTAATTGGGAAAGTTCATTCTCCCGGATAGATTGAAAATCCTCAGTATGATGGTACGCAGATGTTTAAGGACATAGAGGAGTGGGGCGATGTAGATTCTAAGTCAAATTCATACTATACAAGGTAGACCTGATGCCTGTTGCACCTATTTGGGGATTTGTGCCTCATTGTCGAATTCCAAAAGCCAGGGGGACCTTTCAAAGAGTCACAAAGCGGTATTTTACTTGCTTTCTGGCACCCTTAGTAGGGGGTTTCCAATAGTTGTGCTGACGACCGACTCGGTGATCGCTGGAATCTCTAAGAACAAATCGACCACAAGATCACGTGACTGTTGCATCTGAAATTCAGAAACATCAATAGGTCTCCTGGAGGAGGTACTAGGAGATCATGCCTTCAATCCGAGTAGCCTCGCCTTCAGAAGACGAGGAGATCAGCAGGATGTTATTTCATGCTTTTCGAGAGACGTGGAGTCACAATTGGTTTCAGGGCCTTTCGGCCCTTTTAGAACCTTTGCCTTCGTTGCCGTCAACGCCACAGCCGCCACAAGCTTCGCGAATCCTATTTTATTCTGCATTACTGAGCCTTACAAGAATAGTTGGAGGCGAGGTTTGGGTGGCAACTCAACAGACAGATGAAAAGGAAGTTATTTTCTCGGCAATGGCTTGGCTGCCTCCATATAAGAGGGTCACCCCGCGTAATCCGTGGGCTCTATACCAATCAGGCTATCTTCGATTAATATATCTTTGGGGCTGGGGAGGAATTTGCCGTGTTCTATTTGCATATGACTCAAAGATGAACCACCTGTACTACAAAACACTCGCCCAGTGGAACATTCAATCAAAGTCTTGTGCCAAAGTTCAGATTATTGGTACCGACCCCAAGCACGCAGGTCATGGCTATGGGTCTGCATTGCTGAAGCATAAGTTAGATAAAATGGACCAAGATTCGTCGTCCGTTCCAATTATCGTGGATACAGCAACTCCGTACGCGCGTAAAATGTACGCAAGAGCTGGATTTCGCGATTTGGGTGATCTTCCGCTTGGCTTTGGTGATTTTGATGCATTCGGGCTCACTACAACATCTGCAGTCAAGGCGACCAACGTTGACTTGTGTTTGTGGAAAATGTGGGCGATGCTTAGACCGGCAAAGACCGAGCACTGAAGACTGTGCGCCAAAAGCCCGACTGTTTGCCAGGATTCGGACTCAAAGCAAATAACAGATTCGATACAAGGTCTGAGAGGAGACTGGAAAATAACGTCGTGGCGGCTTCGCTAAGTGGTCACGAAGCGCTGTGATCATGATCTTAACGAGCAAGTCACATGTGGACGTTCCGCGCTAGACCCCCCAACTCCAGACTCGGCTCCATCGCCGCTACTCATCGCTACAGCATGCTTGTCAGGAAACAAATAGAAATGTCACAGGACGCCGGGAGCAATCCGTCAACGCCGGTAGTTGGGGTTCACTTTATGCATGCCAAAGAGCAGCATTGACAATGACGCTGAAAGACCTATATGCGAACGCATTAGACCAGAGAAGCCTGATGAATTGAGCCCTCAGACATATCAAGGATCTTCAAGCGATGACTCCTGCATTGAGGAAGCAATCAATGATAGTGAATTGTGGGCAAGTGAATTCCATTTATATTGCGGGGATGCAAGGATTTGAGAGCGCAGTTCCAGAGGAGAAATACAACGTCACGTAAATAAATTACATGCACCCATACACTACGATTCTCCCTTGACTTCGATGATCGGATCAAATTACTAATAGAGGATCGCATTGGGACTAGACCAAAGATGCGAAAGTAGATTACATGCATCCATATACTATTTTCTGCTCCCATGACCAGCCCTCTGGGCTCTCGCCACAGCGTCGAAGTGACTGTTTTAGAAGATCCCCTCCACCTTGGACCAATCCTTTCGCTCGCGGGCCTTCCAATACTCGCCCGTGGACTTCCAGTACTCCTCGCCAGTGACAGGATGCTTTGCGCGAACAAACCATCGCGGCTTCCATACCTCGCCGTCAATCTCTCGTTGCTTTCGCTTCGACCGCTGCTTCTCCTCCACGCGATTCTTCTCTGAGGCTGCCAAATCATACCTGGCATCTTCCATGGCCCTTTGATCTGGGCGCAGACGAGTATCGGTTGGCGGCAGGTATGGCTGTAATTTCTCTGGAACAGCGTTCAGAGTAGTCGCAAAGGGAGTGAGATTAAATGGTGCAGCAGGTCGGTCGTTTGTTTGCCAGACCAGCAGTGCATGTTTGGTATCTCCAACATCCGCTGCCTTGCCACCCGAAGCTCGCCGGGCATATATCTTGTCGTTCCAGTGTCCACCTAGTATCCATTTGACAGTTCCCTCCTTATCTTTTACGGATCCGTTTACTTCAAAAGCACTTGATCCACGCCATCCGCGTTGCTTAAATGTCAGTGTACAGATATCACCAGTCAAGTGATTTTCAACCTTCATCTCCCCATAATTATCGACGGTGGGAGAGCCGGTGATGATGCCTACAACTGATGTATTCACCTTCTTCCAAGTATACAGCTCCTCCTTGTCTTCGTTTGGCCGTAGTGTCATATACCAAGGGGTCGGAAATTGAAATTCAAAGGACTTTCCATAAAACTTTGACTTGACGGCTGACTCACCACAAAATGTCCATCGCGGAGATTCCGCCCAAACTGCCGATACCGGGGGATGATGCGACACTTGCTCATCCAGAAATCGATAGCCCTTATCAGGTCGGCAGTACTCAAACGTCTCGCCCAAAAGCGGGTTGAAGGGTTTTGCAACCCGTAGCGTTGTCGAAGAATACTCACTAGCGGCGAAGGCTGCGACGTAGAGCATTCGCTCAGTAGAGTCCGCCCGGTGCGAAGCGATATCTAGCAGCTCGGAATACTCCATATCTTCAGCGGCTCTTTGCAGGAGAGACGTTGGTTCATTGAATGAAACAGGTAAAGTCATTTTTGTCATGTCCTTTCCAATCATGCTCTTTAGAATGCTCCATAAACCGACCTTTGGCCGGTCATCTACAACAGAGAGTGTCGTCCGCAAAGGGTCTTCGTAACCCACGAAAGATGAAGCGATTGGGTTATCCTTGTCCGTAGCAGGGCTTTTCTTGATCGATTCACTGACTGGAACAGTGCGCATATCTTTAACCTGTACTTCGCCAGCGTCAACTGCGTCAAAGAATTCTTCATCTGAACCATCATCCGTGTAAACACTACGATTTCTCTGCAGTGATGGCGTCTGCACCAAAGCAGGTGTCGTTTTGGAGCTTCTTATAATCCGGCGGGCTTCCTTTCTGTCTTGCTCAGCTGAGCGGACTATTTCTTCCATATTGTCTTGCTCTTCTGCAACTTTTTGCATGTTGTCTTCCCACATACGTCTCACCTCTAGCTCTCGATCGATGCGAGCAAGAAAGAAAACCTCCCTATCCCCTGACATTTTTATCAGCTCAGAAACAGTCTTTTTAACTTCGTGGAGGGCACCAATAAGCTCGGGATTTGAGGAATAGCTGTTCATTAATCTTTCCAATACGTCGACCTGGAGAGCAACACTATGCGTCGTGAGCTGGTACTTCTCATGGTGAGGCTCTTCGGAACCTTCAGTCATTTCTTCGTCATCTTCAAAAGACGCCACGGAGTCCACACGTTTCAGGCTTACAGTGGCACTGCCGTCCTCCTCAGTATCTTTTCTCCGTCTCGCTTCAGTCTTGGCAGCCTCAATCGCATTAGTAATCGCCCAAACCCATCGTCGGCCCTCTACTTGGTGATTGGCTCTGAAATGAAATCCAGAGCTACCCTTGCCGAGAACTTTAAATTCGAATCGGTCTTTGTCATGTTTATGTTGCACCTTATCAATTGATGCAACTTTCATATTGATACTTCCGCGACATGCGCGACCCACGTCATCTTGGTTCTTGTAATAGCCCAAGACACCATTTTCAAGCTGTACCCAGCGCAACTTCCAGCCACCGCTGTAATTCGTCCATTTTTTGAGATATCCAGAAATGCGAGTCGAAGCAAGGTTACCTCCTTTTATCCCCTCTACGGAACCCTTCTTTATAATATCCTGGAAGGATGCAGGAGCAAGATCCATTGGGGATTTTCCTTGACGATCTCTGACAAAAATATCAGCTCCGTTAGTGACGAGAACTCTGGCCAGCTCTTTATTACCGAATTTTATGGCAAGGTGGAGAGGTAGAGGTTGATCGAGCTCGATGGAGGATTTTGCCCTCGGAGTCGCTAAGAGTGAGGCCAACTCCGAGCTTTTCTGTGACATCAATAGATCCGTGTATTCCAAATTCACTTTCTCCACATAGACTGCTCTATATCTCTGCAGCTCCGCCGAGACTTCGGGTGATCTCGACAAGTCGAGCGCCACTTCATTCGCCTTATTTCGCAGAGAATCATCAATGTCTCGCTCCATCAGTAACCTTATCAACACAAGACGCCCATTTTGGGCGGCCACATGTAGGCACGAGTTCCCTGTACTGTCCTGAGTATTCACATCCATCTCCGACAAGAGGAATTGAGTGGTCGGGATCTCGGCAACCTGGCACGCGAGCATCAGAGTCGCGGGAGTCAAGTGTGACTGGAGGAAGTGCTTGTCTCCAGACCTCAGCGCATTTAAGAGGTGCAGGGATTCCAACGAGGCTTGCATCCGTACATCGCTCGAGCGAGGAGGTAGGGAGGCGGCCATGTTGGCGGTGCTGTGGGGCTAGCTTGAGGAAATGACGTAGCAACGCCGCATCCAAACAACATTACGCCACGCTGCCACTCAGAATCTTCATGAACTGGCATTGATCTTGCTGACGCCGTGCTTTGTCTGCAGCTGACGTGCGCAAACGGACTTTGCTCTATGCGAACTTGGACGATAGCTCGGAGGGGAGAATCATACATACGAGAAGAAAGAGTGATTCTGAATAGAAGAGTAAAATATTAAAGCTATGTGATATGAGTAGCTTACACAAGCACGTAGACTATAGCGCCAATGACCATTTCGTACACAGGAACTCTGAGTGAATCTGCAAAGGCTTTGCTTGAAGATGGAGTTCCCCCAGCTGCAATGACTGAAGATGAAGATGCGGCTGCAGAGACAGAGCTCGCAGCTGCAGAAGCCGAGGACATTTGCATGCCTCCGCTTGCCTTTGCCGCAACTGACATCTCTGTACTTGAGACGCTTGGAGCCAATGAAGCGAATGGTGCCACAGAGACTTTCGAAGCACCTGTGAGAGCTGGTGCTCGGGAAACGGCGGACACGTTTGGTGTAGTTTCAGCAAGAGTTGCGTTGGGGTTCAAGACCGAGTCAATAATGTGTATAACACCGTTTTCGACCAAGATATTCGGAACCAAGACTTCTGCAGTGTTGACAAAAAATACACCGTTATTTTCCACAACTCTCACCAGACCGCCACTCATAGACGTCAAGACTTGTCCGTTTGACAAATCTGTAGTGTATTCGATTCCTTTGATCATATGATATTGCAGTAAGGAGCTGATTGTCATATTTGAAGCACTTGTGAATAACGAGCCCACTTGGGAGAATGCCACGTTGCTTGGCACAAAGTATGTGAGACTGGGTGTCATCATGATAGTCTCGGTAAGGTTGGTGGCATTTAAGGCGCCGGCAAAGGACGACGCACCCACGGTAGCAGCTGTCAAAGTAATATTGGTTGGAAGCGTCAAGACGGTGTCAATAACGTGAATCACTCCATGGTCAAAGGCGTGACCGGCGCTCGTGACGGACGTATTTTGAGCAAGACCCGACATGACGAAAATGGAAGGACCCTCGTGCATGAGCACCACGGTCTGGTTTCCATTGACCATAGGGTCTATCAATGCGGTCGTTGCAACCGTGGTGACATTGTTTCCTCCCAGATTTGCAGCCGTATACATACCCCCGAGAATGTGGTAGCTGAGCAGGTTGGTGAGGGCAGAGGTGTTGCTTGGAGACACCATTCCCGTTTTAAAATACGCAGTCATGGCAGCATTGGAGGGTACCAGGAGTGTCTTCTCACGACTCTCCGACAACAAGTTGCTTAATGCTGGGATGAGAGATGTGAAGGCTGTAAAATTGCTGAGATTCGGCATGGACAGAAGCACTGCCTCGACCGTGTTTGTATTTAGCGTGTTATTCACCGCGGGCATGTTGGAAGCGGTGGCTGATGCCGACATCATCGAACCACTGGCCGACGAAACCATGCCGCTCATGCTGGCCATGCTGCTCACGCTGCTCTGTGCCGCTGCGGCTATGATGAGACTGAGGATGCTGAGCCTCATGATGTACTTCTTGACTTTCCGAGCTGGGATTGAGCAGGTGAGTTGCGGTGGGGGTGTGGTGGGTGGGGCGTGAGAAAGAGAGGGGGAAGAAAAGCTTTTGCCCTAAACGACGGGACCAAGTGGGGAAGGATATTTTGGTGGAGAAGAGGCCACAACAAACGCCTTCCGGCCAATCAGAGTCAGCGGCGGAGGCGACGCAACCCATTTGTCACATACCAGGCATCGATGATGGGGACTTTGTCCGACGCTTGTCCACATTCCAGTCATCCAGCGATCCAGAATGGGCTGGTAGCGAAAGTGGCTACCCTGCCTCGCTTGGCGCATGCACGTCACCCACCTACCCGGCCGGATAAGTAGGATTAATTTAGGGAGCAGCCCAACTCTAAAACCTAATAAAAGGCAACACGGCAAGGTGGGATGATGAGATAGATCTTCTGGGAATGACGCTACCTGACACAGACAGGAATAAAATAGTTGAGCAATCAATGCCTGTGGGAAGAGCAAAGAAAAGCGCAACCTTGAATTGATGGATGATTTAAAGTACTACCAGAAATGCTATGCAAACTGAACCTAAGACACAACCGTCCTTCGTAACTTTTCCCAAGCATTTGACAATGGTTTGGATTTCCTTTGATTTGGCGGATGCTGGGTACCTTCCTTGATGGAAGGGTGCAGAGTTTCAATACTCACATTATTGGGATCTGGTTTGCAGAGCCCGAGTATTCCTTCCAAGGCTTCCCCAACCGCGTCTATATCGCTAAGAAGACTGACATGTTCCCTATGCGAAAGCACCCGCTTCACTGGCTTGAATCCGTGAGGAAGTTGCGCAAACACTGCAAGAACAACTCCATCACCGTGTCCAAGTACTAGGTCGTTCAGTCGTCCTTGCTTGACACCGTCTACACCGTTCACCCACGCCCCTCTTACAGTGCGGATGTCTTTATTGTAAATGACCGCCATAGGTGGGTAAGACTTGTCCTCTTCGTAGTTGAGCTCTTCGAGGAACTTTTTCGTGCGCTTCAACGTCCGTCCCAAGTATTCCTTGATGGTCTCGTGGGCAACATACGTCACTTTCCCACGCTTACGTCCAGGGGGGTCCATTTTGGGGAGAGCTCCAAAATCCTTCTGGTCGACAATATGTGCGTGCGGATCCAGCACTGGAGATAAGTGATATTTGTACCACTCTTCCGGATCAAAGAAATCGATCTTTAGCTGATCACCACTCTTTCTATCATTGTAGCACAAGCCATCCTGCGGCAGAAATGCAAAAGACGAGCGCATGGAAAAAGTGGCCATCGGGGTAAGGACCTCCTTTGAGAACAAGACTTCGTCCCCATTCTTAAACGGGCCGAGGATATTGGGACACGATCCAAAGGGCGACCCCGCATAAATTACCCCCCAAGCTATTGTTGGTTGTCTGCAGATGGCATGGTGAGCAATGAGCCCACCCATGGAATGAGCAATGACGAGAGGCTTTGACTCTAACTTCGCGATGAAATCACTAAGTTGCTGCGACAAGACGTCAAGGGACAGCCTCCAGTCATAGGCAAAAGTGTGAAGGCGGACATTCGGGTTTCGGCCGATTCTCTTCTGCAGCCGATGAGCGACGTCAACCGGGCCAACTCGATCAATCATACCATCTGCATATATCTGTTGGGTTGCCTTTGCCTCATCCTCATCGTTCAATCCAAGTTCGAGGTTCACGCTTCTGAGGCCGAGTCCAACGCGTATGGGAAACCAAACTCGTCGTCCGGTTTGGGAGTCCCGTAAAATGCTTCCACGGTATCCCCCAAGAATTACGACATCTCCGCGGAGAGTCTCAAACGGATCTTGGTACTTGTGGCCGAAAGATAGAGAATGTAGTGGGCCTACTATGGAGCCTCGAATTGCAGCAACGTGTCCATTGTACTGTGAATTCTTGGTAGCGAACTCATTCGCAGCTTCAGAAACCGTCATGTGCAGTGTATCCATGAGCACCTCTGGGTCCACGGAAGTTTTTGCCTTCCGCTTTGTAGCATTCGGGAAGAATCGCGGAAAGCGAAAGGGGAAGGTGAAGGCAAAGGTCTGTGTATCGTTGCGGGTGCTCCCACTTTCCTGCGGCGTTGCCTGTTGCGCATTGGAGACATCCGTTTCGGATGAAGAGTCGCTGTCTTGACTGCTATTTATAGATGTGCGTGAAGTGGATTGGCTAGGCGCCTCATCCTTCAACGGCTGCCGGGTCATAAATGGTTGGGCAAATTCGAACGGAGATGCTGTTCCCGGCGAATTACTTCCGGACCAATCAGAATTGTGCTCGGAGTCAGCCGACCTTACTCTCGGATCTGAAGGAAGGAGGTGACGGCGTAGATTATGCAAGAACCTCAATTGCTAGATGCAAGAGCCTACGCGTGTACGCTTGCTCAAGCATGAGGACTGCAAGCGCACGGCAGTCCAACTCTCAAAAGTTTCCAAGCAACGATCCATGGATGCTGATATTGGAATCCGAATACCCATCTTGTGCCATCACTGCTTACGGCTCCCCATGGAAAGAGCCTGAGTGAAGAAGCGAAACCACCAGAACTGACATCGGATATCCTGGCTATTGCTAGCTTCATCGTGAGAATTCAGTTCTTTTTTTACAAAGACAAAGAAAGAGTGGAAAATAACCAATCGCGCAGAGGGCAGACGGAAGACTTGTTTTGTAGGGGTGTTTTTAGAAATAACAAAACAGAGAAATTTGAATTACATTCAAGCGTTCGTGGTGGTGGTTGGCTATTGTCGAGTACAGGCCCCCCCCAAATCCCGCCACTGCCAGCCACACTTCCAGTATGTCCACATTTAAAAATGGATGGCATCCAAGCGGTGGTGCACATGGGCTGGGGGGAGCAGCAAAGTCTGCAGGCGCCTCCGCTTCATCTGCCGCTAAATCATTCACTCCGCCCTCTTTTATAGGAACGAGACTAAAGAAATATGGCATTGGCACTCAAGAGGATGAACAACCAGAAAATACAGTTTCTGCAAGACCTCTCAAGCAACTGAAAGATCCTGCATCCTTTCCACCGCCTCCAAAACACAAGGACTGGTATCCAGATAGCAAGGATGCGACACTGGAATCTACGTCGCCTGCGGTTGAAACTCCTCCACGGCCCACCCCATCCGTTCCCCAGAGAAGTAAGCCACAAGTTCTTTCAAAACCGGCAACACCTGCCCGACAATCAGCAGTACCAGCACAAATGGTGCAACCGGTCAACAATGTGGCATCAAATGGGCCTGCTTCTATCTCTGCATTTCATACCGTTCACGACTTACAAGCGGCAATAAGCTCTTCCGCATTAATGTGTGTATGTTTCACAGAACTCGAAAATGCCAGGTATAAGACTCTGGCGCCGCATCTAGAGAACATGTGCATGTCTCACCCAGACACAGACTTTGCAGTTGCTGACGTTGTGAGGGATCCTTCCTTCAAAACAAAATATACAATAGTTCAGATGTAGGGTCATTTGTATTCAAACTAACTCCAGACCGACTCTGCTGTTTTTTAAAGATGGGCAGCTCTTTGATCGAGTCAAAGGAGCCAGTAGACCATTAGTGGAGCAGAAAATACAGAATATGGAAGGTGAAGACGGTGTCGTATCTCCACCTTCTTCACAGAAGCTAAATCAACCCCCA
>JAABUO010001124.1_pt1 | contig 37488 bp, 53 predicted proteins | sample 5559291 | NCBI WGS metagenome assembly JAABUO01 (sample SAMN10711878, study PRJNA513372) | rock metagenome | isolation source: Antarctica rocks | place: Antarctica: Victoria Land, Finger Mt sud
TCATGTGGTCGAAGTATAGTTCTCTCGCTTCTCATTGCTCACGTTGTGGAGCACTTTACAACGGCAAGCAGCCATTGCTCCGCAGTTTGCACTGCCTGGGCGCAAAGAACACCTTCTCCCGTCAGCCCGGCGTGCAACAAAATCTCGTTCATACTCAGCCTTGAGCAATATGCCACGCTCTGTCCCCGACGCATCATCAAATGCGGCTTCCGCGGCTTTGCGAGCATTACCAGTCGCTACCGTAACAGAAATTTTCGCAGGAAGCGACCTGTCAAACGATACTCAACTGCACGCGTACCTTGCCTCCCAGTTATTCGAATTCGGTGCTGATACTACCAAGGGCCCAGACAAAAGTCAAGACACTCAACAGAGTCATAACAGCTTGAGCTGGCCGCCTGTTCCCTTCCTCCCGGCTACCTACCGAAGCGAGGCGCTCTCTTTGTTTGGAGATCAAGCTGCTGTAGAATACGAGGCTACACTTTCCCCATTTAGTTTGTGTGATGGCGAGCTTCCTGTCAGCACTCTTACAGCAAGCAGCGAGTCTCAGCTAGTAAAAGGTACTGCCTCCCCATCAAGCCAGGATGCAGCTGTCAGACAGCAGACAGGCAAGAAGCGAAAGGTCAATAAAACGTTGGCGCCTCAGGTACACACTCACTGCAGACCGACTTACCCAGCGCAGCTCTGAAGCTGTAAACCTTCAGCTGTCACAGTCAGATGCTTGATGGCAAACATGCACGTCCATGCAGAGTTGCATCGAAAGTGGTAGCCAGCTTGCAGCATGCTTCCATATATTTTGATAATAAACAAAGATCACACTGAGACTCTACCCATGCTGCTGCAGACAAGCTCAGCAGCACTTGCAGATGAGTTGGCCAAAACAGTTGCTGAGCTGGACCGGCTGAAAGAGCAGCAGAGCACATTGGAAAACAAGAATGCATTGCTAGAGAAATGCTTACACCTGAATCTTGGTCAAAGGACGCATCAAGCAATGTCAGAGGTGTGTGCAGAGCAAAGGGTGTCATAGCACATGTGAAGAATTGCTTGCTTGCATGAGCATTTGCTATTTCGGTCTTCTGATGCATCTGTTGATGCATTTGGTTATGCACTCTTGTATGCCCTTGCTTGTTGGCCCACTATCGGTCCAGCACCTTTCATGCTCTTGTTCAGCAGCTGAGCAGCATCAAATTTACACTTGTTTATTACATATACAATAGCTCTTGCGCATGTTCAGCAGACATACAATAATAAATCAGTGCATTGTGTCACAGGATGCTTCAGCCAAATCTGTGAGGCACTACATCTCACAAGAGATCAAAGACTCAGAACATGGACCTTTATTGGTATCATCAGTGCGAGGTCAAGCCAACAGCATCACTGTTCATGAAATAGCTAAGATGGGAGTCCCAGAGTTTGCTAGTTTGTGGAAGGTGAGATGGCTGAAGTGCAGTCAAAGGCTGCTTGTCTGCACCTGCACTTGAGCTTGTCACATGCCCACTCCAATCGGTATCTCTGCCTGTTGATGGCATCCTTAGCACTTTGACATATTAGTATGTAAATGTACAGCAACAGCAGGGATGCAAATGCTGATCACCAAAGGCATGACATGCTCAGTGCTTACAACTAGAGATGCATGATCTATTTGCTAAAGCTTACTCAGGTACACTTTACCTGCACTTGCTAAACACCAAACAAGCTTACGGCGCTATGGCCCATGCTTTGCTGCAAACGGCAGCACATGCACTGCTATTTGCATGCCAGTTGCCGCTCATGCATGCTCGTGTATGCACCTCTACATTTGTTTTCTGTGTTAGTCATGAACCCACAGTCTGGACTCTGGAGGGCAACTGAAGTGCGCATATGACTGCATAACTCTCATGGCAGCAGGATGCTTTGATGACTGGCATACATTGCATGCTTCAGGACTACATTCAGAGCATTGGATCCTGCCTGCTACAAATTGGAGAGGCGACGGAAGGTCCCCTAGTGGATGTGATGCACAAGCTAACAGATGAGAGCAGTCAGCTATTGGGGTGCATCAAGCTGCTGAATCTAAAGGTGCATGAGGCTATGCTGCATGGCGAGCTGGATCCCATTCTGGCCAAGACACAGTCCATGGCACACTACTATGCTTCCTCAGTGGTGGGTTTGCTTGCCACTTCTCTCCCCAATCTTTCTCACCCTCCGCTTCCTTGCTTTTGTCTCTTTTTGTTCTGCATCACTGCCTGCACTTGCTGCTTTGTGACTGCTGCAACAGATCCTGCTCTGATCTGGGCACACTTGTAAGCTTCTTCCATGATAGGGCACAACGTGTTGTTCGCAGGTGTTCTTGCTTTCTTCCCACATCTCCTCAAGGGACTTCATGTGTTTGTGGCATTGCGTCTCTGACATACTGCACAGCCGTAGTGCAGCAGAGCTTTAGTACACCAGTTACATGCAAAAGCAGTGCTGTGATATGCCTGATCAATCATTGCACCTGCAGCAGCGGCAGCAGCCATTGCAGCACACAAAATTTGCTCAGGCCTTGAGTTTACAGTGCACTCAGTGTTCACACCTCAATGCCAAGCTTGGCTTCCAATTTCTGCTTTATGTACAAACTGTGAAAACACACTTGCTGTTTTGCCTGTAGGCTCTGCTGCAGCTATCAGATGAGCAACTGGATGACCTGGAGCACCTTAGGCGCATCTACATCACCAGGCGCGCTGTGTTGGCCCGGGAACGGGAAGCTCTTGTTGCGCAGGCTGCAAGGTGCATCAGCAGTGGCCAGGACCAAGTCCCTCTGCCTGGCACCACAAAGGTCTGCTCATCTCCTCCATGCTGCACTTCCTCTTGTTTTTGTCTTTTGCATGCTTCTCATCAATCATGCCAACAGGCATCTGCGGTACTCAGGACCAAGGTCCTTTGCCTGGCAGTTTCAACATCACTAATTTACGCTTCTTGCCTTTGCATTCCTTCTCCGTCCTCCTCCCCAGCCCCTTGCTCTTCCCCCCTCCCTCCACTTCCCCTTTCTCTTTCCCTTGACTCTTCCTTGTTCCCTTTTCCTCTGTGTGTGGTGTTCTTCTGGTTGCATTGTTGTGTGATTACCAGGGTCCATTGTGTCAGCGTTGCACAATGTGAACAGCATGGCTGTGGCTTTTTGAGCAACCCCAAATCTGTCTCTGAAGCAGATTTGACAGCATCGTGCCGCGACATGTAACGCCACGTGTGACTTTTTTTTCCTTGATGGCACCTCGTGCACTTAACAATAATAACAATAATTAAAACGCTTTCCAGCTCATGGTGAGCTAGGTACGTGCAGGACACGTCTTGTCTCTCCAGAGCAGCCTGTCCTGTGCATCCCTGTAAGGCCTATTGATACGACAGTTTGACAATCACATAATGCAACATCATTGAAACTAGACCTAGGGCGGCCAGGTGGGCGAAGCCCCTTGACTTCACCAAACAAAAGCTTCTTAGGCAATCTATCGTTAGGCATCCTGGAAACATGAACTAGCCACCTGAGTCTTTTGCCTTGCAGCTGAGACTCCACAGATAGGGTGTTGCACCTATTCAGTATGACAACATTTGGCACATGATCGCATGGCGCATCTGTGGCATATCCTCGTGCACTTGTTGATGTCAAAAGGGTATGTTCCGCAGGATCTGTTTTATTCGAGAACGCGGTGTGCAGGTGTCTCTTCTAGCGGCGCAGCTACAGCAGAATGCCCAGGAAGATTACAGAGTGTATCACAGGATAGCGGCAGCCTCAAGGCTAGGGGTAAGACCATCCACGCAACACCAGACGTCAGACTGTTGGTCATTAACCATCAGTCCTCAGTCATCTGTCCACCTTAGATTGTCTGTCCCCAGTTGCTCAGTCAGTCATGGTCATTCATGCGTCATCAGGCATGGCTCGTCACTCATCAGGCATAAAGACAAAGAGCATGGATTGTCAGTCAGATCAAGTGTTGTGGATGCATGTGCACACCACACATCATCAAATAACAGCACCCTGTACAGCATAGTGAACAACTGTGGCCATATATGCATTGTGCAGTGCTGATGGTTTCCCAAGCGCTAATTTTGGGGCTGATTTGTGCAACACAATTGGTGCAGGTTCTGACAACAAGACAGTGGGCAGCAATGATAGTCCATGCCTACCCTTACCTGGTGACTGTAGAAGACTCTTTGGAAGCGTGTGCCAGCCACAAAGGCAGGCAACCCAAATCGGCCATCCTGAAGGCAGCCCAGACAGACAACATGGAGTCTGATTGGCTAGCGCTGCAGGAGTACATCGAGTTGATCAGTCAAGAGAACCCACATGATTATCTGCCCCTGTCCAAATGCTCTGCCTTCAAATCTAAGGTGAAGTCACAGGATGGCCCGAAGACTTTGATGCCTTTCGGAACAGAGGCAGCCATTAACTTGCATTACCATTTGTAGTATTTGGTGTCACAGAGTGTGCTTTCTCCCCTTTGAGATGAAGTCTCAGCACTCTGTGAGTCTAGCCAACAGTTTGAACGCTAGCCTGCAGTCAGGGCAACGCATACATTCTGGCACAATCAGTCCTGGGATTTGCCTTTGCAAAGCTACTTCCTGGACTCGGAGGTTTTACCTGGTCTAGAGTCTGTAGGTTTTCTGTTGTTGTATTCATGCTGATGCGTCAGCCTGCATTGACAGCTTTGTTCCATCCGGATGCAAATTATGCTCTCTGTGTTTGTGATCTGCTCAGTGCACTGAGCCTTCTTATGTAGTTCTCTAGCGTCGTGGTGGTGCATTCCTGGGATCGGTGCATACACTCCTGGGATAGATACATACATTCCTGGGATAGGTATATACGTTTCTGGGATAGACACATACATTTTTGGGATAGGTACATACACTGGATGTTGACAGCATTACAGGACTGGACAGGGCATTACCTCTCAGGCGGCTATTTGGCTTGTTTGTTATTGCTGAGGCTGTTAGTAGTTTAGGATGGCACGGTACCAGTGTTAATATTGGATTACTGAGTGATCAGCAGCTAATTAGTCAGTAATCAAATATTCACAACCATTCTACAGGTGACTGCTATGGGTGCTAAACATGTTGAGCATATGCAGCACCATTGGTCTGTGGGGTAGTGGCGACAGCGCTCAGGACTGTCAGACAAGACTCTTGAATGTATATCAACCAACATTTTTGTAAATTACGTGAACACACCTCAAGCTGAAGCAACAGATGGAACAGGCCCTGTGGTCCTGAGGAGCGCGTGAAATTCTGAATAATGTTGGCCCTTGTCCGAAAGCAATAATACTGCTGCGCTATGTTCTTGTCTTGCTCAACCAGTACTGTGATACACAGTTACAGCTGCATGTGTGAGAGAGGTTGCGCTGCAGACAGGCTTTACACTCAAGACCAATGAAATTGAATCATGAACAGTGTTTGCACAGCGTGATATGGCAGGCCTCAGGGCACATGTGCATCTACGTCCTCACAGACCCCGCAGCGCTCGCATGTATCAACGTTGAGGCATTAGCACTGTGAGGCAGCCTTGCAGTTGTTGACAAACACGGTGAAAATAATACATTCACATCCTACACAACGTCCTGTGCACACGTGTTCAGTTGAATGGGGCATTTGCGGCATGTCAAACAAAAGCAGGTGGAACCAAGCATATGTCGAAATTCTTTTCTGACGATGTTCACCCTAGTCTAGGCTCATATGCACATGAAACCTACTTGTTGCAACGCTTCAACCTCTGCAGACAGGTGCAAAAAATAGCAGTCTTAGTGACATACCCTGTGAGATTCAACTACTGGTAGTTGTGTGGTGTGGCATGGTATAACATATTAATAACGATATACTCTAAGACAAAGCTACATCGGCAGTCAAACCAATGGCAGCATGAATACATGCTCAAGCAATAAGTTCAAAAAATGCTCAGTCAACTGGAAATTTGTAAAACTGACATGCATTCTGATAAAGTCAGACCTGTTCAGCATACTGGGTTTAAAGAAGACATGCAGGCACTGGCACATTTGACACAGTGTACACAGCAGATACTCCGGGCTGCCGCCTTAGAAGGCTCTTATTGTGATCGCTGAAAAGCTTACGCTTTTCTTACACAGCAGATACGTTTCATTTCCCTGATAGGAGGACCAGGCTGTGGGTATTGTCACAGGAGGCTCCCATGGGTGGTTGGCCACAACATGAACACTTTTCTTGTTTCTTTTAACCAGGCTTGGGCTGACCCCATTGCAAGCAGCAAGTCACAAATGGGATCAGCAATGGCGCAGATCAAAAGCCTTCATACAACAAGATTGCATGAGATCGCCAAGCTGATATCCTCTCAGACAGCAAATGCATAGGCAGCCGTTCAGATTGCTGCCTATGAAACAATTGCTGACCTGGCCTACTTTGTCACAGCCAACGCTTTGGATAGCCAATGTTTGGGTGCAGATTGTTGACAATCAGAGCCACCAGAATGATGACAACATGCCCAATGACTGTGGACAGAAGGATCTTGCAGCCATCAGTGAACCTCAGCAACAGGCTGTGCTCCAGCAGAGTGCGGATGCACCAAGTGTGCGTTACATTGTTGCCGATGGACACTGGCTGGAAAGTGCTTTCTGGAACAACAGTTGAAAGCAGCAGTGATGTTGTGATACCTACACAGACATGCAACTGTTTTGTTCAACACAGCCGTCAGACAGACGTCAGCTTGATTGTTTCTGATAGTGCGGGATGGCCTGAGCCTTGTGAGATGCCATGTGATCACAGCAAACTGTTTTGTACCAATGAAGCAGCATGCCATGGATGATGCGTGCCACAGCAACCGTAGTGAACACTATAGCTAGTGGTAATGAAGCAGGTACATGGACCAGCATGAGATCCTCAACCTGCACCAGCTTTTCAGCACATTCTATGCAGCCGCAGTCCAAGCACAATCTTGATTTGGGCTCAGAAGCAAGATACACACACCTTCTGATGTGTATGCAGAAACACTGCATGCATGCCGTCAGTCGTGACCAACCCTGTGACTTTATGGCAAAATAAAGATGCTATGGAGAACCCACAGGGAAGCCCAATATACCTCACTCTCAGGCTTCTTTTATTAATGCCAAAGGGCGTAGTATTTTCTTTACTGCTATGGAGAGCCTACCAGGAGGATATTGCAGGGAAGTGATTTCCATAGCTGCTATTGCTGTGGAGCATGAGAGGGCCATGGCTAGCCAGGCTTGGCGCCCCACCAGCACCCTCCAGAACAGCCCAACAATGCCACCCACCAGACCCCCTCCTACAATGTGAAGTCCAAAAGCTTGTGTGACAGTCCAAGTCTGTGTGCCACACAGCATGCAAGCTACCAACATTGCTGCATGTGTCTGTTCACGTCATGCACAGCTCTTTGAGCTGGTGTTATTGTGCATACAGCCAAGTCAGTGTCGCTGATCTGGACTGTGCTCCCAAGTTGAAGTTGCCTTGTACGTGTGGGAATACTTGGCATGCAGCACGACGTGCTGCCAAGCATTACAAATGTGTACATCAGCTGCAGGAATGCTACAGTGACACACACTGTTGAAACATGGGGATAGAAGCATGGGCAACCTGCTCAAGACAGCTAACAGACGCTGTCGAAAGCAATGATTTCAGCTGTTGTATGTTGTACTACTGAAAGTTATCTATGCAGTTCATAGGCTGAGACGCAGGCAGTGTTGGGAGGCCAAATACTAAAGCACAGGCTGGTCCAAAGGTGGACAGGAGCAGTGGCAGCGACCACTGGGTGTTGATCCACTGATGCATGCCGCCAATCAGGAGAAGAGATAGGAAAGATCCCAGCCAGGCAAGCACTGTCTGCAATCATAGCCTAGCTAGTAGCATTCAAGTTGAGCCATTGCACAGGATGCGCACACAAACAGAACAGCACATGGCGATCAGGACTGTGATAGAATCAGCACTTACTCGGTATATGGGAGGTGGTGGAGGATGCCTCTCACCATCTCCTTTCCACCTCAGGAAGTAGGTCTGTACTGTACCAAGCAACGCCCTATAGTCATGCATCGTCTTGGGCACTGCATGAGGTAGGCTTTACTTCTGCTGAAGCACAAGAGCTGCGTGTAGCTGTTTCGCCCAGGCATAGTAGTTCTGGTGAAAGCGGGCAACCTGCGGCTTAACGGTCTGAAACTTCCCGCATCGTCTTTCGGCCAGAGCGACCTTCCGTCCTCATTCTGCTTAAGCCAGTCGCGCTCCTAAGTTTCGTGAGGGGAAGTTGCAGGTCTACGTTGTGATTGACCTTCGACGTCGTCTGTCGGCATCTCAGAAAAGGCACACGTTGCTTTGCAGCTCAGCAGGGGTTCGTTTATGAACGCTGGGAAGTCCGGGACGCTACACTACTGACTTTGTCGACCAGACGCTGAACTTGGTTGGTGCTGCAGAGAGAAGTGCTCAGCGCACGAATGTGGTCCCTGCTGGTCTATTCGCATGTCCTGGTCAGCTTGCGGGCATACGCAACAGGTGCAGCCGGGAGAAAATGTTGAGATCAGTCCTGCAGCAAGACATGCTTTTGGTGACACGCCGGGAATTTCCAGCAAGGGTCGCGTTGACCGCATCTGCGGCTGTCGTTAGACTGGATTCGGAGCAATGCAAAATTACCTGCAGGGACTCAGCTGAGCTTCACCGCAACAATCGCGTGAGTCTCGACAGTCTGTCGCGGGCAGGCTCGAGAAAAGACATAGTCAAAGACGTCATTTGGCTGTCATGCATGTCACGGCATGTCCCTAGCTGTTTTGGGCTGCAACTAGGGGAGACTGAGTAGTCTTCTAGAGTCACCACAGTGGCAAACTGCACGCGACACGACAGAAGGCTTGCGACGCCCGCAAGTATTTGTACCGCGCGCCCCGCGCGGTCATGCCGGACTGGATTCGACTCCGAGCAGACACACCTGCAGCAGAAAAGGTGCTACACTTTAACAATGCAGGTGGGCGTCGAGATGCCCTCTCTGTGTGCACGTATGTGACAAGATAGAAAGCAGTCACATTGTGCAAAATGTTTTGCGTAAAAAATATTTTGCACAATGCTTTTTATCTACAGGCAGTGCACTGCCAACACAGCAAGTCACGAAGGCACAACATGATTACCTGGAGCTTGAAGCATCCATTGGCGGGTAAGCACACTATCCAATGCTCACTTGTCACCTTATTGTTCAGCATGCAGTCTGTTTGTGCATGGTGCTTGATTGCAACCACTCCTGCTGCACAGCATGTGACAATGCATGTTGAGTTGCAAAGCATGCATGCCTGGCCCTGTAAAAGCATCAATCTTATATCTAGTGGCATCAGAACGTATCTGTCTCAGAGGGTGGTTGCAGGTACGAAGCCCTCATCCAGGAAGCGGAAGCTATGGAGAAACCGTATACAGCGCTGGCCCAGCTGCTAAATTGCCATCCTGACGAAATTGCTATCACAACAAGCTCAACCACCTCCTGGTTTCAGGTATGGACTCTTTCCTGACTTGACACAACTGTACCTGCAGTGACTTTGTTGACAATTCATAGGCAGCTACTCAGGGTTGTTCTCACCTGACTCTGAGGGAAGACATTGGTCTAGTCGAACGACAGATTAATGTTCAAGTATTGTATACTAGAACAGCAAGCTGCCACACACAAATGCCAGCTTGCTCTTGCAGCCGGCTTTGGCATCCGTTTGGGCACAAAGCAAACTTTGAGCATGTGCAGGTTTTTGGCGGGCTGAATCTGAAAGCAGGAGACCGCATTCTGACCTCCATTTCTGAATATGGCTCCAATTTTCTGGGCTACCTCCTGGTAATTGCGTAGCCATCCTTGTTATTGCTTGGGCTGCCCTGTGTGTCTGCAGCATAGCCATCAATTTTTTGAGCTACATAGTTTTGAGATTCTAAACCCTTGCTGTTTGACTGCTGCCCATTGCCACCATCAATATCAGAGATTTCAAGTCTGCACAGCTCAGCATGACAGGTCATCGTACTTCATTACACAAGACAGCATAGCCGATGTCAATGTCACTGCGTATCAACTGCTCAGCTTGGCACCAGGTGTCATTGTACAACCGCCTGACAAGACAGTCTTATGTACATCCCTGCAAGGCGCACAGTGTGTATGCTACAGCAAAACAAGTAAGCTTGTGGGGTCTCTTGTTTTATGGCTTGTGGTAATCGTTGCAGGCAATCAAGAGGCAGCAGGTTGAGGTGGAGATTGTTCCCGAAGATGCAGAAGGTGATGTGGACATTGAAGCTCTTGAGAAGCTGGTAGCAGCTGGCACATCCAAGCCAGCCCTCATTGCTATAACCCACATACCCACCAGCTCAGGCAGGCGACACTCACTCACTCACTCACTCACTCACTCACTCACTCACTCACTCACTCACTCACTCACTCACTCACTCACTCACTCACTCACTCACTCACTCACTCACTCACTCACTCTTGAAAGTTATCTGGCCCAACCGTGACCATGTGACCAGCCTTGCCCTTCCTCATTGCGCTCCTCTGAACTTTTGCGCTCTTCATCTGGGCCGATACTGCTGGCCAGCTTGAAGATGCCAGCAAAGTAGAAGGCACAAATGAGGGAGTCTGCAGCCAAGCCTGCGGCCTGTGCTGATGGAGTGATTGACAGGGTCTCAGCCACGCCCACATAGTTGACAGCCCCTCCGATATGCCTTGCCATGAGGGCAGATGCTACCTGATCATAGGACAGGCTAGCCGTTGTCAGCACCACCCCTGTCTGTTTTCCTGCTCTGCTTCTTCTTCATTTGCCTGAAGTAATACCACCCTCCTCTTCTTCTTCCTGCTCCTGACTTCCTTTTTCCCCTCATTCCTGAGATTTCTTTTGCAACCATCTTTTGCAACCATCTTTTGATCACAATGCTGTGTGGATGCCTGCGAGGCATCTGGATGTGTTGCAGAGGCAATTGGCAGAGTCACAACCAGCAGAGACCCACAATGACAGCAGCTGTTATGTTCTAGATGTTCCAAACCTTGAGCATCGCCGTCACATGGTCAGCAATTGGATCATATTTGTATACGGTAATGACAATCTGACCTGGCTTCAGTCCAGGTGTCATCTCCACAGTCCGGGCTGCCACTGCAGCTGCACTTTCAGCTGACTCTCACAGGCTCCCCTTATCATTGCTTACCAGCGTAGAGTGTTCTGTGTTCATCTTTTCTGTTACCTTGACAACAAAATCCCGTTTTAGACTCCCGCAAACTCTGTTCCAAGCACTCACTGATGACTCACCAGAATTGCTCACCAGTGACTATTCGGCATGATTCACCAGTGATTTGTCTGAACCACTCCTGCCTAGTTGTTCCTTCTGAACTTCTTCCTTGCCTGCCAGTAACACAACGACATCACTCTCTTATTGATGTGTAGGCAGGGTGTATACCCACGCCGCGGCTGTTGGTGCCATAGCTCAGAGAGAGGGCATCCCGTACCTGCTTGATGCCACACAGTCCATTGGCCAGATGCCCATAGATGTGCAGCAGCTACAGTGTGACTACCTGACCTCCACTGGCAGGAAGTTTCTGAGAGCCCCAAGAGGCACTGGCCTTCTGTATGCATCCAGGTATTCATTCATTCCTTCATTCATTCATTCATTCGTTCATTCAGATATGTGTCTTCCCCTAGGGTTACGTACGCACAGTCAGAGTGGCTCCTGATATGGATGCTGAGTGCCAAATAAGGACCTCATGCAGGGAACCATACAGGGGGCTCCTTATTTGGCACTCAGCGCACCAACAACCCAGGTTTTTCTGCTCTTTCCTTATTCACATCAGTCACCATTCATTGCATTAGTTCATCATGGCAGGGCATTAACATAATTCACGATTCATCATGTTACTGGCACATGTGACATTTTGGAAAGTGTGATATTTAAGTGAACTCATGAACATACTGGCACAGCTGGACAATAACTCACGCTAAGATGTACCAAGTCTGATGCTGGTGCCTTGCTGTCATGCTCAGTCTTAACCAAAAGCAGAAGTTGCAACTTCTGGCTGCAACGTATGTCACTCTGCTTGCTACTATGCACATGGCTGCCTTGTACTGCAGGAGAGGAGTGTGTGTGTGTGCCATCTTCTATTAAGTGTACACGCATGATAGCCCGCCAGCTGGCATACAGCTGAGCCGCAGGATGGTTAAGATGTAGAGATATGCAATGCATCTCCTTGCTTGACTTGATGCACCTAAATACCTCAGCATTTGATGCAGACCATGCTGTTGGACAGCAGCAGCTACTGCTGAGCTGCCTCCTGTCTTGTATCAAGCTTGATGTTGCAGATCCTGGTGCCTGGAAATCGCTGCAGCTGGCCTTGTGGTTGCAGGCATGCTTGGCACTCTCTAGACTGCTGTAAAGCATTTACAGCATTGGGTTGGCCACATGCAAGAACACAAAACAACGGAACATGTATCTTTTGAAAAACCAAAAATTGCAAAATAAAGCAATTTACCAGTACAAAAACGAAACAATGTGTAATGCCATGTCATGTTGTAGCCAGATTCATCATGTGAGATGCGCTGCTGTCTGATTTGATGCAGGGCAGCAATGGCGAGAGCAGAACCAGCAATGGTGGATGTGCATGGAGCAGTCTGGACGGGCAGACATGACTACAAGCTTGTACCTTCTGCCAAGCGCTATGAGCTGTATGAGATGAGCTATGCTGCTAAGGCAAGTTATTTGACCTGTGAGAAGGAGACGCCGCGCTCAAGCACTGAATTTACCTCATGTGATTCTACGCAGTACACATGTCACGGTGGATAGTATCATTTGGTTTGGGTGTACTGCGACTAATTACTGTGGCAAACAATGGTGACTTTGGGGACACAGCACCACGGCAAGATTAAGTTGACCACTCTTGAGAATTATATCGAGAACGACTGTCCCTGAAAGGTTGTTTCTCTGCAATAGCTAAACATCTAGAGAGTACATTTTGTTGAAATGAAAAGGCAAGGCATGCTGGTCAAGTCCAAATCCTAAAGTGGCTCGAGCTGTCAAGCACCTACAGAAATGAAGAATGTGGGTGACGTAAGCTTCATGGTGTCTTGCTTTAGTAACCCTGTATACCCATATCTCTGTGCATGTGATTCTGTTCTCACGGCAAGCCACCTTTGCGTGGTTGCTGCGTGGTCGCAGCGACCTGCTCAAAAACACGTCAACCTCAACAAGGGTTGGTGTTATGTTGCAGACGGGACTGGGCGTAGCAGCAGAGTATGTGCTCGAGATAGGCATAGAAGCTATCTGGGAGAGGGTACAGCAGATTGCTGGTATGCTGAGGCAGCAACTCCATGAGCTGAAGGGGGTGACTGTGCAAGATAGAGGTCGATTGCTGTGTGGCATTGTGAGTTTCACCATGGTAAGATTACAGTCTTTGGCATGCCAACAGACAACAGTAAAGAACTTATGGCTAGCTGGGGGCCAAACCTGTTAACACACATCAATCGTACATACCACACACACTTCTAAACAGCAATGCGATGAAATGCTTGCTTCTTTGTACTGTCCCACATGTAAGTACATGCATACGTCTTGCAGAACTCTAAGAGCCGTGACTTAGTGACTGCAAATCACTGCTGCATGACAAATATGTGTAAACTAGCTGCAATGCAATAAGTCTGTCAGCAATGCACCATGATGCTGTAGTGACACATATGTATGCTTCACTGCAGGAGGGCAAAAAGCCAGAGGATGTGAAACAAGCACTTGGAGAGGAAAACATCAATGTGTCAATCTCCCCGGCAAACTCAACGCTGCTTGACTTTTCTCAACGCGATTTGACAAAGGTATTACGAGCTTCGGTGCACTACTACAACACCGAGGAGGAGGTGCACACGTTCATTGAAGCTCTGAAAAGCTTGTGACTGTTGCAGCAAGGGGTTATGACTGTAGCTGTGCAGCTATTGCCCCTTGTGTGCGCCATTTGCTGGCTGCTCAAGATATGTGTGATTCTGTAGCTGCTAACATGCAACAACAGGATTCCAAAGTTGATTTGTGCATATGATAAAGCATCTTTTGTGAACATATGTGACATGCGTGGCAAGCACACCTGCACCTACTCACTGGCCAACAGCACTTGACATTAGACAAGCAGTCAGTACACTGGTAAACTGTACCTGCATGCTCATGATCAGCTTTGCATACGGTTCTGTACATGTGCAGACTTCTAAGGTGTCGAACAAAAGTCTTTGACCCTACGCCTTTTCTCCCTGTCAACTAATCATACGACCCAATCAATCAACATTGAAATGTGATGTATTTCTTATTCTTGAGATCATCATCGCATTCAACAGATAAGGTCGGGAAGAGCCTCTTCCGAAGAGGATCCAAGCGACACACAGTTCTTGGTTGAATGTTCCATGCTGCGGTAATTCACGGAAGCAATGCACTGTAGCATTGCCTGCAAAGCTTTAACGGCCATTCCTGACAGAGCAATGCAGACATGACTCAACACCACAGCTTCCCACCCAGCTTCCTGTCATAGATCAGATTGCATCCAGAAGTGATACCCTAAAATCTTCAGACATTTGTTCCTGCCGATTGCGTGGCCACCTGCTTGCTGCAACTTACGAGCATCCAAATTGTTCAGCGCAATCAGTATCGGCCTACACCTTTGTTTTGCAACCTTATTGGGGATCGCTTGCAGTCGCTGTACTTCACACATAACAACTGTTGGCAGTATAAGAGGCTTTCGACCTGTTGGCTGATCGCTTTGCTTCACCGTGCTGCTGCGTGTGTGACAAGCCAAGTTCTAGTGTCGCGTGGTCTGGGCTGAAATGCACAGTCATGGCTTGCATGGGACCTCGACAGCCCAGCAGCGTCTCCTGCGACAGCATGTACAAGGCTGCAAGCTGCACCCTGTCATCAGGCTGAGACGGCCGTTCGTCAGCAAGCAGGGTAAGCCATGCACATCTTTTTGTGTTTGCAGAAAGCACGTTCGTTGCAGCCACTCCTGATGACCTGCACTGGTGCTGACAAAGTATGCTGGTCTTGCAGTTCAAGCAGTTGTTGCTGCACCTCCTGCGCCAGTAGCAAAGCCTCAGAAAGGACAGACCTCCCATGTAGATGACGTAGCAGCCAAGGATGCGCCGCTGAGGTCTTTGTTCCCCTCAGAGCCAAAAATTGCAAAGGTCTCAGCCTCACAGCTGCTGTGCCAAAGCATGAAGCCTTGTCCTTCCTGGCAATTCACAAGCTATACAGAAACCATATGCAAGCTGTAGCTGCTGTGATTCTGGTCAAAATTGCATACTGTTTGCATGCCTGTTATGTGATTTGACCTAACTGCAACTGGACTGTTGACAGTGTCAGGTGCAATTGCAGGATGCGCCAAAGCTCAAGGTTGCTATTGTTGGCAGCGGACTGGCAGGCATGTCAACAGCTGTAGAGCTGCTTGATCAAGGGTATGAGGTGGACATCTATGAGCAGCGGCCATTCATAGGTGGCAAGGTGGCATCATACAGAGATAAAGATGGGAACCATGTGGAAATGGGGTAAGTACAATGTGCTGTTGTACATTGCTGCAAGTCATGAGGTGTGCAGGCACTACCCTTGTCAGGCATACCATGCAAGCAGCATTACAGGACCAGCTTCATTACACAATTGCATATGCACTTTGGTTGGCTCCAAAAAGGCACAGCAGCTAGGTCAGCATCTTCCTCACCACCTGCTGAACATGCCATGTGTCGAGCAGTTTATGCGTGTCATGTGCCACAGAGAATTCATTTAGCACAGCATGTACAAAGCTCTTACCTAACTTTGCAGGCTGCATGTGTTCTTTGGGTGTTATCACAACCTATTCAGGCTCATGGCCAAGTGTGGGGTTCTGGAGAATCTGCTCCTCAAAGAGCACACGCATACCTTTGTCAACACAGGTGATTCCCTTGCCTTAGTATTAAGCAGCATCAACAGACAGTTGTAGCAATTGCAGCTGGCATGCTGACCGTTCAATGAAGATCAGGCTGCATAGGGCTAGTTAGCTGCGTCATGCTTGTCTGAACATTGGTGTAGCAACTGAGCACCGTAAGTCATGCAACAGTACCATGCCCTGCAGTGATGTCCTCAGACCCTTCACACTTATGACATGGTTCTGGGTCTGGACCAATGCCCCTTTTGATGTGCAGGTGGTGATGTCAAGAAGCTGGACTTTAGATTCTTCGCTGGCAACAAGAAGATAGGCGCCCCATTCCATGGGTTGAAGGCCTTCTTCACCACTGGCCAGCTGAATGTACTTGACAAGGTAGTGACAGCTGCTTTGCTTGAACGCTTGTGGGAAGCAAGTGTGCATGCATTTCACTTGGGCTGCTTATACATACTTTGTATGATTCCAATCGCAAGTTATGACGCTGTGAGCTGCTGTTCAGCGAGGACGCACAGTTGATCTGTGACATCTGTCTGCGCTGACTCTGCTTGTACATTGGCAGCGAGTCTCCTTCATACCTTTATGCCGTCTTACAACTATACTACCATGTTACAGGGTTCAACTCATGTACTTCACTTTTTAGTATCAGCACTCAAGGAGTGATTGAGACCTCTTGACTGTTCTTCATTCATCTAATGTCTTGCTGGGGCCTCCAACCATTCATGCGCACACGCGAATGCTTTGAAGCTGGCAAGTTGCAATCACACAACAGCAAGCTTTGCAATCTGCTAGCAGGAGTTTCGTCTGAACGTCAATCAATACATGCTTTTGATATGTGCAGGCTGCCAACTCTTTAGCCTTGGGTACATCCCCCATCGTGAGAGCCCTTGTAGATCCTGAAGGTGGCATGCGCAGCGTGCGTGCTTTGGACAACGTCAGTTTCACAGACTGGTTCAAGAGCCATGGTGGCTCTGAAGGCTCCATCCGGCGCATGTGGGACCCCATCGCATATGCTTTGGGTTTTTTGAATTGTGACCAGGTATGCTGTGTTTGCTCCCTAGTGTGTTTGCTCTCTGTTGTGTTCACCTTTGGCCCGTGGCCTTTCTCCTTTGGCCTTTTGCCACACCTGTTTGTTACACCTTATTGTTAGGTCTGCTTGTAGGTGTGCCCATCAAACACTTGTGTTTTCAGGCTATACAAATTGTTGAACGCATTGTCTCAGCTCAAGTGGTCTGTGAGCCGCGCTGCCATTGTGCATGACCTTGTTGAGGCTGAGACCATCATGTGTTGACAGTTGGGCCTGTTCTTCTGATGCACTGTGCCTAGCAGCTATTATGTAGGCTGAATCCGCAGGCATGCTCTTCAGAGCTTGGGAGCATGCATTATGCTTGGCACCAGATGGGGCACAAGAGCTGTTCCACCTGAGAACTCATGCATGTGCTGATATGCCTCTGGCTTCTTATGCAGATCTCAGCCAGGTGTATGTTGTCCATCTTCCAATTCTTTGCCACCAAGACTGATGCTTCAGTCCTGCGCATGCTGAATGGCTCTCCAGAAGAGCGACTGCTGAAGCCCATAGCAGAGTACATCACCAGCAAAGGAGGCAGAATACACACTAGGCTTGGCTGCAAAGAGGTCATGTATGAAGATGATGCTGAGGGCAAGACAAAGGTGACTGGACTCAGACTAGCCAGAGCCGGCAAAGAGCAAATAGCAAAGGCTGATGCATACATTGCAGCTCTTGATGTACCAGGTGAGCAAACTGTTCCACAACCATTGCCCAAAAGCATGGCAAGATCTCCAGCTCTTCACGCTTGTACCAACCATTGTGCCTGATGGACCATTGTGCCTTGTTGGTGGAAGAAGTGTGCATTGCATTTGCAAAGGGCCCTTGCTTGCTGTGTTGATCAAAGCTGAAACTGTGTATGGAGCTCAGCGTTATGTAGATCTTGATCAATGGCTTTGTACTTGTTGTGATGATGAGATCAGCCGCTTCTGGATGCTGCTATGCCCTCTGCATGCACTGATGTCTGGTACTGATGCTGTAGGGGCCAAGAGGTTGATACCTGAAGCTTGGAGAAAGCACAAGGAGTTTGACAACATTCACAAGCTGGATGGCGTTGCAGTCATCACAGTCCAGCTTCGGTACAATGGCTGGATCACAGAGATGCAAGATTCAGAGAAAGCACGTACTACGTCACAGGTATGTTGCTGTATGCTCTTTGTCGTGTCTGTTTCACTGCAATATCAGTCGTATCCTTTCAAATACACAATCACTGTGATTCACACATCGAGACACAAAGCTGCTGCAAAGGTCGATTCTTGCTGGTTGCAGACTGGATGTTCAGCGCCCCTAGGTCTGCTTGGTGGCACTAGGCATCTGTCAACAACAAGCAGCTCCTGCATGCGTAAGACTGGTATCAAATGTTGTTGCCTATCTTTGCAGGGCAGCTCAGGGTTGGACAATCTGCTGTACAGCGCAGATGCAGACTTCAGCTGCTTTGCTGACCTAGCAGTCACGTCTCCAGTTGACTACTATCTGGAAGGGCAAGGTTCCCTCATGCAGTGTGTGCTAACACCAGCTACACAGTACATGCCCATGTGCAACAAGGATATTGCTGCCCGAGTCCACCAACAGGCGAGACCTTTTCACCTGGCCTGCCACTGCTTTGTATCACTGCGTCGTGTATCATCATGTATTATGTATTATTGTATTGTGCTGCATGCTGGCTACTCACCAGCGCCGTTCGCTCCACAGCTCATCTTTCAGCAACAATTACAACTGGCACCTTTTTGTTACAGCATCTGAAGGTAAAGTTGCTTTTTGAAACGGCAAGTTGCTCTGCAGTTTTGTGAAGCAGTCAGCCATTTTGTCCCTCTATGAAAGTTACACTGCTAGGTTGTTGGCGTGACAATGTTTTGCACATGGCATTTGTTTTCTTGGCTGTTATGTTGTACCTCACTGAGTAGATACCTCACTGAGTAGATATGCAAGCCTTGTCATCAAGCTTTTGTGCAATTGCAGGTACTGAAGCTGTTCCCCTCAGCCAAAGGACTGGAGCCAACGTGGCACAGTATAGTCAAGATTGGTCAGAGTCTATATAGGGAAGCGCCAGGGATGGACCCCTACAGGCCTGATCAGGCAACCCCAGTCCCCAATTTCTTCTTAGCTGGCAGCTACACCAAGCAGGACTACATTGATTCCATGTGAGTCAGACTGGTTAGCACATAGCATATAGCAGCTGAGCACTGAGCATTGAAGCTATATGAGCTAAACGTGCATACCATGCACTATTTCACCTGTTGTATCTCAGCTTGTGACCGCAGCTGCTGGCTGGAGGATTCTATTGTTCACTCTGTGCATTGCCTTTTGTTCTTTGGGTCAATGTAGCTGTGCATGTGCTCCATGTACAGAATAGCATTGTTGCTATCTGACTTAGTCAGCCTGGCCTGGCATTTACTGTTTCTTGTGTTCTTATGTAGGGAGGGCGCAACTCTGTCTGGTCGGCAATGTGCCTACAAGGTGCTGGATGCTGCGCCTGCTTTGGCTGCAACTTCATCATGAGACAGACTGTTGTGTTTTGTACCTGACTTTCCTCTTGAATCTGTTGTTGGCCATCCAGACTGTCTCACGATTGCAGCATGAAATTGTAGTGTGACTTCCAGTTTGCAACGGTTGCTTGCACACAGTGCTTGCCTACTCACCTTGCTGCAGCTTTTGGTGAACTGACAATACCTGGGCGTACACTAGAAAAGTAGAGAATCCGCCCAGGACGCTTGTGCACTACTAGCAACAGGCATTGTGTGTTCATTGCATGCCTGCAGTAGCAATAGTGTACAGCAGTTCGTTACGCTGCGTTTTGTTGAACTCATGCGGGCAGCAGGGAACGCTGTCGTTCAAGATTTAGCATGCTGCCCTGAGGAGTTCTGCAACTGACGCTTTGACTAGGCTCTTTGAAGTGCACCTGAAACATAGTTGTCTGAATATGCACTTCACAGTGTTAAGCAGACATGTACAGTGGACATGTCTATTGCACAAAGCTCCTGAGTTGCTTAGCAAACGCTTCTGTGTCCTATCTGTTGCAACAAAATTGTATGCCATGCTCGGGTCATCTGGTCCCTGAAATCGTGCGGTTGCGGCATTGAAGTTGCAGCAATCTGCGAAGGTGAAGAGGAAGTTTGGTTTGACCTCGAAGTTGAGTCCGAGTCCGAGTTGCTCCTCAGACATCAACAAAGCGCGGAGAGACGCAGTAGCGACTGCCCGAACGGACAAAAGCCCGCAAGATTCCCCGAGGCTGCGTTACAGACCATGCGCCAAAGCTCACTTTATCGTGCCTTGTTGAAAGCTGCGCTTTTAGGTCTACTTTGCGTGCATGCGCTTGCCAGGTACCAGCAAGACCGCACAGATCTGTATCTGCATTGATTTGTGTACCGACCTCGCTTTTAAATCTCTTCTGTGCCGATGCAGCAAGGACTATTACGACTTACTATCCGTCCCCAGAGGCGCCAGCGATTCGCAGATCAAGCGCTCTTACCGCAAGCTAGCTTTGCAATACCATCCGGTGAGAGCGCAATACAAGCACCACTTGCTCTTACCTTCGAAGCTGCTCCGGCCTCAGCACCGACATTCAACCGCTTGCCTGGTTAGCTGTCGAAAGTGACACCGACTAATCAGTGCCAACAATAACGAGCTTGGTGTGTTGCCGCAGGACAAAGTCTCAGGCAGCGCAGAGGACAAAGAAAAGGCAGCTAAAAAGTTTGCTGAAATTAGCAGCGGTAGGTGTCGTGATCAATGCAACTAGAAAGCTTTGCAGGACTGTTCTCAGAGGCCAAAGACTGTGGCTGTGTGATGCAGCATACGAAGCGCTTGTAGACCCTGGGAAGAGGCAGATCTATGACAGACATGGCGAGGAGGGATTAAAGCAACATGATGCTCAAGGAGGGGGAGGAGGAGGTCCTCAAGACATCTTTTCCCAGTGCGTCCCCTTTCACTACCTTGGGTCCTCCATGCAATCCTCCATGCTCACTGCTTGTCTGTGGCAGCTGCACAAGTACCCTTAGGCGTCTGTAGTGCTGATCCCAGCATCTTGCTCATTCTCTCCTTTCTGACATGCTTAAAACAGCAACTGTTTGTCCCATTGGTGCTATCTGCTGGTTGAAAATTATATCTCTTAGCCCATGTCGTAAGCCTGGTATGGCTTGCAGTCACATGCATTCAGTTCCCTCTTCTCCTCTTGCCCCTGCTTCTCCACATTTCTCAAACAGGCCAGATCAGCAAGTTGTCTTTTGCCTGCAGATTCTTCGGTGGGGGTGGTGGGGGCCCATTTGGTGGCTTCCCATTTGGCGGGGGCGGAGGCTTCCAAGAAGAAGAGGAGCAAATACCAAAAGGCAACAATGTTTATGTGGAGCTTGAAGTCACCTTGAAAGATCTCTACCTTGGCAACACCTTCACGGTATTGCTCATTTCCTCACATACCGTCATTGTCTGACCCCAATATAAATCATTTCAGAGTAAGTGATTTCATTCCAGGTAACACTCCGTGCTTATTGCAGCAGACAATTGCTGTTTATCTTGTCAGTGTGTTGACTGACTTGATCATGATACCAGCAGCAACAGGCAATGCTTTTGGTTGGAATTGTTGGTTGCTGTGCTTGTCCGACAGGTCACGCTTCCTGCATGATAGAACATCACCAGCTAGTGTTGACCAATCCAAAGCCGTTGGCACAGCTTGCCTCCTTTGTTTGCTTCCATTGCCATTGTGCAAATTGCTGTGCTCACATCTTCAAACATTGAGGGCGGTCACAGATTACAAGAGACAAGAATGTTATCAAGCCGGCCAAGGGCAAGCGGCAATGCAACTGCAAGAACAAGATGGTGACAAAGCAGCTGGGCCCGGGCATGTTCCAGCAGTTCCAAACACAAGAATGTGAGCAATGCAGCAATGTCAAATATGCTCGGGAGTCCGAGACGCTGCAGGTCACAGTCGAGCCTGGCATGCAAGACAAAGAGGTCAGTTGTTGTATTTTGTCTGGAGTCTTGTTAATTCATGCCTCTTTTTTGCAGCCCCCTATCAGCACCTGGTGCTTTATGCCCAGATGTTGTATTTTCATGCGCAGGATGCTGATGGTCATGTGTATCTCTTGTGTTGCTTGTGCATCTGGTGTTTTGCAAGGCATTGTAGGCTTATCTGCAATTGTCATGCTGCATGACACAAGATGAGCTTACCTTATTTGTTGCCTTTGAGTTCAATCATTGTGTTCATGAATAAATAACTTGGTATGATGCAGGAGATTGCATTCTTTGAGGAAGGCGAACCAATGATAGATGGTGAGCCAGGAGATCTCAAGGTGGGCAAACACTCTTGTGTTGTGTGGTGCTGCAATGCTCTTTTGCTTCAACTCTTCTTTTATGAGCAACAGCTTGGCATCTTTTCTGTCCTGGATTGAGTTTGACGCAGTCAGCATTGCAATGACATAGCAAAACAGTTTCAATTGCAAAAGACATGACTTGCCAAAACTCACTGGGTGCATTTGCTGATGCCAACGTCATGTTTTGTTTGCAGTTTGTGGTGCGGACACGACCAGACAAGCGCTTCATACGGAACGGCAACGACCTATTGTACAATGCAACAATCACGCTAGTGGATGCATTGCTTGGCTTCTCAGTCAAGGTGAGGACTGCCATGATAATGACACAGCTGATCTCATGCATTTGCTACATGTAGCAGTCAACCTTTGCCTATATTGCCGAAATCAAACAGCTTGAGGTCACTGTCAGCATCCCTCTGCCTTATTATGCAGGTCCAGCATCTGGACGGCCATGATGTCACATTGAAGTCAGCTGGCGTTACTATACCAGGTGAAATGCAGACGCTGAAAGGAGAGGGTATGCCATTGCTGGATCAGGCACGACAGCGAGGAGATATGCATGTGACATACACCATTGCATTCCCAAAGCAGCTGAATGAATCTCAAAAGAAATGTATAAAAGAACTTGGACATGCGTTCCCAGCCAGAGATGATCTATAGCATAGTCCCGAAGCCTGCCCAACAACTTGAATCTTATGAATTGGAAGCCAGGCTGAGTCAAATGTTCACTCAGAGAATTGGGTTGCACTAGACCAATCTGCCTTGACTTTAATTCGTGTAAATCTTTATGCAGCGGCCACGAAGAGGTCTGGTTTGGAGACTGTGAAAGGTAATAAAACAAGACTTGAGGCTTCTACAGTCCATCTGTAGCATTGCAGCTCACAGCAATGTGTTAGCAATGGAGATACACGCAAAGCTGTTCAAGTCCTGAAGAATGTGCTGAGACTGTTGATCCTGTTGACACGAGAAGCAGGGCTTTCTGCAGGTCTGCTGCTCACAAAGTTCTTCCATTCGGCCAAGGCCCCATCACAATCTGCTCTGCCAACTGGTGCAGACGCCTGCTCAGGCTGTGACTGCTGACCATTTGGCAGGGGCTGACCTTTGTGCACTTCTTTGTCACTTTCCCTTGCAGGCGCTGAGAAGGCTGGTGCCCCAATGTCCTGCAGTGCGTGTAATACAATGAATCGATAATACAACTCAATGAGGATCCTGTACCTAACTCTGTTGCGGCTGGCAAAACGGTGGGAGACTGTAACATGTCATCGCTGCGACAACACACTCAAGCAAGGTGCGCAGAGGGGTCTGCAAGACGCACTGCTGCACAACTAAATGATCTGCCAACTTAGCGCAGCAGGCAGCAGAGGGTTGCCCATTTGCCAGAGCGCATCATCAGCATCTTAAGCGTCTATCTATGCACAGCTTTCTAAACACACAAGTTTGCTGCCCATGCAACTCTAACCCTTTGACTTTCCAACATGCTGTCAGCACTGGACCACAGGCTAGGGCAAAACATGTCCTCCTTGCCTGCATGCTCTATCAAACGCACCAGCAGATGCTCCAGTAACAAGTGCATGTTGCAAGTGGGGTACCAATGCAGTTGGGGCATTTGTGAAGGGCATGTTACCAGGGAGGAGGAGGGGCCGGGGTGCTGCACAGCAGAGGGGGGTGCAGCTGATGTGAGGGCTCCAGCCTTCTGATCCTCTGGCTTCATTGCTGGGAACAACAGCACCTGCAGGCCACAACTCATTAGGATGACCTTTGTATTGGGTTTCTTGTGTCACTCACGTTACTCATGTCTCCAAGGCGGTTGGATTGTTTGCAGCAAGTGACCCAGTGACACACCCCCAGGTTCATCTTGACCCCACCTGTCACATGGCAATAGCTAGCAGGGGCACGGGATTTGGATCCCCTGATACGCCCCACCAAGGCTCTGGGCCCGGGCCCACTAGGGTCAGCTGTTACTCATGTTACTCATGTGCTGTTACTCATGTACAGCTCATGTTACTTGTGTAAGACCCAGCCTGGTTACAGCCTAAATTGACAGTATCCAGAAAAGCTTGCGTGAAGGTTGTATTGAGTGGACAATGGTGCCTGGCTGAAACACCAGCACAAAAGTAGGCGCAAACCATAGCACTCAGCTTTGATGCATACTGAATGTGTAGCTGCTAAGGACATGCCTGTTGCCTGATTGCCACAGCATTAAAACGCTTTGCACATGTCCATTGGGATCTGGGAACTAGACTGTCTACTGGATGCAGCATCACACAGCCTGAGTAGTGCAACCGGGTTATCTACTGGATGACAAGTTACACAGCCAAAGTCGTGCAAGCAGCAAGAAAAATGGGCGTCTGAAAGAAGAAGAAGGCAGCTACTGACCTCCTTGATGTTGGAGGTGTCGGTGAGCATCATGGTGAGGCGGTCGATGCCCATACCCCAACCTGCAGTGGGGGGTAACCCATACTCCAGGCTGGTACAGAAGCCCTCGTCAATGAACATCGCTTCGTCGTCCCCTTGCGCTTTGGCCTGCATGCAATGTGCCCTGCTCTGGCACAATGCTATCATCCACATTCGCTCATTCATTCAGGCATTCAAGACGTATCTACCCCTAGGGGCAGGTACGTAGAGTCCTGAGCAGCTCCCTGTTTGAGGTTCACAGGACGATATGGACAGGTTCCGAAGTGCAGGCTGAGAGAGTTGAACAATAGGTGGGCTAAGCAAACAGGCAGGCCATCAGAGCGACTCACACAGGTGTAGACAGACAGCTAATGGGCATATACAGCAAGACACATCTGCACAAACAATGAGCACACACTTGTTTGGTTGTGTAAGTTGACGTCTACTGGTAATATCTGATACTCCGTAGGCAGAACATGCAGGGGCTGGATACAAATGCATTAAGACAGGACATGCATATATGCTGGGACGCTATCAAAGATTCCAACTATCAAGCAGGCAGACGGGCGTGAACAAAAGGGAATGAAGGGCTACCTTGGCCTGTTCTGCAAAGCGTTCTCGCTGAACAAGTGGGTCGTTTAACTCAGTGTAAGCATTGCAGACCTCCCTCTTGTTCACAAACAGCTCAAACCGCTCTGTCATGCCTGGCTTGTCTCGGTGCCTGACAACACACACACTCAGAAGACGCCGGTCAAGCATGCAATGCAGCACATTCTGTGTGTTGCATGACCAAGCAGCTGTCATAAGGTTTGGTAGGGCAACTGATTCTGTGGAGTCCTGTTGTGAGAGGATCTGCTTATCACAGCCTGTGCATCAGCGCAAGTCCACGCATGGATCCAGGGGAACACATGTGGCTAGCCATGCTTGTGCCTGCTTCTGTTCCTTTCCTTTCACATACAACACTGGCACAGGGTTTCATGCTTTCTCACAGGACAAACAGACCATTCCTTGTGTTGGTGATGCTGTCTGTAACCACTGTACAATTAGATGGTGCTGTCTGTGACCATGATGCTGTCTGTGACTATGACTGAGGCTGTCTGCGATGCCTCAGCAGAAAAGGGTGAACAGCAAACAACAGGTTTGGGGAGTGCAACAAAGCAAGCTGGTCACTAGCTGATCTTCCCTTTAAGATGTACAGGTCAAAAGGAGCACCTTCTAGGTCACAAGAGAGACGTGAAACAGCATGAACAATACAGCAGATGTTGCGTACCCCTTGGCGAGGGGGGACATGAGTTGGGGGTGATCACAGATGAAGCCGGGGTTGACCAGCTGCTCTTCTAGGTACTCTCCAACTAGCTTGTCCAGCAGCCTGGCTGTTGTCTGAGGGGGCGCACACTCCACGCCCTTGTCTTTACACTGCAACCAGCATATAGTAGTACAAATCATATAAATGATACAAACACCGGAATATATATATATAGTAGTATTAAAACACAAATAAAAGAGTGAGATTGGCAGATGCTGGAGGCGCGAAAGCTGATGGTTCGCAGGTGACCAAAAGCTGCAGCCGTGTATTATATATGGTACACCGTAAAGGACAGAAATGAGCATCGCCAGCAGCTGATGGTTCTCCAGCAATAGAGTCTTGTTGCAATGCACTCCATTGCTTCTGACCCATGCATCTACGCTTGGTACTGGCATCTAAAGGACAGAGTGAGTTCAAAGGAGGTCGCCAGACAGTGATGGTTTGTCAGCATGCAGCAAGCAATCTGGGCAATGGCAGTTGCTTTCTGCACGCTGAAGAACCATCAGCTCCTGGCGATGCCATTTGAAGTCACTCTGTCCTTTAGATGCCAGTACAAAGCGTAGATGCATGGGTCAGAAGCAACGGAGTGCATTTCAACAAGACAGTTGCTTGTATGCCTTGCAGCATCAGACACAGTGTGGTGCAACCAGGGTGTTGCAACTTGGAGCAGGTAGTTCATGCACAGCGCAAAGTTCACTCAAATCCACAAGCCAGTGTGCTTACCAGTTTTGCGAGAGCTTGCTGAGCCTCATCTGAGCTGAGATCCTTGGGCAGCTGAACTCCAAGCACTTCCTCCAACCCACTGCAACAGCCGCACCAACAAACAAGCATCAACATTGCCACATTCTGCGCTTTGCAAGCTCTAATGCCTTTTTCCAAAAGCACTTTTGAATTTTGCAAGCTCTGGTGTTTTTCCTTCAGAAGCAGTTCTAACCTTGGCACGCTCTGGTGTTTCCATAAGCAAGGAGGTGCATACAAGTCTCTGCATGCTGCTGTTCTGACACCCAACTGCATGCTTATACTGGCAGCAGGTTGCCTTCTTTTGCTGGCACACTTGCCAATTCTTGATGCTCTGATGGTCTGACAGTGCCGCCAAAAAGTCCAGCAACACACGCAACATTGATTTCTGTACCAGCACTGCAAACTTTTCCAGTACAGAGTTGACAAAGCTTCTATCCTGTTGTCACACAAGGGAGGTGGATCACCCCTCCCGGGGGGGGGGGGGCTGACCTGACCATGGAGATGCGCCTCCAGGGGGGGGTAAAGTCAATTTCCACTGTTGGCTTGTCAGGGCCGTCTGCATGGTACTGAATCTTATAGCTGCCCTTGATCTTCTTCACCATGCTGCTCACCATATCCTCAGTCAAGTCCATCAAGTCGTTGTAGTCTGCATACGCCTGCAACAAAAGTGAAGTTGCCATCAAGCGCTTTTGCACATGATATCACGTGGTGTGTCCACTCGCTTGTTCCTTCATTCATTAGTCAAGAACACATGTCTTGCCCCTGGGGTCGGGGGGAGTATAGTACTGCATAGCTGCATACGTCTGTATCAAAAGCGGCCTTGCCATCATGTGTTTCATCAGTCTGTTATGGTTCACATACCCTAGCACATTCATCAGACATGTGGGCTGGGCAACGCATGTGCCTCTTCTCTCTCTTGACTGCAGAACATCAGACAAGTTTACTCACTCCCTCATTCATTGGTGAATCATGTGTGTTTCCCTAGAGTCAGATAGGTACAGTCCTGAATGGCTCCTTGTACGAGGTCCTGCTTTGGCAGGCAGCGCATCAGCATATGTTATTGTTGTTGTGGTCTTCATCAGACCGCACACAAACATTAGACACATGCCTGGATGCCTGGATCATGACTTTGTGACAGGTAGACAGTCCTACCAAAGTGTTATTGTCACACTATGCATGACTGTCTGTTGTGAGGACAGTGACATGACACTGTGACTCAGGACATGCGCAGGCGCTACACAACTCTGCCTTGGACACGCCAAGCATGTTAGCTTGCCTAGGTCTGACAGCATGCAGTAGCAGCACTGTGCCACAAGTTGTTGCGGTGCATGGCCAGTTTTGCATAGCTTGCTGTGACCTATGTACCACTTATGCACATAGCCTTGTTGATACGCTATCTGACAAAACAGGACCTCGTACAAGGAGCTACAAAGGACCATACATAACTGACCCGAGGGGAAGAAATGAACAAAGGGATAGCCATGTTGGTTGGCCTGTGTAAGCGCTGCCTCGAGGCAAACAGCAGAAGCAGACTGACCTGATAGAATTCACAGGCGCTGCCTTGCAGGCAAAGAGCAGAAGTAGACTGACCTGGTAGAATTCACAGGTGGTAAACTCAGGGTTGTGGGTCAGATCGATGCCCTCATTCCTGAATTGCCGCCCAATTTCATAAACCCTATCCAGGCCACCCACAACCAGCATCTTCAGATATAGCTCTGGGGCCACCCGCATGTACAACTGCATGTCTAAGTCGTTGTGATATGTCACAAAGGGCTTTGCCGTTGCTCCTCCTGGGATCATGTTCATCATTGGTGTTTCTACCTGCAGACATGCACCTCACGTAAGGCGTGGTCATGCAATAACCATAACAACAATCAAATTAATAGAATTAATAATGATGATGAATTAGATCACAGGCTCAGCCAACAGACGATAATTAGTTTATTATTGTGAGCACGATGTATCAGGCATAGAGTCATGCTTGTAAAGCAGTATGTACAGCAAGGTAGCAGACAATGGAGTGCATGCAATGACATTTGACTGATAGGTGATGAATCTATGTGTGGTTTAATTAAGAAAGGGCTGGTTTTCCTCCAGGCACGATCTTCATTGTGGGGGTTGCTACCTGCAGCAATGTGATTTCCAGCTGTAAGGCAAGATTAATGGCCTGCTTGCTTTGTAACTATCAGAGCCTCAAATGTGTACAGCATGCTGTAATGAGGATCATCTGCGTGTGGAACTGCAGACACAAGTTCTTTTTGGTGAGTGAGAGTCGGCTTGTGTTGCTCTGTGCATAGTGTTCCTCCTGGGAATCTGACAGCCCAGACACACAGTCAAAACAGGGTGCAAAGTTGCCTATGTTAAAGACCCATATTGCACGAGGACGTTTTACAGACCAGCTGCATTGGATGGTTGATTCAGCAGTGACTGCACCACTGACACCTGTGGTTGAACTCAACATGACACGTCAAGGGTGCCTGACTGAGAGGCGCAGCTGGTGAAACGTTGATTGAACCCAAATGCTCCTACAGGGTGGAAGCCCCTAAGCCTGGCACAAGATGGGAGATTTAGTGCATGTGGGAGGAATCCAACAGAGCATTACCTCTAGGAACTGTCTGTCATCTAGGTACTTTCTGACATACTGCACAATGGAGGCCCTGGTAACAAAGATGTTGCGCACATGGTCATGGTTGACAATGCCATCCAAGTAGCGCTGACGGTACCTGGTCTCCTGTAACACAGTCATGATCATCAATTTATTGTTGTAACATAGTCATAACCATGGATTGTTCTCACACAGTCACGACCATCTGTTGATTGGTGTAACACAGTCATGACCATTTATTGATTGTTGTACGGCCAGACAAAGAGCTCCAGCAGACTCAAGTTGATTACTTGACGCAGACTACAAGCAGGACAAAAAGTGAGGGTGGGCACGAATAGGGCAACCAGCCTATTTAGGCTTTTCATAGCCTACTCATCAAGGCACTCTGAGACAAAATCAGAGAACCACCCTCAATCAAACTTTCTGAACACACTGAGCAGTCGTCACTGGTCCTGATTGTCAAATTGGCTCAGGCATAAGCACCAGACGCACAGTCTATGTGGTCTTTAGTGTGGCAGTGCCGCAGCTAGAAGTCACATAGAGGAAGTTTCGGGTGAACCTTCTGGCCTGGTTCTCCTGCCTCACGCTGTCCATGTGCACATGCAGTCATAGTGTCCAGGTTGGGCCGCATCAGGGGAGAAGGGAATCAACATAAAAGCAGAAGATCATTGGTGCATCAGTAAATCTTCTAACCTGGTTCTCTAGCTTGTACTTGGGCAGCATGTGTAGGCAGGGCGCTAGTACGATGAAGCTCTGGGGAAACACACTGAGCTCTCCTCTTTTGGACTTGCCAGGGAGCCCTTTCACCCCGACCAAGTCACCACGCCTGATTGTGTTGTGCAGAGCCCCAAAGGCTTCATCATCTAGGCCAGAAACCCTGCAGCAAAGGATTCAGGATGACCAGGACTAGCAACCTGTGGTTCAGATGGTAGCCGGCTGCACAGCCGTTGTTGTAGTCTGTGTCTGTTGCAGCACCAGACTTGCCTATGAGAAACATGGTGCTCAAGCTTGTGCGTGTACCATTGTCTGGAATAGTTGCTGTGGCATGTGGATATATAATACATGCTTGATGATGCAGACGTGCAACACACACCTGGCATCAGCCATGACTTGGATTCTGACTCCATCGCTTTGCACATCATAGAAGACCAGCTTGGTCCCACTGGCCCTTTTGTTGTATACACGGCCAGCTATAGACACCACAGTGCCGTCCTCTAAATGGTCACCATCTGGGAGAGCCTTGTACTTCTCAACAAAGTTTGGCAAGCTGATGGAGACCTCAAACTTGTGAGGATAGAGGTTGGAGCCTGATGCCTTTGCGTGCTTGACTGCTGCCACACGGCGCTCATGATAGAGGTTGGGATCCAAGTCCTCTGCTTCCTCTCCTTCAAGTGTTGGCTTTGCAGGTGCAGCACTCTTGCTGGCTGCAGCAGCGGCCTGCTTCTCCTACACAACAAGTGATTCACTTTCATTGCCAAGACGATCATCTGGATGAGACATGCGTGGTGTGAGAAAGCAGCCATTGGAAACAGAAGTGGTACTGCAGGCAAAGAGAGTCAGTCCCCTCCTCGATACCTTCTTCTCGGCTCTTTCCTTCTGGATTCGCTGAGCCTTTTCGCGTTTCTTCCACTCGCTACATACAGCAAGGTTAGACTCAGGCGGCTGATCTGTTTTGTCTGGTGTGTGACCTGACAAGACATCTCCGACATGCGTCTCACTTGCCTTTTGCTTAGTTTGTTGTCATTCTCATCGACTGCCTCCTCACTCCACTTGTCCGGCAATTGGTACTCTTGCGACATCGTGTCAACAGCTTGCGAGACAACACAAGCGATGCCGTGGACCGGAGCTTGAGCAGCAGTAAGCAGCCGCTGCAATAAATCAGCGGAAATCTAGCTCTGAAACCAAACGATACGACGAAGCTGGGTTTGCAGAGTGAGCAAGATTGTTCACGGCCTCGAGACCTGGAGAACAACGGCGTACATTAGCTCACAGTCACCTGGTCTGCTGTTGGCGGGTTTCAGAAGGCAAGGCTGACCATGTCTCAGCTTCCAAGCAAGTTTATTGACGGGGCAAAAAAGCTGAAGGTCAAAGAGCTTACTCCATACGCCAGGAAGTTTGCCTCAGAGGAGCTGACGACCAGCAAGATATCTGGAAGATACAACAAGTGGATGCACAACTACAAGACCCAGTACATTGACAAGGGCAGCCCAAAACCTTTCTTTGATGTAGTGGCGATCTTGTTCTTCGGGTCCTACGCACTTGCATGGCCTCAAGAGCTGAAGCATTTGAGAGCAGAGGAGGCAGCCAAGCTGGAGGGCAAGCCAGCGCACCACTAGTGTTATTTTATCATAAGAAAGCACAGTGGTTGCCTTTTGCACGCTTGCTAGACTGACAATGGAGAACAGTTTACTTGCAGTTGTGCTATGAACATAGATTGCCTGCCTGTCAAAGCCTGCGTTCAGTGCTTGCAGTGCTGTGTTGTCCCGCTGTCGTGCTAGTAATGGCGTTCTTGACATTGTGTGTGAATTTCAGCACCTGAATGTCAACAGATACAATGTCTGTCATGCGGAATGATGTAGTCTCTTGCGTTGCATTGTATTGTGGTGCATACATCATGGCGTAATGTGTGCGGTCAAGGGACTTCTTGCAATACATTTGGAAGGCCTCATGACAGCAGCATTATCATCTGCATCATGGTGCAGTATGCATGAGATATGCAGGTTGTCCAAATGATGGTCTTGACTCTGAATGATTGTGCAACAGAAGCGTTCACTGAAAGCGTTTTGGCAGGGTATCGCAATGGTTCATACGTTTGGGTGTCAACACAACCGATGCAGCAACTCACGGCCTTCTCTTTGACGGATGATGTTTTCACAGACAACTTGTGCAAGCGATTCAAGAACCTCTGTCGAAGACACTCCAGTGTGTGGCGTCGCAATCACATTTGGATGCTGGTATACTTTGTCAGCAGGGTTTGCCGGCTCCTGCATGCAGCAGTCCCAGCTTGGCAATAATCTGGTCAGGAACGTGCTGAACAAAGATGGCAACTCAGGTCCATTGTGTCGCTGAACTAGACTGACAGGCCTTATTGTGATACCAAGGTGCTGTTTTACGGACGTGAATGGCCAAGAAAACGTACCACCCAGTGAACATCAAGACCAGCACCGCCAAGATGCCCAGATGTCAGTGCCTCTGTAAGGGCCTGCACCCAACAGTGTGTGCTTGTCTCAAATGCAGCCTCATCAGTGCTCACATCAAACACAGACTTGTACAGTACTGAGACAAAAGACAGAGGGAATGGTATTGAAACTGCTTTTACTGGGAGATGACTTGTCATCTGCACAAAGTTTAATGACGTCATGGAGGGATGGAATGAATACAATAGGGAGGAAGGCAGCTTGTTCAAGTACCTCTTCATGTATCACATCTCCTCTGGCATAGTTTATGATGAAAGCTCCCTTCTTCATCATTGCAAACTCTTTCTTGCTGCAGAAACAATCAACATCTGTGAGAATGCTCCTGCCTGCTTGCAGTCACCTCCAATCAGTCATGCAATAACCTACTTCAAACATGTTCAGCTTGCTGTAAACCCTGTTTTGTGACAACCTGCTTGCAAATTGTCTTATTGAAAGCAGAGCCTCACCCTATGAGATGATGCGTCTTTGGTGTCAAGGAGCAGTGCAAACTGACTACATCAGCCACTTGAAGCATAGCTTCCAAGTCAGAACGACTGCTTTTGGAGTTGAGTCCCATCACAATCATGCCTATGGCTTCTGCAGTTCTTGCCAACCTTGTGCCTGCACTATGTATTACAGTTTCATGTGCAGGTGCGCATCCAGATTGCGGCACAAGGCGTTGCTGCCTTCTGAGGAGTTCAAATACCAGTGCCTTTGCAACTCTAAACTCAAGCAGATTACCAAAACGCTTTGCACTGCTGCTCACTAAAGGCAACTGCTGCTGCACATTGCAGTCAGTTGCAAAGAAAGAATGATGCCTATCAAGGCATCCTGAGAAGGCAGGCTGGGGGCTCACCAATGGCTCCCATGCCAATGATCCCAAGTGTCTTGCCATGCAGCTGCATACCAAAGGGGTACCCAATGCCACGCTCTTTAAATGTTTGCTGCAAGCAAAGGCAAAAAAAATGAGCGCTCAAAGTGCAGCCTGTGTGGATGGCACCTTGCAAACCCATTCGGATCATTCAGTTTGCCATCTACTATCCGCTTGAGATCATGTCATGACAGTGTTGCTTGCGTTCAAATGCTGGAGGGAACAAGTGCAGGTCCATTTGAACTTGAAGACAGCGGCAAACCAGGGGACACCTCTTGCTCATGGACTCTACGTGCCAGCATGAGCATCATCATCAAAGCACCCTCAGCTACTGAGGCTGCGTTGTACCCTGGGGCAGTGCAGACTGGCACCCCTCTTGCCTTTGCTGCCTCAATATCAATGTTGTTGTAACCTGCATTCAGCAAACGCAGTTTGTGTCACTTACAACAGATGCTGCTGTGTGTAACAAATCTGAAAGCTTGAGCGTTAAGTCAGCTGAACACACTGCACAGACCTGCTGCAGGATTTGTAATGAGCCGTAAGTCTTTGACAGCGTTGATGTCTTGCGCTGAAACACGTCCTGTGGTTGGAATCAAAACCTTGGCGTCTGCCACCTGAAGCGTCACAATAGAAGCCCCTGCAGGACTTTACTCTTGTCCTGACCTGCTGCTAACGCTTGCGCAGTCAGCTTGGGGCGGCTACTGACATACGGCGGTTTTGTATTCAAATTTACCTGCGTGTGCAGTGGTTGAGAAGGGTCCATGGCGCGGAGTTTGGCCCAGCTCGGCAGAATTTCCTGTAGCCTGCAGGCATGCAGCAAGTTGTTTGACTTCGCAGGGCCGCAGCGCCGCAACGAGGCGCTCCAAAATCTGAAAGATCACGCATGCCACCTGTTGAAATACGCATGCCATCCGTCATAACACCAGACCACCTCCCAATCCTCCTCCTGGGCCATGCCGGTGGCGGACATCGTTGGTAATCAAGCAAAATTTGGGCCAAATCACACGAGAGCAGGCGGAGGACTGGGCAGAGGAAGGGAAATACCCGCTTGACTATGCGTTGGGTGACGGAGAGTTTGCTGCGTGCGTGATCCTTTTACTGTAAGCTTACAGCAGTGATCGAGCTTACTGGACTATGAGTCATGCTAGCTTCGAAGTTGCAGCTGCCAAGTCAAACCTGCGAACTCTGGACAATCCCCCGACAAGACAAATGGAGGAGAGCATGGAGGATACCATGACCATTGAAATGACGGAGTCACAGCAGAGCATGATCCGCTTCAATCAGGTTAGTCCCAGGTCAAACTTGCAAAGACAGTTGCCTCCACTGATCCAGCAGCATTGTCATCTCATCACGCCTAAGCAGCTGCTAGCAAATGCCAAGAGGACGATCCGCCGGTGCTTTCATCTCACAAGAGCTGAGTTATTGTTCAGTCAGTCCGCAAGCGCGGCTGTCCTCTGACTGCAGGAGTGTGGGAGATCCAACCTGCAAGCTGTGACAGAATACCTGGATTTTTCACCCCCTCGTCAAAGGAAAAAGCAATGGTACCTTGTTCTGTGCAACTCATTTGTTCCTCTATCTGCAAGACACACTATGACAGTCCTCTTGCAAAATTGCTGACCTGTCAGTGTGCAAAGTATTCACAGGATGATGCCAAGTTTTGCCAGCACCTATTGGTTTGTTTAAGATGTACACATGATATTTTGTTTTGCAGCGACCAGCTGTTCAACGAAATGTGTGACTACAAGGACTGGGATGACATTTATGACGAATCTACCAGAGTTGCCAGGGGGGTTTATGACTTTAACCCATGCAGGAACTGCACACAAAGTATATCTTTTGTACTGTACGCTTTGTATGTGCACATAATGCGCTGATACGTTCCAGCTGATGTGTGCTTACCCCTGCCTCTATGCAGCGCATCAAGCTCCTCAAATCAGGACCATGTTTGTGTATCAGCATATGGCCTCTGTATATGTTCCAGCATGATGCATTCAGTTTGGGAATTGTGCACATGTCAGAGCTTTTGATCTGCAGGTAAAAGCTACCAGGGCCAAAATGCTTCACAGAACCACAGCCGCAGTCACAGCCCTGACCATGATTTTGACACCAGTGATGAGCCCATTGCATACTTTCCAGGGCAGCAACAAAAGGTAGCCATACTCCATATTGCCTTTATGCTGCTTGCCCAGACACAGTCTGTCGTCTTCACCACCCACTCTGCCTGCACACTCACGTAGACATCGTTGCACAATGCTGGACCCCAATGTGCCAGTCTGAAGTCCTGTATTAAGTCTCATTGATAAACACACTTGAGTGGTTGTGTTGATGCACATGCTCAGCACATGCTCTTGAAGCTGTCTGCATATTCTGCATCAACACTGAACGCTGCAGGGTCCATTTTCTTTGACAGACGGCAGAGCCTACGGCTACCACACCTTCTTCAACCCTCATGGCATTTTTGCCAAAAAGCCCAGTGCCTTTGTCACACCAGTGACCAGCCTCCCAAGAGGCAGCACTCTGATGACCCCCAACTGGGTGCACATGCAACCCCCTGTTTTTGTCCCATTCTTTGAGAAAGCTCAAGGCGCAATTGTCCTCAGTCAAGTTCATGAGTCAGGCGTCATCCCTGCTGCTAGAAGCATAGCAGCTGTCAGTGGTCATCCAGTATACGAACAGAACCACTGTGTACCCACGGGGATGTTTGCAGCTCCTGGGGGGCCAGGAAGCATCCCCATCTATGACCATGACTACTGGCCACAGCCTTTACCGCAACATAGGTTGCGGCCTAGGGTATCACAGCCCAGGTCATTGCAGCCTAGGGTAACAAGCAGCATGCCTCAAGGTCAGCTTGCATCTGGACTCTTCTTCCTGAGAATGCTTGTTGCGTGACGTCGACCAGCAAACTATCAGCTTCCATGGCCTGCGCTCCAGCAGAGCTGCACGCATGAAGACAGCATGTTGCGGCTGGCAGACATCTTGTGGGGTGCATATGCATCAAGATGCGGTGCAGGTTCTAATGCACTACGGATGCATTATACCTGGTAGTTGATGATGTATCAATGATGACCTGCTGCATTGTGCTGAAGAGCAACCAGGTCTTGTTCAAAGCCTGGATTGCAACGTTGCTGCAGCAAAGCCCACATGATGTCTGTTACCCATTCCCATCATGTTAGTCTAGATGTACTTCACACAGGTGACCCAGTCGAAGATACGCGTATTGGTGCTGTCTATTGTCGGATGCATAACATGTCCATTGCAGAGGAGCACGCTCCTCTGACTGTGACAGCAGCTGAACAGCTGGCTCGTGACACAGCAGCAGCTCACCACAGCCTGAACAGCCTCACCATGTGAATGAGATTTGCCCAAGTGCTAATGCTGCATGCTGTACCAATGTGATATTGCCAAACTGATATGAAGATTGTAAGGTCTTACAGAACGACATTCCAGGGCGCTCACTGTACATGTACTGATGTGTACTGACAATTGTAACTTGGCTGTGACCAGCTTGCAGCTCGTGTGCAAGCTGCATTCTTCCACTAACTTTGATAATGATGCCGCTTGATCGTTTGGTGACAGATCACAACTGGAAGCGTGGCCTAACAATGCATCACAAAATGATTGTGGGGATCGATACATCCCGAAAAAGTACTACAGATATGCTATTCAAATTTCACCAGCGCTGACGGCACCTTGCTTGCAGAGTAGTAAAGAACTAGGGGAGAGGCCGCGCTCCGCGCGGCGTCAGTGATAGGGAACGGAACGCGTGAAATGACAAACCCTGGCCGATAACGGACGTTTGTTTGACCGCACTGTAATATTGTACAGCAGTGACTATCATGGAAGGCGCAAATTGAGCCGCTCTTCTTGAAACTCCATGGGAAAGTGCTTGTTGCACTTCTTGTCCTCTGTGCAAGGAGCCTGGGGATTGAGAGCTCCGCAAGGACCATGTATCATGCAAGCCTTCACAATTTCATACAGCTGAGGATCTGCATCCTTGTCTGGAATCTCAGCACAAACAATGGCATCATAGTCATCAGCACAGCGAGGTTTGTCATCAGCTTTCAAGATCAACAATATATGGGCATGGGGCAAGCCGCGCTTCTGATACTCAACAACATGCACCATTGCATCAATTGCCCCAAAAAACTTGCCTACATCTAAGTCATGCAACAACTGCTTTAACTT